>Ga0316578_10000241_pt1 | contig 16205 bp, 11 predicted proteins | sample J0NA_2_FD_203076 | JGI IMG/M metagenome (GOLD analysis project Ga0316578, IMG submission 203076) | Rhizosphere microbial communities from salt marsh grasses in Alabama, United States - J0-2_160517rDrC | ecosystem: Host-associated > Plants > Roots > Rhizosphere | place: USA: Alabama | collected... | reverse complement strand
CGCCTGGTGCACCGTGATCGCCGCCGTCAGCGTGGTCTTGCCGTGGTCCACGTGACCGATCGTGCCAACGTTGACGTGGGGCTTCTTGCGTTCGAACTTTGCTTTGGACATGCCCGTATACCCTTGAATCGTCTATTACAGCCGCTGCCCGGAGCGGCGACATCATGCGTTTCGTCTACTGCCGCTTGGCCACGGCCTCGGCGATGCTGGCAGGGACCTCGTTGTACTTGGCGAACTCCATGCTGTAGGTGGCGCGACCCTGCGTCGCCGAGCGCAGGTCCGTCGCATAGCCGAACATCTCGGCCAGCGGCACCTCGGCACGGATGATCTTGCCCGAGGGGGCGTCGTCCATGCCCTGGATCATGCCGCGGCGGCTGTTCAGATCGCCCATGACATCGCCCATGTTCTCTTCCGGCGTGACGATCTCGACCTTCATGATCGGCTCGAGCAGCACCGGCTTGGCCTTGGCCGCGCCTTCCTTCAGCGCCATGGAGCCGGCGATCTTGAAGGCCATTTCGCTGGAGTCGACCTCGTGGTACGAACCGTCGTAGAGCGTGACCTTGACGTCGACCATGGGGAAGCCGGCCAGCACGCCGTTGCCCATGGCCTCCTGCACGCCCTTGTCCACCGCCGGGATGTACTCCTTGGGCACGACGCCGCCGACGATCGCGTTGACGAATTCGTAACCGGTGCCCGCCTCCTGCGGCTCCAGCCGCAGATAGACATGGCCGTACTGGCCACGGCCGCCGGACTGGCGGGCGAACTTCGTCTCCTGCTCGATGGTCGAGCGGATGGTCTCGCGGTAGCTGACCTGAGGCGCCCCGACGTTGGCCTCGACGCCGAACTCGCGCTTCATGCGATCGACGATGATCTCCAAATGCAGCTCGCCCATGCCGGAGATGATGGTCTGACCGGATTCCTCGTCCGAGCGCACCCGGAAGGACGGGTCCTCCTGGGCCAGCTTGGACAGGGCCACGCCCATCTTCTCCTGGTCGCTCTTGGTCTTGGGCTCCACGGCAACCGAGATGACCGGCTCCGGGAATTCCATGCGCTCCAGCGTGATCGGCTTGTCCATCGCACACAGGGTGTCGCCGGTGGTGACATCCTTGAGGCCGACAGCGGCGGCGATGTCGCCGGCGCGCACTTCCTTGATCTCCTTGCGGTCGTTGGAATGCATCTGCAGGATGCGGCCGACGCGCTCCTTCTTGCTCTTGACCGGGTTGAAGACCGTGTCGCCCGAGCTCAGCACGCCGGAGTAGACCCGGAAGAAGGTCAGCGTACCGACATAGGGGTCGGTGGCGATCTTGAATGCCAGGGCCGCAAACGGCGCATCGTCAGTGGACGGACGCTCTTCGACCGTCTCGGCGGCATCGTCGAGGACGCCTTTGATCGCCGGCACCTCGGGGGGCGACGGCAGGTACATGACCACGGCGTCCAGCATCGCCTGGACGCCCTTGTTCTTGAAGGCCGATCCGCACAGCATCGGCACGATCTCGTTGGCGATGGTACGCGCGCGCAGGGCCGAACGGATCTCGTCCTCGGACAGGGTCTCGCCCTCGAGGTACTTCTCCATCAGCTCTTCGTTGGCCTCGGCCGCGGCCTCGACCATCTTCTCGCGCCATTCCTCGCACAGCTCGACCATGTCCTCGGGGATGTCCCGCTGCTCGTAGGTCATTCCCTTGCTCTCTTCATCCCAGTAGATCGCCTTCATGCGCAGCAGGTCGACGACGCCGGCAAACTCGTCCTCGGCACCGACAGGCAACTGCACCGGCACCGGGGTCGCACCCAAACGATCCTTGACCTGCTGGACGACGCGCAGGAAGTTGGCACCCATGCGGTCCATCTTGTTGACGAAGGCGATGCGTGGAACCTTGTACTTGTCGGCCTGGCGCCAAACCGTTTCGGACTGCGGCTCGACGCCACCGACGGCGCAGAACACCGTGCAGGCACCGTCGAGCACACGCAGGGAGCGCTCCACCTCGATGGTGAAATCGACGTGCCCCGGGGTGTCGATGATATTGATCCGGTGCTCCTGGAACTGCTTGTCCATGCCCTGCCAGAAGCAGGTCGTGGCGGCCGACGTGATCGTGATGCCGCGCTCCTGCTCCTGCTCCATCCAGTCCATGGTCGCGGCGCCGTCGTGCACCTCGCCGATCTTGTGGGAAAGACCGGTGTAGAACAGGACGCGCTCGGTCGTAGTGGTCTTCCCGGCATCGATATGGGCCATGATGCCGAGATTGCGGTACCGATCGATGGGTGTACTACGTGCCACGACTGTTTGCCTATGAATCGGGTTGAAAGCTCGTATGAGCGCCGCAGCGCCCGGTGATCCGTCGCTGGGCGCCCGGGTCCGGTGCGCTACCAGCGATAATGCGAGAAGGCCTTGTTCGCTTCCGCCATGCGATGCGTGTCTTCCTTCTTCTTGACCGCCGTGCCGCGGGCCTCGGAGGCGTCCATCAACTCGCCGGCCAGACGCAGCGCCATGGACTTCTCGGAGCGCTTGCGGGCCGCATCGATGAGCCAGCGCATCGCCAGTGTGTTGCGCCGCGACGGGCGCACCTCCACCGGTACCTGATAGGTTGCGCCGCCGACGCGGCGGGACTTGACCTCGACCACGGGACGCACGTTTTCCATCGCGGCATCCAGCAGCTCCAACGGCTCCGCGCTCTTCTTGCTGGCGACCTGGTCGAGGGCGCCGTACATGATGCGCTCGGCGACAGACTTCTTCCCGTCCTCCATCAGCATGTTGATGAACTTGGCCAGCAGATCGCTGCCGTACTTCGGGTCCGGCAGCGTTTGGCGACGGGCGACGATGCGTCTTCTCGGCATGTTCTTCGGGCTCCGAGTCCTGGATCAGACCTTAGATAGCGATAACCAACCGGGCGGCCGTCAGCTCTTCGGGCGCTTGGCGCCGTACTTCGAGCGGCCCTGGCGGCGCTTCTCGACACCGGAGGTGTCCAGCGTGCCGCGCACCGTGTGATAGCGGACACCCGGCAGGTCCTTGACGCGGCCGCCGCGGATCAGCACCACCGAGTGCTCCTGCAGGTTGTGCCCCTCGCCGCCGATATACGAGGCAACCTCGTAGCCGTTTGTCAGCCGCACGCGGGCGACCTTGCGCAGCGCCGAGTTGGGCTTCTTCGGGGTCGTGGTGTAGACACGGGTGCACACGCCGCGCTTCTGCGGGCATGCCTCCAGCGCCGGCACCGTGCTCTTCGCAACCTTGCGCTTGCGCGGATTGCGCACCAGCTGATTGATCGTCGCCATGAAACACTCCGATGGCGCATTCGCGCCCCAATACGCCGGTGCGGATGAAGACCGCGCCGGTCACCCCAAAATCGTGAGAGACAACGTCGCCTCTCCCGCCTCACCACCTGGCACGACGGAGAACGACGGCGGGCGGAAGGAACGTATCGACTGATGAGAAGGGCGGGCCGCGGTGGCGTGGCCCCTCGACAAAAAGCACGCCGGCGCGAGGGCCGGCGAAGCTAAGACGAGAAGTATATTTTTCCTGAAAGACCCTGTCAACGGTGGATTTACCGTCGGTGCCGCCATCCGGGAGCACGGATCGCCTGCACCTGCGGGTGCGGCGGCGGCGACCCCATCCCGGGGGCCGCGGCGGGCCCACCGGCCCGCCTGTGGTCAGCCGTCAGTCTCAGTCGGCCTCGGATTCCGTATTCAGCGCCTGCTTGAGGGCCTGTTCCAGTTCCTCGGTGGCCATTTCCATGCGCTCGGCGGCATCACCGCCGCCCTCCTCGAGGCGCTTGCGCCGGCGCTCATTGTGATAGGCCAGGCCGGTACCGGCCGGGATCAGGCGGCCGACGATGACGTTCTCCTTCAGCCCGTTCAAGCCGTCGATCGAGCCGCGCACGGCCGCCTCCGTCAGCACCCGCGTGGTCTCCTGGAACGACGCGGCGGAAATGAAGGATTCCGTCGCCAGCGAGGCCTTGGTGATGCCGAGCAGCAGCGGCTCGTAGAGGGCGGGATGCTTGCCCTCGGCGACGACGCGCTCGTTCTCCGCCAGCACCGTGGTGTGATCGACCTGCTCGCCGCGCAGCAACCGGGTGTCGCCGGCATTGGTGATCTCCACTTTGCGCAGCATCTGACGGACGATGACCTCGATGTGCTTGTCGTTGATGCGCACGCCCTGCAGCCGGTAGACGTCCTGGATCTCCTTGACGAGATACTCGGCCAGCGCCGTGATGCCCTTCAGGCGCAGGATGTCGTGGGCGTTGAGCTCGCCCTCCGAGATGACCTCGCCCTTCTCGACGCGCTCGCCCTCGAACACGCTGACGTGGCGCCACTTCGGGATCAGCTCCTCGACCGCCTCGCCATCGTCGGTGGTGACCACCAGGCGCTGCTTGCCCTTGGTGTCCTTACCGAAGCTGACCGTGCCGGTGGCCTCGGCCAGCAGCGCCTGCTCCTTCGGCTTGCGCGCCTCGAACAGGTCCGCAACGCGCGGCAGACCGCCGGTGATGTCGCGGGTCTTCGACGACTCCTGCGGAATGCGCGCGAGGATGTCGCCAACCCCCACGTCGGCACCGTCGGCGACGGTGACGATGGCGCCGGCCGGCAGCTGGTAGCGGGCCGGCATGTCGGTACCGGCGATGTTGAGCTCGTCGCCGTGCTCGTCGAGCAGCTTCACCATCGGGCGCAGGTCCTTGCCCGCCGCCGGACGCTGTTTCGGGTCCATGACCTCGATGGAGGCCAGGCCGGTGACCTCGTCGGTCTTGCTCTGCACCGTGACGCCGTCGATCAGGTCCTCGAAGCGCAGCTTGCCGGCCACCTCGGTCACGACCGGATGGGTGTGCGGGTCCCAGGTGGCCGCGATCTGGCCGCCTTCGACCGTGTCTCCGTCGGACACCAGCAGTGTGGCGCCGTACGGGATCTTGTAGCGCTCCTTCTCCAGGCCCTTGTCATCGACTACGGTCAGCTCACCGGAGCGGGACACGGCCACCAGGTTGCCGCTGTGGTGACGCACGGTCTTGATGTTGTGCAGACGCACTGTCCCGCCGGCCTTGATCTGCACATTGTTGACCGCGGCCGCCCGCGACGCCGCACCACCGATGTGGAAGGTGCGCATGGTCAGCTGCGTGCCGGGCTCGCCGATGGACTGCGCGGCGATGACACCGACCGCCTCGCCCATGTTGACACGATGGCCGCGGGCCAGGTCGCGCCCATAGCACTGGGCGCAGACGCCGAGCCGCGACTCGCAGCTGATCGGCGAGCGCACCAGGACCTGGTCGATGCCTTCGACCTCCAGCTTTGCGACCCACTTCTCATCGAGCAGCGTGCCGCGCTCGCAGAAGATGTCGTCGGTGCCGGGGCTGTAGATGTCTTCGGCCGCGACCCGCCCGAGGATGCGCTCGCGCAGCGGCTCGACGACGTCCCCTCCTTCGATGATGGGCGTCATCAGGAGGCCCCTCTCGGTACCGCAGTCCTCTTCCAGCACCACCATATCCTGGGCCACGTCCACGAGGCGCCGGGTGAGGTAGCCGGAGTTGGCGGTCTTCAGCGCCGTGTCCGCGAGGCCCTTGCGGGCGCCGTGGGTGGAGATGAAGTACTGGATGACGTTCAGCCCCTCGCGGAAGTTGGCCGTGATCGGCGTCTCGATGATGGACCCGTCCGGCTTGGCCATCAGGCCGCGCATGCCGGCCAGCTGGCGAATCTGTGCCGCCGAGCCGCGGGCGCCGGAGTCGGCCATCATGTAGATGGAGTTGAACGAATCCTGCTCCACCTCGTTGCCGTCGGCGTCCGTGACCCTGTCCTTGCCGAGCTTGCGCATCATGGACTTGGCCACCTGGTCATTGGTGCGCGACCAGATGTCCACGACCTTGTTGTAGCGCTCTCCATTGGTGACCAGGCCCTGGGTGTACTGGTCCTCGATCTCTCGGACCTCTTCCTCGGCACGGGCCAGGATCGTCGGCTTCTCGTCCGGCACCTCCATGTCCTCCAGCCCGATGGACACACCGGCACGGGTGGCCATGCGGAAGCCCATGTACATGATCTGGTCGGCGAAGACGACGGTATCCTTCAGGCCCAGCACGCGGTAGCAGGTGTTGATCAGGCGCGAGATCTGCTTTTTGCCCAGCGGCCGATCGATCAGCTCGAAGGGCAGCCCGTCAGGCACGATCTGCCAGACCATGGCACGGCCGGCGGTGGTGTCCTTGATGGACCACGCGGGCTCGCTGTCGACTCCGTCCTCGCCGCGGATCACCTCGCGGATGCGCACCTTCACGCGGGCATGCAGGTCCACGTGGCCGGTCTCATAGGCACGGCGGACCTCGTCCGGGCTGGCGAATACCATGCCGGTGCCGCGGGCATCGACGCGCTCGCGGGTCATGTAGTAGAGCCCGAGCACCACGTCCTGGGACGGCACGATGATGGGCTCGCCGTTGGCCGGCGAGAGGATGTTGTTCGACGACATCATCAGCGCGCGGGCTTCGAGCTGCGCCTCCAGCGACAGAGGCACGTGCACGGCCATCTGGTCGCCGTCGAAGTCGGCGTTGAAGGCAGTACAGACCAGCGGATGCAGCTGGATGGCCTTGCCCTCGATCAGCACCGGCTCGAAGGCCTGGATGCCGAGGCGGTGCAGCGTCGGCGCGCGGTTCAGCAGCACCGGGTGCTCGCGGATGACCTCTTCGAGGATGTCCCATACCTCCGGCGTGCCGCGCTCGACCATCTTCTTCGCAGCCTTGATGGTGGCGGCGAGGCCACGGCTCTGGAGCTTACTGAAGATGAACGGCTTGAACAGCTCGAGCGCCATGCGCTTCGGCAGGCCGCACTGGTGCAGCTTCAGCGTCGGGCCGACGACGATGACCGAACGGCCGGAATAGTCCACGCGCTTGCCGAGCAGGTTCTGGCGGAAGCGGCCCTGCTTGCCCTTGATCATGTCGGCCAGGGACTTCAGCGGGCGCTTGTTGGTGCCGGTGATGGCACGACCGCGCCGGCCGTTGTCCAGCAGGGCGTCCACGGCCTCCTGCAGCATGCGCTTCTCGTTGCGCACGATGATGTCCGGCGCGACCAGGTCCAGCAGCCGCTTGAGGCGGTTGTTGCGATTGATGACGCGGCGATACAGGTCGTTGAGGTCGGACGTGGCGAAGCGGCCGCCGTCGAGCGGCACCAGGGGGCGCAGCTCCGGGGGCAGCACCGGCAGCACGGTCAGGATCATCCACTCCGGGCGATTGCCGGAGGCGTCCAGCGACTCCATCAGCTTCAGCCGCTTGGTCAGCTTCTTGAGCTTGGTCTCGGAGTTGGTGGACTCCAGCTCCTCGCGCATCTTGCGGATCTCGGCGGCGAGATCGATGGTGCGCAGCAGCTCGTAGACGGCCTCGGCGCCCATGCGGGCGTCGAATTCGTCACCGTTGGCCTCCAGGGCCTCCAGGTACTGGTCGTCGGTGAGCAGCTGGCCGCGCTCCAGGTCCGTCATGCCCGGGTCGATGACGACGAAGGACTCGAAGTACAGCACACGCTCGATGTCGCGGAGCGTCATGTCCAGCAGCAGGCCGATACGCGACGGCAGCGACTTCAGGAACCAGATGTGCGCGGCCGGGCTGGCCAGGTCGATGTGGCCCATGCGCTCCCGGCGCACCTTGGCCAGCGTCACCTCGACACCGCACTTCTCGCACACGACACCGCGGTGCTTGAGCCGCTTGTACTTTCCGCACAGGCACTCGTAGTCGCTGACCGGACCGAAGATCTTGGCGCAGAACAGGCCGTCGCGCTCCGGCTTGAAGGTGCGGTAGTTGATGGTCTCGGGCTTCTTGACCTCGCCATAGGACCAGGAGCGGATCATCTCCGGCGAGGCGAGGCCGATGCGGATCGCATCGAACTCCAGCGCCTGGCCCTGCTGCTTGATCATTCTGAGTAAATCTTTCAAGACCTTGCCTCCATTGAAGAGGGTCTAGTGGCTAGTGGCTGGTGGCCAGGGGCCTCATCGGCCCCCTCGCTGCCAGCTCGCACCGCATTCCTCGCTACCAGCGACTCGCTACTAGCGACTGGTTTAGTCCTGTTCCAGCTCGACATTGATGCCCAGCGAGCGGATCTCCTTGACCAGCACGTTGAAGGACTCGGGCATACCGGCCTCCATGCGGTGGTCGCCATCGACGATGTTCTTGTACATCTTCGTGCGGCCGTTCACGTCGTCGGATTTCACCGTAAGCATCTCCTGGAGCGTGTACGAGGCGCCGTAGGCCTCCAGCGCCCAGACTTCCATCTCGCCGAAGCGCTGGCCGCCGAACTGGGCCTTGCCGCCGAGGGGCTGCTGGGTCACCAGGCTGTACGGGCCGGTGGAGCGAGCGTGCATCTTGTCGTCGACCAGGTGATTGAGCTTGAGCATGTACATATAGCCAACGGTGACCGGGCGCTCGAAGGACTCGCCGGAGCGGCCGTCGTACAGCGTCGTCTGGCCGGATTCGGACAGCTCCGCGAGCCGCAGCATCTGCCGGATCTCGTCTTCGCCCGCACCGTCGAAGACCGGTGTGGCCAAGGGCACGCCGCCGGTCAGGTTGCGCGCCAGTTCCAGCACCTCGTCGTCGCCGAGCTCATCCAAGGTCTCGGGCTTGCCGCTGCTGTTGTAGACCTCTTCCAGGAAGCCGCGCACCTCCCCGACCGGAGCCTCGCCCCGCAATATCGCATCGATGCGCTGGCCCAAGCCCTTGGCGGCCCAGCCCAGATGGGTCTCCAGCACCTGGCCCACGTTCATGCGCGACGGCACGCCAAGCGGATTCAGCACGATGTCTACGGGCTCGCCGTCGGCGCTGAAGGGCATGTCCTCCACCGGTACGACCCGCGAGATGACGCCCTTGTTGCCGTGACGGCCGGCCATCTTGTCGCCGGGCTGGATACGCCGCTTCACGGCGACATAGACCTTGACCATCTTCAGCACGCCGGGGGCGAGCTCGTCACCCTGGGTGATCTTGCGCTTCTTGGCTTCGAAGCGCTCGCGGAACTCCTCGCGCTGGAGCTTGATCTGGTTGGCCACGGCCTCGAGCTGACTGGCCGAGTCCTCGCTGCGCAGCCGGATCTCGAGCCATCTGTCACGCCCCGGGCCCTCGGTCAGCTCGGTCAGATACGCCTTGGTGATCTTGGCGCCCGCCTTCAAGCCCCCGGGGCCGCCGTCGGCAGTCTTGCCGACGAGCATCTTCTCGACGCGCTGGAAGGTGTCGTTCTCCATGATGCGCAGCTGGTCGGCGAGGTCTTTGCGCACGCGCTCCAGCTCCAATTCCTCGATCTGCACCGCGCGCTTGTCCTTCTCGACACCGTCGCGGGTGAACACCTGCACGTCGACGACGGTGCCGGCCATGCCCGAGGGCAGGCGCAGCGAGGTGTCCTTCACGTCGGAGGCCTTCTCGCCGAAGATCGCCCGCAGCAGCTTCTCTTCCGGCGTCAGCTGGGTCTCGCCCTTGGGCGTGACCTTGCCCACCAGGATGTCGCCGTCGCGCACCTCGGCGCCGATGTAGACGATGCCGGACTCGTCCAGCTTGGCCAGTGCCGACTCACCCACGTTGGGGATGTCGCCGGTGATCTCCTCGGGGCCGAGCTTGGTGTCGCGGGCCAGGCAGCTCAGCTCCTCGATGTGGATGCTGGTGAAGCGATCCTGGTGGACCACCCGCTCCGAGATCAGGATCGAGTCCTCGAAGTTGTAGCCGTTCCAGGGCATGAAGGCGACCCGCAGGTTCTGCCCCAGGGCCAGTTCGCCCATGTCGGTGGACGGGCCGTCGGCGAGCACGTCGCCGCGGGCGACCGTGTCCCCGGGTGCCACCAGCGGGCGCTGGTTGATGCAGGTGTTCTGGTTCGAGCGCGTGTACTTGGTCAGGTTGTAGATATCGACACCCGGCTCGCCGGCATCGGTCTCCTCATCGTTGACCCGCACCACGATGCGCGCGGCATCCACCGACTCGATGACGCCGCCGCGCCGCGCCCAGACGACGACGCCGGAGTCCTTGGCGACGACACGCTCCATGCCCGTGCCCACCAGGGGTTTCTCGGCACGCAGCGTGGGCACCGCCTGGCGCTGCATGTTCGAGCCCATCAGTGCGCGGTTGGCGTCGTCGTGCTCCAGGAAGGGAATCAGCGACGCGGCCACGGAGACGATCTGGCGCGGCGAGACGTCCATGTACTGGACCTCCTCGGGCGCCTTCATCGTGAACTCGTTCATGTGGCGGCAGGACACCAGGGCGTCGGTGAGCCGGCCCTCGTCGTCGAGGGTCGCGTTGGCCTGGGCGATGACGTAGGTGCCCTCCTCGATGGCCGACAGGTGATCGATCTCGTCGGTGACCCGGCCATTCTCGACCCGGCGGTACGGCGTCTCCAGGAAGCCGTAGCGGTTGGTCCGCGCATAGACCGCGAGCGAATTGATGAGACCGATGTTCGGGCCTTCCGGGGTCTCGATGGGGCAGACGCGTCCGTAGTGGGTCGGGTGCACGTCGCGCACCTCGAAGCCGGCGCGCTCGCGGGCCAGACCGCCGGGACCGAGTGCGGATACGCGGCGCTTGTGGGTGACCTCGGAGAGCGGGTTGTTCTGATCCATGAACTGCGACAGCTGACTGGAGCCGAAGAACTCCTTCACCGCCGCCGACACCGGCTTGGCATTGATCAGTTCCTGCGGCATCAGGCCCTCGGACTCGGCCAGGGACAGGCGCTCCTTGACCGCGCGCTCGACGCGCACCAGGCCGACGCGGAACTGGTTCTCCGCCATCTCGCCGACGCAGCGGATGCGGCGGTTGCCCAGATGGTCGATGTCGTCCACGGTGCCGCGGCCGTTGCGCAGCTCGATGAGAACCTTCAGCGCATCGACGATATCGGACGTCTCGCCGTGCTCGGCATGGAGCCCCTTGGCGAAGTCGTCGCCGCGCTGGCTGAAGTAGCGGCCATCATAGAGGATGCCCGGACCCTCGGTCGCCTCGCGGGAAAGGCGCCGGTTGAACTTCATGCGCCCCACGGCGGACAGGTCGTAGCGGTCCGGGGCGAAGAACAGGTTGTGGAACAGGTTCTGCGCCGCCTCCTTGGTCGGCGGCTCGCCGGGGCGCATCATGCGATAGATCTCGACCTGGGCCTCGAGCTCGCTGCGGGTGTGATCGATACGCAGCGTCTCGGACAGGTAGGGGCCGTGGTCGAGGTCGTTGACGAACAGGGTCTCCAGCCGCTGGATGCCCTTCTCGCGCAGCTGCTCCAGCAGCTCCGGGGTGATCTCGCTATTGGCCTCGGCGATGATCTCGCCGGTATCGGTGTCGACCTGGGTGTGAGCAAGCGTGCGCCCGACCAGGAATTCGTCCGGCACCGCCAGGCGCTCCACGCCAGCCTTCTGGAGCTCGCGGATATGGCGGGCGGTGACGCGGCGGCCCGCCTCCACCAGCACCTCGTCGCCGATCTTGACCTCGAAGTTGACGGTCTCGCCGCGCAGCCGCTCCGGCACCAGCTCCAGCTCGAGCGCTTCGCCCAGATGGAAGGTGTCGGTCTCGAAGAACAGGCCCAGGATGTCGTCGACGCTGTAGCCGAGGGCGCGCAGCAGGATCGTCGCGGGCAGCTTGCGGCGGCGGTCGATGCGCACGAAGACGTTGTCCTTGGGATCGAACTCGAAGTCCAGCCAGGAGCCCCGGTACGGGATCACCCGGGCCGAGAACAGCAGCTTGCCCGAGGAGTGGGTCTTGCCCTTGTCGTGATCGAAGAACACGCCCGGCGAGCGGTGCAGCTGGGAGACGATGACGCGCTCCGTGCCGTTGATGATGAAGGTGCCGGTCTCGGTCATCAGGGGCAGGTCGCCCATGTAGACTTCCTGCTCGCGCACGTCCTTGACCACCTTCGAGCCCGCGGGCGCATCCTTGTCGTAGATCACCAGGCGCAGCAGCACGCGCAGCGGCGCGGCGTAGGTGGCGCCGCGCAGGTGACATTCACGCACGTCGAAGGCCGGCTCGCCGAGCCGGTAACTGACGTACTCCAGCACCGCGTTCCCGGAGTAGCTTTCGATCGGGAACACGGTCCGGAAGGCCGCGTGCAGGCCCACCTCGCGGCGCTCCGCGGGCGAGTGCTCGAGCTGCAGAAAATCGCGGTAGGAGTCGATCTGGGTCGCCAGCAGGAACGGCACCTCCATGATCGTGGGGCGTTTCCCGAAGCTCTTGCGGATGCGCTTTTTCTCGGTGAACGAATAGGCCATGCTGCCTTCCCTCTAGTCTGGTCTTGGGGTAGCCTGAAACGGTGCCGGAATGAGCGGTCCTGCCTTGCTCCGACACCTCGATTCGGAATACTGTTCCGCCAGCGGCGCCGCGGAGCTCTGCCCGGCGCCGTTCATGCGGCCCACCGCCTGCGCGGCCTGCCGCCGAAATTCTCTCGATCCGCGGCTGCCAAAAGCGGCACCGCGGCCGTCAATCTCTCATCTGAATTGCACAAACGGCAAAAGGCCGGCGGCCCGAAGCCGCCAGCCTCGCTGTCGCCCGTTGCCGCGGAACCGGGCGCAACGCGATCTTACTTGACCTCGACAGTGGCGCCGGCCTCTTCCAGGGACTTCTTCGCGGCCTCGGCGTCGTCCTTCGACACGCCCTCCTTCAGGGTCGTCGGCGCGCCCTCGACGGCCTCCTTGGCCTCCTTCAGGCCGAGACCGGTCAGGGCACGGACGGCCTTGATCACGGCAACCTTGTTGGCACCGAACGAGGCCAGCACGACGTCGAACTCGGTCTGCTCCTCGGCCGGCGCGGCCTCGGCACCAGCGCCGGCGGCCGGCGCGGCAGCAACGGCCGCCGCCGCGGTCACGCCGAACTTCTCTTCCATCGCGCTGATCAGGTCAACGACCTCCATCACCGTCATATTGGCGATGGTCTCCAGGATCTCTTCTTTCGAAACAGCCATTTGGCTTCTCCAAACTTCAGGTGTTGAGCGGTTTCAGTGCGCCGCGGCCTCAGGCCGCCTCTTTTGCATCGCGCACCGCGGCCAGGGTGCGGACCAGTTTGCCCGGCACCTCGTTGAGCGTCGTCGCCAGCTTCTGCACCGGCGCCTTCATCAGGGCCATGAGCTGGCTGACGGCCTCGTCGTAGGTCGGCATCTTCGCCAGCTTGTCGAGTTCCGTCGCGGGCAACAGCTGTCCGGAAACAGCGATCAGCCGCACCTGGAACTTGTCGTGCTTCTTCGCGAAGGCCTCCGCGACTCGTGCCGCCGAGCCCGGGTCCTCACGCCCGAACGCGAGTACCAGCGGACCGCTGAGCTCGTCCTGCATGCAGGCGAAATCGGTGTCGGCCAGGGCACGCTTGGCCAGCGTGTTCTTGACGACACGCACGTAGACCCCCGCCTTGCGGGCCTCCACGCGCAGCTCGGTCATGTCCGCGACGGACAGGCCGCGGTACTCGGCCCCAATGGCCGAGTAGGCGGTCTTCGCGACTTCCGCGACCTCGGCGACGATGCTCTCTTTCTGGGCATAACTTAGTGCCACAGACGTCACCTCCCACTAGGTTCTTCAGACGGGCGCTTGCCCGGTTGTCCGACCATCGGCGCGGCTCCGCGCTGCCGGGGTCGGGCTCCGTGCACCGTCATCAGGGCACCATCTGCGGAACACCTGAATCGAGGGCACCATCTACGCAGGCACGAATTAAGCCCGTTCGATACGACAATCCGGTCGCACCGGGGGCGCCTGCGGTCTTTGACGGACCACGGCCTGAGCCGCTGCCCCAAAGATCGAAAGGGGACCGATGGCGGCCCCTGTATCGGTCCGCCCGTCCGGCCACGGCCGAACGGGCCATGGAATCAAAACGTCAGCGCGCCGTGATCGATGGTCAGACCCGGCCCCATGGTCGAGGAGACGGTGACCTTCTTCATGTACACGCCTTTGGCCGCGCTCGGCTTGGCTTTGGCCAGGTTCGCCAGCAGCGCCTCGAGATTCTCGCGCAGCTTGACGGGCTCGAAATCGATCTTGCCCAGCGGGCAGTGGATGATGCCGGCCTTGTCGGTGCGGTAGCGCACCTGACCCGCCTTCGCGTTGTTCACGGCCTCGGCGACGTTTGGCGTCACCGTGCCGACCTTCGGGTTCGGCATCAGACCACGCGGGCCGAGGAGCTTGCCGAGCTGACCGACGACACGCATCGCGTCCGGGGAGGCGATGACGACGTCGTAGTTCAGGTCGCCGGCCTTCATCTCCTCGGCGAGATCCTCCATCCCGACCCGGTCGGCGCCGGCCTCGGTGGCTGCATCGGCGTTGGCGCCCTGGGTGAACACGGCCACCCGCACCTGCTTGCCGATACCGTGGGGCAGCACCGTGGAGCCACGGACGACCTGGTCGGACTTGCGCGGATCGACGCCGAGATTCACGGCAACGTCCACGTTCTCGACGAACTTGACCGCAGACAACTCCTTCAGCAGGGAGAAGGCTTCCTCGGCCGTGTAGGCGCGGGTGCGGTCAATGCGCTCGCGGATCATCGACGCACGCTTGGTCAACTTTGCCATCACTCCACCCCCTCGACATTCAGACCCATGGCCCGGGCGCTGCCGGCGATGGTGCGCACGGCACCCTCCAGATCGGCGGCGTTCAGGTCGGGCATCTTGGTGTTGGCGATCTCCTCGAGCTGAGCTCGGGTGACGGTGCCGACCTTGGTCGTGTTGGGCGTGCTGCTGCCCTTGGGGACGCCGGCCGCCTTCTTCAGCAGTATCGACGCCGGGGGCGTCTTGGTGATGAAGGTGAAGCTGCGGTCGCCATAGACGGTGATGACCACCGGGATGGGCAGCCCCTTCTCGAGGTCCTGGGTCTTCGCATTGAAGGCCTTGCAGAACTCCATGATGTTGACGCCGTGCTGGCCCAGCGCAGGGCCGACGGGCGGACTCGGGTTCGCCTCGCCCGCCTTCACCTGAAGCTTGATATAGGCGGTGACTTTCTTCGCCATGATCTTGTCTCCCGTGGGTGCAAACGCCGGCGCAGTGGCCGGCTCCCCGCTGACGCACGCCGCCCGGTGGCGGTCGTGCCGTGAAGCGCCTCAGCAGCGCAATGGCCGGCGGGCGGCTTGCCCGTCAGCCCTTTTCAATCTGGCTGAACTCCAGGTCCACCGGTGTGGATCGCCCGAAGATCAGCACCGAGACCTTGACCCGGCTCTTGTCGTAGTCCACCTCTTCGACGACGCCGTTGAAATCGGTGAACGGACCATCGATGACGCGCACGACCTCGCCGGGCTCGTAGAGGACCTTGGGACGGGGCTTCTCGCCGCCTTCCTCAACGCGCCTCAGGATCGCCAGCGCCTGGTCCTCCGGGATCGGCGCCGGGCGGTCGCCCTGCCCGCCGATGAAGCCCATCACCTTCGGCACGCTCTTGACCAAGTGCCAGGTGTCGTCGGTCAGCTCCATGTTGACGAGCACATACCCGGGGAAGAACTTGCGCTCGCTCTTTCGCTGCTGACCGCCCCGGATCTCGACCACTTCCTCCGTAGGTACGAGGATGTCGCCGAACAGATCCTCCATCTGGGCACGGGCAATGCGCTCCTTCAGCGAACGCTGTACCTGGGCCTCGAAGCCGGAAAAGGCGTGGATCACATACCAGCGTTTCGCCATACTCACCCGCCCTGCCCGACCAGCAGGCGCACGATCGACATCAGGATGGTGTCGAACAGCCACAGCACGAGCCCCAGGATCAGCACCATGACGACGACGATGAGCGTCGTCTGAATGGTCTCCTGGCGGGTGGGCCATACGACCTTGCGCACCTCCATGCGCGAATCCAATGCAAAGCGCCACAGCCTGCGGCCGGGATCCGATGTCAGCGCGATCGCGGCGGCACCACCGGCCACGACCAGCAGCGCGATGACGCGCAGCAGCAGCGAGACACCGGCGAAGTAATAGAAGGCCCAGATGCCGACGATCAGCAGGACCGACGACACCACGAGCTTGACCGTATCCAGACCGGAGGCCCCGGTCTCGGCTCGTGCGTTCATTGGATTCCAACGCCGGGTAGGGCGTGTTTGGCAGGCCAGGAGGGACTCGAACCCCCAACCTGCGGTTTTGGAGACCGCTGCTCTGCCAATTGAGCTACTGGCCTAAAAGAAAGTCGACCTTGGGTGGGGCCGCGACGGCCGAAAGACAGCGTCTTCCGGCCAAGCGACCTCGGCCCGACGGCCGGATTACTCGATGATCTTCGCGACGACGCCGGCACCGACGGTACGGCCGCCCTCGCGCACCGCGAAGCGCAGACCCTCTTCCATCGCGATCGGCGCGATCAGCTTCACCGTCATCTTCACGTTGTC
>Ga0316578_10000240_pt1 | contig 16234 bp, 11 predicted proteins | sample J0NA_2_FD_203076 | JGI IMG/M metagenome (GOLD analysis project Ga0316578, IMG submission 203076) | Rhizosphere microbial communities from salt marsh grasses in Alabama, United States - J0-2_160517rDrC | ecosystem: Host-associated > Plants > Roots > Rhizosphere | place: USA: Alabama | collected... | reverse complement strand
ACACTTATTGCATTAATTAGATCGAATATGCCGGAATTAATATGAAATTTTTGAAAGAAGTTCCATAACACCTTCACAACTCTATGATGGTGTAAATAAATCATGACTTCATCACAAAAGATAAAAATTAGACCATATGGATAAAACGATAATTCTTGAAAAGACCAGTTCTCAGACATCCAGCCCTGACGAAAACAAGAGTCCGGAAAACGATAGCAACGATTACAGCACTCTTGTCTCCCTATTTTTACAAAACGGCATTTTGACAACAGAGAAGATCAAATATGCTGATCGTGTCCGATCAAAAATAAATTTTTCCAAATCTTTACTTGGCATATTAAAAGAGCTCGAATACATTACTGATGACCAGGTTGCCAAAGTTGTCAGAGAAAACCATTCAGCCCTACGTATTGGGGATCTCATGGTGGAATTTGGTATTATCAGTGATTCCGATCTAAAAGCAGGGCTTGAGATACAGTCAAAGGAAAAACCCAAGAGAAAACTTGGTGAAATACTGGTCGATCATCAATTTGTCGCAGAAAAGAAACTAATTGAAGTTCTTTCCTTACAGTTAAGAATCCCTATTGTCGATCCGGAATTTACTGATATTGAAAGAAATATCTTCTCAAAAGCTCCGATAAAATCATATGAAAAACACAAATTCATACCCATTCGCTCTGAAAATCAACACATTTTGATCGCTTTTGCTGATCCGTTAGACCCTCGTGATTTAGATGAAGCTGGAAAATTTTTTGGAAAAGACTATTTACCTGCCATCGCCACTAGAAGATCGATTCAACGAGCGATTCATAGAATGAATCCCGACAAAACCTCTGTCGAACAGCCATCCAAAGCGGACGAATTCTCGGCAGTTGATATTGTTAATTCGATTGTTCTTGATGCTTTAAAAGAAAAAAATGTTAGCGATATTCATCTAGAACCTATGAAAGATCGCTTCCGAATACGTTTTCGAATGGATGGAGTTTTGGTTCATTACAAAGACTTTCCGCTTGGGTTAGTTGCCGGAATGACAAGTCGCATCAAGATTATGTGTGGTGCGGATATTACAGAAAAGCGAAGACATCAAGGAGGTCGTTTTCTCTTTGATCATGAAAACCGGAATGTTGACCTCCGGGTTTCTTTCTATGCTACTGTACACGGTGAGAAAGTTGTAATGCGGATTCTCAATAGAAAGACAGAACTGCTTGATATCAAAGATATAGGGATGTCTCCTCGTATGCTGGAAAAATTCAAAATAGATGCGCTGGATTCCCCAAGTGGTGTATGCATTGTCACAGGTCCCACCGGATCAGGGAAAACCACTACTGTATACAGCTGCATTAACTACCTTAATACGCCTAATGTCAGTATTATTTCAGCAGAAGAACCCGTAGAATACATCATCGATGGAATATCGCAGTGCTCAATCAATCCAAAAATTAATCTCACGTTTGAAGAAACTTTACGACATATTGTTCGTCAGGATCCTGATGTAATTGTAATCGGTGAAATACGGGACACATTTTCGGCAAATACTGCTGTCCAGGCATCTTTAACGGGGCATAAGGTATTAACGACATTTCACACCGAAGACAGTATTGGAGGGCTAATCCGTCTGTTAAATATGGACATAGATGCATTTCTCATCTCCTCTACTGTAGTATGCGTACTTGCTCAGCGCCTCTTAAGAAGAGTGTGTCCAGCATGTGTCGCTCCCAATCGTATTACCCCTTCAGAGATGTTACGCCTCGGTTACAGCTCAAGTGATATCCAAGAAGCGGATTTTCGTAAAGGTCGCGGATGCAAAGAATGCCGATATACTGGATACATGGGACGCTTGGCTGTGTTCGAATTGCTTCTCCTTAACGAATCGGTTCGAGATGGACTTTTAGAACACAAAACCAGCCATCAGATCCGAAAAATTAGTATTGAAACTACGGGCTTAGTTACACTCTTAGAAGATGGTATTATCAAGGCTGCTAACGGAATTACAACCATTGATGAAGTCCTGCGCTGTCTTCCACGGTTACAAAAGCCAAGGCCATTATCTGAACTAAAGCGTCTGTCAGGAGACTCATGATGCCGAATGACAAATCTTTTATCGAAATAATCAATGAATACCAGGAAAGCGACGAAATATTACTTCCTGTATTAGATGAAATCGCTTTGAATATTCAGCAGGAAGTGGCAAAGGATGATGCAGATATCAATCGAATCGAGAAACTTATATGTAATGATCCTTCTCTGACAAGTCAGGTGTTGAAAACAGCCAATTCCACATTTTATAAAGGACTTAGCAAGGTATCTACAGTATTGAACGCCATTATTCGTCTGGGTGCAGGTGAAATTTCGAACATTGTCACGTTTGTTACCCAAAAGAAGAATTTTTATTCAAAAGACCCTTTCTGTCGTAACGTTATGGAAGAACTTTGGCGTCATTCAGCGGGATGTGCTCTCGGTGCTCAATGGATTGCCAAGGAAAGCCATTCTAAAGAGCTTGCACATGAAGCATTCACCGCAGGTTTGCTTCATGATATCGGAAAATTATTTCTCATCAAGGTCGTTGAGATGATAAATCTTTCTGAAAAAACCGCCATTAAACCTTCCACGGAATTGTTGAATGAAGTCATGGAAAATTTTCATTCCGAACGGGGATATTCACTCCTAAAAAACTGGAATCTTCCGGAGACATACTGCAATATCGCCCGTGATCATCACTCAGAGGAATTTGATTCGAACGATATTCTGATGACTATTGTTCGTCTTGTAAACAAAACCTGCAACAAACTGGGTATTGGTTTAAATAAAGACCCCTCCTTAGTACTTGCTGCAACACCTGAAGCTCATGTTCTTGGCTTATCAGAATTATTCCTTGCAAAACTTGAAATCACAATAGAAGATTCTATGGGTTTAGTGTAACACCTGATCCTTGCGCAGGTAATATCTTTTTTGAATGTTATCCGTTAAATTCCCATTTCCCCCTTTTAGTTGGTGCGGATAGAGATCTTTCAAGTTGATTCAAAAAAAGTGTTCTGGAGATTTCTCTTGCGCCAAAACGTATTAAATGTTCCGTTGTCACTTGACAGTCTATCATATCAAAGGATAATTCGTTAAGATATTCCACAAGTTTGACCAACCCTACATTTGAAGCATTGCTGGAAAGTGTAAACATGGATTCCCCGAAAAAACACTTCCCTAAAGAAACGCCGTACAATCCTCCTACAAGCTCTCCCTGAAGCCAGACTTCCACCGAATGCGCAAATCCTGATTCATGTAAATTGCAGTATGCATCGACCATCTCTTTAACGATCCAAGTTCCTTGATTTTGTTGTAGTCGAACTTGTGCACACTGGTTGATGACTTCATTAAAAGCCAGATCCATGGTTATGCTGAACATATTTTTTTTAATGATCTTCTTTAAAGTCTTTGAAATCTTGATCTCACGGGGATACAATATCAAACGAGGGTCAGGTGACCACCAAAGAATCGGATCATTATCTGAAAACCATGGAAAAATGCCCATACGGTAAGCAAGGAGAAGGCGTTTTTGGCTCAGGTCACCGCCAACAGCCAGCAATCCTTCTTCGGATGCAAGATGGGGGGGTGGGAATTCGATTGTATCTGATAAAAGAAAAACAGGCACTTATCGTCAGGTCGTTAATTAGTGCCTGAACGAAAAGTCATGTTCAGGCAAAATCCAAATATCTAATTTCTAAATTCGAAACAAATTCGAATATCGAATGACAAAATGACCAAAACAAAAACATTGAATATCCGATGTTTTTGTCATTTGGACATTTTTATTTTTGTCATTGTTTCGGATTTCGTGTTTCGGATTTCGAATTTTTAACCATAAAAGCAGGGTTTTCCGGTCAAGCATTAATTTAGGAAATGGTTATAAGCTGTTTTAGTATTACATCACTCCGATGTCTCTAATGCCTTAGCTTTCACACTTAACGAAGCCTTGGCATTATAATTAAAGGTCAACTTTTCATTTTCGACATCAATAAGAACAGTCCCGCCGTTATAAAGTCTCCCAAATAGGATCTCATCGGACAAGACATCTTTTATTTCCGTTTGTATCAATCGGTTCAATGGCCTGGCGCCGTAACGCGGGTCATGTCCTTTGCGGGCCAGCCATGTCCGTGCCTCAGGAGAAAGATTGATGGATACTTTTTTAACAGCAAGCTGTCCTTTTAGCTCATTGATAAACTTATCCACCACTTTTTTCATAATATCTTCATTCAACGCATTAAAATGAATGATACCATCTAGACGGTTTCTGAATTCCGGGCTGAAAAATTTTTCAATGGCTTGTTTTCCCTTACTCTCCGTATCATATTGCTTGTCTCCGAAGCCGATTGTTTGCGTGCTCATTTCCCGCGTACCGGCATTGGAGGTCATCATGATGATGACGTTTCTAAAATCAGCCTTTTTGCCGTTGTTGTCCGTCAGTGTTGCATGGTCAAAAACCTGTAAAAGGATGTTAAACATATCCGGATGCGCTTTTTCTATTTCATCGAACAAAAGTACGCTGTAAGGATGCTTTCGAATATCATCTGTCAAGAGCCCGCCCTGATCAAAACCGATATAGCCCGGTGGCGCACCAATCAGACGAGCCACAGCATGTTTTTCCATATATTCACTCATGTCAAATCTTAAAAAATGAACACCGAGAATCCTTGCAACTTGCAGACTCACCTCTGTCTTTCCGACACCTGTAGGGCCGGCAAATAAAAATGACCCAATGGGCCTTTCAGGCGATCCGAGCCCGGCACGAGAGCGCTTAATGGATGTGACCAAAGATTTTATGGCACTGTCCTGTCCAAAAACCACTTCTTTGATCTTTTCTTCAAGTTTCTCCAACTTAGTTTTATCAGGGGTCGACACGCTGATGGTCGGTATTCTGGCCATCTTGGCCACGATTTTTTCAATATCTTTAGGATTGATCTTCTTTCTGTGTGGGGAATTGGACAATCGAATAAATGCCCCTGCTTCATCGATGACATCTATCGCTTTGTCAGGAAGATAGCGATCATTGATATATTTTGCAGATAGTTCTGCAGCTGCCTTTAAGGCTTTATCCGTATACACAATGCCATGGTGCTCCTCATAACGAGATCTTAGTCCTTTTAAAATTTGGACTGTTTCTTTAACCGGGGGTTCTAAAATTTCGATTTTCTCAAATCTACGTGAAAGAGCACGGTCTTTTTCAAAAAAATTCTTATAATCTTCATAGGTTGTGGAGCCTATACACCGAAGCTCACCGGTTGCCAACGCTGGTTTCAATATATTTGAAGCATCCATGGAACCTCTGCTGGTGGCCCCGGCACCTACCGTAGTATGAATTTCATCGATAAATAAAACAGCATCTTTTTTCTTTTTCAAAGATGATAAAACGCCCTTTAACCGTTGTTCAAAGTCACCTCTAAACTTAGTTCCGGCGAGCAAGCCACCAAGGTCGAGAGAATAAATACGAACATTTTTAAGCAAGTCAGGAATGGACCCATCATTAATACGGATGGCGAGGCCTTCGGCCATTGCTGTTTTGCCAACTCCTGGGTCTCCGACAAAGATTGGATTGTTTTTGCGCCTACGGCATAGCACCTGAATGGTCCGCTCCATTTCCAGATCTCTTCCGATTAAGGGGTCCAACTTTCCCAGAGCGGCATATTTTACAAGGTCAATGGTGAACGCCTCAAGAGGATCGGTTTTTCGCTTCTTCTCTGTTTTTTCTGGTTTTGCAAAAGGATCCAATCCCTTGTCAACGGGCTTAGAAACATTGTGCGAAATGTAACTTAAAACATCAAGACGAGTAATCCCTTCTGAACTCAAAAAATACTCAGCGTGAGAATCTTTTTCCTGAAAAATCGATGCCAGTATGTCACTCACATCGACCTGCTGTTTTTCTGCAGACCGGACATGATTAATCGCCCTCTGGATAACCCTTTGAAAACCAACGGTTTGCTGGAGGACATATTCATTTTCTTCAGGAACGCTTTCCATTTGTTGGCTTAGAAATATTTCAAGCGCATTTTTTAAACTTTCAATGTTACCACCACAATTTTCTATAATTTCTATGCCTTCGCTGTCATACAAAATAGCAAAAAGTAAGTGTTCTATAGAAACATATTCGTGGCGTCTTCTCTTGGCTTCTCTTACTGCAAAACCTAGTGTTTCGCTAAGTTCTTTACTGATCATTGGTCTATTCTTTCTCCATTGTACACTTTAGGGGAAAACCGTATTGTCTTGCCAGGGTATGAACGGTATTCACCTTGGTTTCAGAGACTTCGAAAGTATATACACCACAAATTCCAATGCCTTTGTGGTGAACGTTCAGCATGATTCTTACTGCATCTTCCGGAGATTTCTTAAAAACAAGCATCAGGATTTCAACCACAAACTCCATGGTTGTGTAGTCATCATTATGAAGGAGCACTTTGTACATTGAAGGCTCATCAGTATCATCCCTGACCTCAGAAATAACATCCTCTTCTAGCTCAGGGCCGTATCCGTTCATTGAATCATTTTCCATGATTAGCCCCTTGAAGAATTTGGCCCAAACAATTTATTTCAATCAATTAATCCTTAAATAAGCAGAATCGGAATGATAATTCTTAAATATTATAATCATTGATGCCCGATCTTGTAAAGAGCGCAGACAAAATAATTGCACCCTTTATATTATTTGCCGCAACACTTTTTATATTTCTTCCCGCTCCCACAGGGGCAAGGCGCATTTCGTCCAACTTTTTTTTGGGTTCGCTTAACCGGATTTTTCTTTGCTGATTCATCTCCGCTTGAGAAAAACATCTCCTGTTCTTTAGGCTTTTGTAATTCATCAATCTTCTGAGGCTCGGATATTTGAATTCTGTACAAAATTCCCAGCGTCTCCTCTTTGATCCTGGAAACCATTTCCTGAAATAATTCAAACCCTTCCTTTTTGTATACGATGAGAGGATCCTGTTGTGCATATCCCCTTAAACCGATCCCCTCTTTCAAATGGTCCATACTTAAAAGATGGTCTTTCCAAAGGTTGTCAACCGTCTGTAGCATAACAATTCGTTCAAGATGTCTGAATTCTTCAGCTCCTACAGATGCCTCTTTTTCGTTGTATACCGCTAGACTGGAATCGCCGATCAGCTGAGCCAGCCCTTCCCTGGTCAACCCGTCCATGGTATCATTATCTATTTTATCCAGCCTAAAATTAAATTGCTTAAATACCGCTTTTTTTAATCCCTTCCAGTCCCATTCTTCAGGATGCATTTTTTCTTCAGTAAAGTCATATGCGATTTCTTCGGCTTTTTCATAGATCATCTCTTCGATGGCAGGTTTCAAACTTTTACCGTTCAAGGCTTCTCGGCGCTGCCTGTAAACGACCTCCCTTTGTTGATTCATTACGTCATCATACTCCAAGAGCTGCTTTCGGATATCAAAGTTGTGCCCCTCGACTTTTGCCTGAGCATTTTCAATAGCCTTGCTGATCATTTTGTTTTCTATGGGTTCACCATCTTCCATCCCGAGCTTTTCCATAATTCCTGTGATTCTTTCACCACCGAATATCCTCAGAAGATCATCCTCCAACGCAAGGTAAAACCGCGAAGATCCAGGATCTCCCTGTCTCCCTGAACGCCCTCTGAGCTGGTTATCAATACGCCGACTTTCATGTCTTTCGGTTCCGAGAATATGGAGCCCGCCCAGTTCAATGACGCCATCGCCTAAAACAATGTCCGTCCCGCGACCGGCCATGTTTGTCGATATGGTGACGCCTCCTTTTTGGCCGGCCAGTGCAATAATCTCCGCCTCTTTCTCATGATTTTTCGCATTCAAAACCGTATGTTTAATTCCTCTTTTTTTCAGTTGTTTTGAAAAGTCTTCTGAGACATCAATTGAAACGGTTCCCACCAGAACAGGCTGTCCTTTTTTATTCAGTTCAATAATTTCGTTAATTGCAGCATCAAACTTCTCTCTGCGGGTTTTATAAATCACATCCGAATGATCGATTCGAATCATGGGTTTGTTTGTGGGGATAACCATGACGTCAAGATCGTATATTTTTTTAAATTCAGCCGCTTCCGTATCCGCGGTCCCCGTCATTCCGGCAAGTTTATCGTACATTCTAAAATAGTTCTGAAAGGTAACGGTAGCCAGTGTCTGGTTTTCATTTTCGATTTTTACGTTTTCTTTGGCTTCAAGTGCCTGATGCAATCCTTCACTGTATCGACGGCCGGGCATCAGACGGCCTGTGAACTCATCTACAATGATAACTTCTCCATTTTTCACTATATAATCAACATCTCGCCTGAAGAGGGCGTGTGCTTTAAGCGCTTGGTTAACGTGGTGAAGAATTTCGATATATTTTGGATCGTACAGGTTGTCTATCTTGAGCAATTGTTCTGCTTTCGCTATCCCTTCTTCGGTCATCACGGCTGATCGGGCTTTTTCATCAACAGTAAAATCACGTTCAGAAACAAGACGTGGAATGATACCGTTGACCAAATGGTACAACTCTGTCGATTTCTCAGCAGGTCCGGATATGATCAAGGGTGTTCGGGCTTCGTCAATCAAAATACTGTCAACCTCATCAACAATTGCAAAATTGAGCTTTTTTTGAACGATGGCATCTATATCAAACTTCATATTGTCTCTTAAATAGTCAAAGCCGAACTCATTGTTTGTGCCATAAGTAATGTCCGAACCGTATGCAGCTTCACGCTCCTCATCATCCAATCCATGCAAAATACACCCCACAGAAAGACCAAGAAATTTATAAATATGCCCCATCCATTCGGTGTCACGTCTTGCAAGGTAGTCATTCACCGTTATAATGTGCACACCCTTTCCTGAAAGTGCGTTCAGATAGGCCGGAAGGGTTGCTGCCAGGGTTTTGCCTTCACCGGTTTTCATTTCAGCAATCTTCCCTTGATGAAGAACGATGCCACCGATCAGCTGTACATCAAAATGTCGCATTTGGAGGGTGCGAACAGATGCCTCCCTTACTGTTGCAAAGGCTTCCGGAAGAATATCATCCAGAGACTCCCCATTGTTCAGACGCTCTTTTAATAATGAAGTTTGCGCTTTCAGCTCTTCATCACTCATGGATTGCATTTGGGGTTCAAGGGCGTTGATTCTATCAACCATGGGATTAATTTTTTTTAATTCCCGTTCGTTTTTGCTTCCAAATACCTTTGTTAATAAACTCGTAACCATATAAAATTATATTCCTCCTGAATCGGATGTTTTAATCGCAAAATACAGGTCTATAGATAGATACTAACTATATGCTACATTCAAATATAAGGGCTTGTTCGTCATCTGTCTATTTTTTTGTAGCATGCAAATTTTCGGCCAATATATCATCAATCAATATTTTTTGCAAAATACTGTTGAGATAATTTGTCAAGAAATAATTTTTTACGATGAAAAAGAAAAGACAGGAAAAAAGAAAATTTGGCAACCCGCAAAGATATGGTTAATATCTATCTATAAGTTAGGATTTTTGTTTAAGATCCCCCGCTAAAATATAGCGGGATAAAAAGGCAGGCCCAACACAGAGACTTGTCCGCCTCTGGCGGATCGGAACAAAAAATTTTTTTGAGATGGTTTCTAGTTTAGAATGTATTTCTTTGGATTAACAGGAAGACCGTTTAACAGAACTTCGTAATGGAGATGAGGTCCGGTGCTTCGCCCCGTGTTCCCCATCAATGCAATGACATCACCTCTTTTGACAGCCTCACCCCGCTTTTTTAATGCCTTTTGAAGATGTCCGTAGCGGGTAACTATCCCGTGTCCATGATCAATTTTTATCATTTTTCCATAGGAACCATTACGGCCGACAAATGATACGACTCCGTCTGCAGGTGCAATAATCTCGGTTCCCTTTCGGCCTGCAAAGTCAAGACCTTTGTGAAATTCACGTAAACCGGTAAACGGAGATACTCGATATCCGAATCCAGAAGATAACCATCCTTCTGTGGGACGAATGGATGGTGTAGAAGACAACAAGTTTCGCTGGCTTTTAAGTCCTTCATATAAAGATTCAAACACTTTTTCCTGATTGATTGAAGCTAAAGTCAGCTCTTTGGTCTGTTTATGCATTTCACGCAACAAATTGTTATGTTTCTCAGTCAGCGGAAGCTGTGAGTCAAGATCTTCAGGAATGGAGCCACCGACACCGAAAAGGCTGTCTTCTTCAGATGATTTTTCTATGTTGGCAATGATGCGGAGTTTTTGTTCAAAAGTATTTAATTTAACAAGACTAGATTTCAATGAATTAATCTCATCTGCAAATTTTTGAATCTGCTTGCGTTGGTTGAGAATCTCATCAGATTGTTTGGCAATTGTATTTTTGACTTTTTGTTTGTTAAATGTAATCTTGAGGTTAAGATAATCAACCAAAATAGCCGCTGAGATTAACAAAAAGAATGCCAAGAAACCGATGGCAATTCTTAAATGGCGTCTGGAAACAGCCAGCTGTTTCACAGTCTTGCCGGTATGATTTAAAATATAAAAAGAAGTTTTCTCGCTCATAATACTTCTGACGGTCTAAAAACAATAATATACAATAAAACCAATTGCTTTTAAAATGTTAGGACTAATACATCTTAAAGAACTATCAAACTCAAATTGCTATATACAAAATACTCTCATAAAAAATCAGCTGACGATTTTTTAGGAGAGTTTCATCATCTTAAAAAAATTTTAAGTATTTTATCATAAAGAGATCGAGTTTGTCAACAAACAGAACGATTTAGTAGGTCCGTAAATTAATTTTTCAACTCAAACAAATTAAATTATCGGCTTTTTTATTAAAAGCATTAGCGAATCTTGTAAGAAATCTTATCGACATTCTCATGGTTAAGTTCTGTTTTTCACATAGGCATTTGATATTTTTGACATATGCCCCACATAAATCAGGATCCTCCAAAGGCGGATAAATCTCCTCCACACGGCCCAGACAGAAACATCAAAATCTTTCCAACAGACATAGCAGGCCCATAAACTGGGCAAAAAGAATTTTTTAGACCCTATCTCAAAAATAAGATTAGGCTTAAGGAACAGCAAGTTGAGCTTTGCGAAATCCCGAGAGTCGGGGGCGTGAAACGGTGAAAAAGCGGGGAATTCAAATTTAAACACCAAGGAAACCAAATGGTTATGAAATAACGGGGAAAGAGTTCCTTTCCCCGTTATTCCGGATGATAGGATTAAGCAATACCAAGTTTAAATTTGAGTGATTTCAGCGTATTTTTCATGAGCATGGTAATGGTCATAGGGCCAACACCTCCGGGCACCGGAGTAATCCAGCCGGCAATCTCTTTAGCAGCATCAAAGTCGACATCACCACTTAAAATCGCAATCTTTTTTCCGGTCTTCTCACTGATTTTTTCCCCGATCCTGTTAACACCGACATCAATGACGCATGCACCCGGTTTGATCCATTCCGGCTTTACAAGTCCCGGAACTCCGGCAGCCACTATCAGAATATCTGCGCGCTGACAATGTGCCGCCAGATCTTTTGTTCCTGTGTGAACGATGGTTACTGTTGAATTGGCGCCAACTCCCTTTTGAAGCATCATATTGGCAATGGGTTTACCCACAATATTTGATCGACCGACCACCACAACTTCAGCACCTTTAGTTTCTACACCGGCACGAACAATCATCTCCTGAATACCGGCAGGAGTACAGGGTGGAAATTTAACCTCATCTCCGCCAATCATGAGCCGCCCCACGTTGACCGGGTGAAATCCATCCACATCCTTGTCAGGGTCTATGGCATTTAATACTTTCTTTTCATCAACATGCTTGGGTAGGGGCAGCTGGACCAGAATGCCGTTGATGGAATCGTCGTTGTTATATTTGTCAATTAAAGCTAAAAGCGCTTCTTCAGAAAGATCTACAGGCTGGCTGTCTTGTATCTCATGAAAACCGACGCGGTGAGCTGTTTTAATTTTTAGCGTCACATATGAGATGGAGGCAGGATTTTCTCCCACCAAAATGGTCACAAGACCGGGCACAACACCATGTTTCTCTTTAATTTCCGCTACCTCTGCAGTAATTTCCTCGAGAATCTGTTCACGAATCTCGGTTCCCTTAATAAGTTTTGCTGCCATTTTCAATCTCCTTTCACCAAAAGTTTAAAATTTTGATACAAACCTTTTATTTATATTCGGCTTCCGTTGTTTGTGTTCTAATATGTTAATGAATGCTTTGAAAGTGTTCTGCGCGGTATTGAATTCATAATTACAAAAAAGCTAAAGGAATGATTAATAACAAAACGACACGTTTTATTAATCTAATAAAATCGTAATGTCAAGAAATCTCGTCAATTGATCTTGATAAAGGCATCATGCTTCTAACTCAAAAACATTGTATTTGAGAAATCAAATTTTTTATTGTCTTATTTTTCATTCTATTATATCGGATTTCAATAATTTGTAAGAAATCTCAATATTTTTTTACGTTACTATCCAATTTACCGCTTAAAAAGGAGGAAACTGTGATGATCAAAAGAATCTCTATGTTTTTCTGGGCCGTTGTTATTGGAATAAGCTTGACAGCGACGAGCGCGTTCTGTGCAGACTCAAAACCAATCAAACTGACTTTCAGTATTTTTTTCCCGCCGACCCATGGGCAGACAAAAGCTGCCATGGACTGGGCTAAGGAGATTGAAAAACGAACGGATAATAAAGTTAAGATTAGTATCTTCGCAGGTGGAACTCTTACAAAAGCACCACAATGCTACGACGGCGTCGTCAAAGGGATATCCGATCTGGGATTTAGTCTTTTTGCCTATACTCGCGGACGTTTTCCGGTCATGGCCGCGGTCGACCTTCCAATGGGTTATCCAAGTGGAAGGGTCGCCTCCAGGGTTGCACAGGAATTTGCAAAAACGTTTAAACCCAAAGAATTAAGTGACGTTAAAGTGCTTTACCTCCATGCTCATGGCCCCGGCCTTCTGCATACCAAGAACCCCGTAAAAAAATTGGAAGATATTAAAGGCATGAAGATCAGAGCCACGGGTTTAAGTGCCAAAATTGTAAAAGCGCTCGGTGGGGTTCCCGTGGCCATGCCACAGGGGGGCACCTATGAAGCCCTAAAAAAAGGGGTGGTAGAAGGGACGTTCGGTCCCATGGAGGTTTTAAAAGGATGGAAACAGGCCGAAGTTATCAAATATACAACTGAGTGTTACAGCATTGGCTACACCACTACCTTTTTTGTTGTAATGAACCTCGATAAGTGGAACGCACTTCCAGATAATATAAAGAAAATATTCGATGAGGTGAGCAATAAATATACCGATGTTCACGGCAAGGTATGGGACAGCACCGATCAAGAAGGCAGAAAATACACACTAAGTCTTGGAAATAAGATCATATCTCTATCTGACGAAGAAAGTGCCAGATGGCGAAAAGCAGTTGAGCCGGTCATTAGCGATTACATCGCAAATACTCCAGACGGAGACAAGTATGTTAAGAAAATAAGAGAGTTGATTAAACAATATTCAAAATAGGATGATGAATTTTGGGTTGTCCTGACAAGACATGAATCGTCGTGGACAACCCTTTTTTATTTTTAAATTTGAATTCCCCACTGCCTGTTGGAGTGTGATGGAAATCCCGACTCTCGGGGCAGCGCGGAATTCAAATAAAGTATAAGATCCTTTTTAAAGTGAAAGTGCGGTACTAAAGCCCGGTGGGCTGTAGTAAAAATTCCGAAATACCCCAAAAGCGTGTTGAAGCGATGCGTAAATCCCGTCTTCGGGGCTGCGGGGATAGGAATTTGAGCCTTTCGTTTATTAGATCCCGTCCCGCTTTCAGCGGGGCGGGAGTTTCATAAAATCGTTGCACGATTTTATCTTTTGTCGAATCTAAATGAAACAAAATGAACATTTTTGAAAAATTGGCACAAATTCTGGCAAGAAAAATGTACTGGGTTGCAGGAGCAGCCATTGTAGCCATGATGCTGCTGACCTGTGCGGATGTCGTCCTACGTTATTTTCGCAGGCCGATTCCCGGAACTTATGAATTGGTCTGCTTCCTGGGAGCCGTAGCCGTGTCTTTTGCCATGGCACACACATCCATAGAAAAAGGACATGTATCGGTAAGCTTTATTGTCAATCTTTTCCCTTCAAGGCTTCAAAGGCTCATTGAATCTATGACCAGCTGCTTTGGATTATTTTTCTTTGCACTCATCGCATGGCAGTCCATCGTTTATGCAAATGATCTTTATGTATCGAAAGAGGTTTCACTAACGTTAGAGCTCCCTTTTTATCCGTTTGTTTATGGAATCGGTTTTTCTGCGGCAGTTGTTTGTCTTATACTTTTTTCTGATTTAATTAAAAACGCTTTAAAAATATTTGAGAAATGAGCCTGTCAACCATTGGAATCATCGGGATTATCGTTTTGGTTGTCCTTTTATACTCGAAAATGCCTGTGGGTTTTGCCATGGGATTTTTGGGACTTATCGGATTCAGCTATGTGGTGAATTTTAATGCAGGATTGAATCTTCTGGCAAGGGATGTCTGGGATGTTTTTTCCTCTTATAATTTGACCGTTATTCCACTTTTCGTGTTTATGGGCCAGATTGCTTTTCATGCCGGCATCAGCCGCAGGTTGTATGATTCAGCCTATGTGTTGCTTGGACATCGTCGCGGTGGGCTGGCCATGACGACTGTGGGGGCCTGTGCCGGTTTTTCAGCCATATGTGGATCAACCAATGCTACAGCAGCCACTATGGCCACGGTTGCCCTTCCTGAAATGAAAAGATATGGATACGATATGGGCCTTGCCACAGGAACCGTAGCTGCGGCTGGAAGTCTTGGTATTCTAATTCCTCCCAGCGTGATCTTTATCGTTTACGGTATTCTCACCGAACAATCCATTGGAAAACTTTTCGCAGCCGGTATCCTGCCCGGTATTCTCCTTTGTCTTCTTTTTCTCTTGACCATTCATCTTCGTGTCAGGAAAAATCCCTCTTTGGCTCCCCCTGGGCCCAAGAGCAGTATTGGTGAAAAATTCAGATCCTTTGTCGGTATCCTCGAGACTTTGATATTGTTCGCTTTGGTTATGGGCGGAATCTTCTTTGGAATATTCACACCCACCGAAGCTGCGGCAATCGGCGCTTTTATGACCCTTCTCATCGCCATTATCAGGAGACAGCTCTATTGGGAAGGGTTTGTTCTATCCCTTGCAGATACAACTAAAATCAGCTGCATGATCATGGTTATCGTCACAGGAGCAGTGATATTCGGCCATTTTATGGCCATTACCCGAATACCTTATATGCTCGCAGATTACGTAAGTTCTCTTCCGCTCCCGCCCCATGCAATTATCGGGGTGATCATTTTAGTCTATCTTATAGGGGGCTGTTTTATGGATGCACTTGCCATGATCATGCTGACCATCCCCATATTTTTTCCAGTTGTTCAGACACTCGGGTTTGATCCGATCTGGTTCGGTGTGGTCATTGTTCTTATTACGGAAATGGGTGTAATCACGCCGCCCGTAGGTATAAATGTTTATGTGGTCTATGGTGTGGCAAGGGATGTTCCGCTTGAGAAGATCTTCAGAGGCGTCTTCCCCATGCTCATCTCCCTGATAGTATGCAATTTACTCCTCATTTTGTTTCCCCAAATCGCCCTCTGGTTGCCAGGGCTGATGCATTGAAGCAAGTTGCAATAGGAAAAGAACGCTCCACGACGGCGTATATCTCTTTCCAACCGACTGAAACTTGTGCTTAAGCACCCATAAGCCCGAACCGTGCCTGAGTTATATAGAAATGTTTATCGCTAAATTTATCCCATTGATTGTTTACTTGATTATTTCATTCGGTTCGGACTAACGCGTGCTAAAGCCCTTCAAACAGTCATTCGGTTTTCAAGAGAAACACGCCGTCGCTTCGCTCCTGTAATGCCCCCTGCTAGAGTGAGGGTGGATTGGTTAGGATGGTTTAGATCGTTGTGATGGTTAAGATGGTTAGCTTTGGTTGAACAGTTAATTCGTCAAAATCTTAAATGGTACTTTTAGTTGAATGGTCAAATGGTTGATTAGTTAAATGGTTTTGTTGTTTTAACTGGTTATATTTGTTTAATTTGTTTTATTGGTTGATGGGCAATGGGCAGAGAGCAAAGAGCATGGGGTTGCTGGCTGTTGTTCTATTCACTTTCCTAATTTCTCTTTCCTGCCTTTTGCCTTGAACCTTGCGCCTTGTACCTTGTGCCTTTCTTTTTTCT
>Ga0316578_10000239_pt1 | contig 16242 bp, 14 predicted proteins | sample J0NA_2_FD_203076 | JGI IMG/M metagenome (GOLD analysis project Ga0316578, IMG submission 203076) | Rhizosphere microbial communities from salt marsh grasses in Alabama, United States - J0-2_160517rDrC | ecosystem: Host-associated > Plants > Roots > Rhizosphere | place: USA: Alabama | collected... | reverse complement strand
GCCCTTGAGGAGGTCGCCGGCCGCCCGGGAGAGCAGGCGGTCGAGGAGACGGCCCTCGCGTGGATCCTCCGGCATCCCGCCGGTATCGTCCCCGTGATAGGGACGGGAAAGCTCGAGCGGGTCGAGAGAGCCGTCCGCTCGCTGCAGATCGAGATCTCCCGCGAGGACTGGTTCAGGATCTGGACGGCGTCGCAGGGACGCGACGTTCCCTGAGCCCGGGGTCAGTCGGAGAAATCCCCCGCGGGGCCCTTGTCGCGGGAGAGCGCCTTTCCCCTCTCGAGGATCTTCTCCCTCGTCCAGTCGGCCGGGTCGTCGATGCGCGAGGCCTTCGGGCCCGGATCGTGCGAGCCGGCTGCGAGGATCGCCTCTATCGCGAGCGGGGCGGTGTCCTTCGCGTTGAAGACCGAGACGAGCAGCCCGTGGACGAACTCCTCGACCGCGCCGGCCATCCGTTCCCGTACCTCGCGCGTCTGCCCCATGATCCTGTTCTCGAAGGGGAGGTTGAGCTTCTTGTAGTCGCCGCCTTTGATGCCCTTCTCCTTCGCGTAGGCGGTCATCTCGTTCCAGAGCCCCTCGGAGAGGCCGCGGTCCTTCACCTTGATAAAGTCCCCCGCCTGGTCCAGGATCGCGTTGCCGTAGTCGTTGACCTCGACCCCCCAGCAGACCATCTGCAGGGCGGTGGCCACGTTCGCCTTTGTCGTGTTCGTCTTCGCGGCGATCGCACGCAGCCGTTCCGAGCTGTTCCCCGAGGTGCCGTGCTGGGCGCCGGAGATCCCGTACGGGACGAGCGCCTCGTGGATCGACGCTGTGAGATCGACCTGGATCCCCGAGTCGCTCGCCTCTATCCCGTGCGTCGTCCCGTTGTTCAGGGCGATCCAGTCGGGGAAGATCCCGTTGGCGTTCAGACCCTGTATGAGGAAGAGGGCCTCCTCCGGTGTCGAGAGCCCTTCCTTCCCCTTGATCTCCCCCACCTCGGTTTCGAGGCCGGCCCACTTCGGCACGAACGGATTGAGCTCGAGGTTGGCGAGGAGGTTCCGGTCCTCGGGAAGGTGGGAAGCGTCTATCGCTATCGACGTGATCCCCGCGTCGAACATAGAGGGGATCTCCGTCCTCGCCGTCTCGATGTCCTTGTCCCCTTTGATCGCGTAATGGTCGCCGTGGACGGCGACCGGCACGGTGATCCCGAGCCGGTTGCAGATCGCGTCGACGATCATCGCGATGTTCCACAGGTTCACCGCGCAGTACGCCTTGGCCCCTCCCTCGGACTTGGCGATCTCGATGATCAGGGCGGCGTTCGCGCGCTGCGCGGCGCGGAGCGCTCCCTCTATCACGAGCGTGCTGCGTCCGTTTGCGGCGATCGTCATCGCGCCGCCCTTGGCCGTCAGCGCCCTGTCTATGTACTTCCCGCTGACCAGAAGCGCCTTCGAATTGGGGAAGAGCGCCTTCACGTTCGGGGGCCGGCCGACCTCGACCGCCCTCTCGAAATCCGCCTGTGTGACCTTCGTCATGCGTGTGCTCCTTTGAATCGATCTCCTGTGGAAAGAAGGGACGCCGCGCGGGGGCTCAGTTCCCCCCGCGCAGCAGACGCATCGCGATGTTCTTCACGACATTTCCGTCGACGGCCCCCTTGTGGCGGCCCATCATCGCCCCCATCACCCTGCCCATGTCGGAAGGGCCCGCGGCGCCCGTCTCGGCGATGATCTTCACGAGCTCGGCCTCCACCGCCGCCTCGTCCATCTGCGCGGGGAGGTACGCCATCACGATCTCCAGCTCGGCGCGCTCCTGCGCGGCGAGGTCCTCCCTCCCGGCGTTCTCGTACTCGCGTATGGACTCCTTGCGCCGGCGGGCGCTCGTGGAGAGGATCGCGATCTCGCGCTCCTCGCTCAGCTCCCCCTCGTCGATCTGCGCCCCCTTGAGCTCGCTCAGGAGCATGCGCAGCGTCCCGAGGCGCAGCTCGTCCTTCGCCTTCATCGCCGTCTTGATCTCTTCCTGTATACGCTTCGTGAATGCGTTCCCTGCCATCGTCCCTCCTGATCATCCGCCCTCCGGTCCGAGACCGGAGAGCCGCCGGGCGCGGTCGACGGAGGTCGTGAAATAATCCTTCGCATACCCCGTGTATGTCCTCGCGCCGTCCTTCTCGGTGAATTCTACCATGCCGTGGTCGGCATCGGGAAAGAGAATCAGCTCGTACGGTCTTCCATCGTCGATCAGGCGCCGGAGCGTCTCTATCGTCTTCGCGTTCGGGGCGCCGCGGTCCTTCCCCCCGAGTATCCAGACCATCGGGACGTCGAGGGTGTCGAGCACCGCCTCCGAGTCGTAATGCCACGACAGATCAGGCGGAGCCAGCCGGGGACCGACCAGCCTGGCCAGCCAGGCGGGGTAGCGGAGCAGATCACCGACCGGCGTTCCCCCCAACGCCTCGATCCACGGCTCGCCCCGGTACTTCTCCTTCGCCGCTTCGAACTCCTCCCATCCGTCCTTGAAACCGCCGGCGACGACCTCGATCGCCGCCGCGGCCAGCTCGTCGGCCTTGGCGAGGTCCTCGTCCCCCACACCGCGCTCGCGGAGCAGGTCGAGCGTCTCCATGCGCGCCTCGTAGACAGGCGATTCTATCATGCCGTAGTTGACGATGACCCATTTGATGACGGGCGACTTCGACGCGGCGAGCGGGCCGATCCACCCGCCCTGGCTGTATCCCGACACGCCGATCATGCGGCCGTCTATCTCCGGCCTCGAAGCGAGGAATTCAGCCGCGGCGACGATGTCTTCGGCAAGCACATCGAAATCCATCGTGTAATCGCCACCCGAACGACCCGTTCCGCGCTTGTCGAATGTCAGCGTCGCGATCCCGTGCTGAGAGAAGAAATCGCCGAAGGCGAAGAACACAGTGGCGGGGTCTTTCCCCGAACCGTGCGCGAGGACGACACCCGGATGGGGTCCCGGTCCCGGCGGCAGCGCGATGACACCGTACAGCGGGACGCCGCCGCTCGTGAAGCTCACGGGTTCCTCGCGAGAGACGCGCTCGATCCGCATCGGCGACTGGCCCGCGCGTGTCCATGTCGCGCTCCGGGCAGTCCCGTCCGGGCCGGGCGTGAACTCGATCGTCACCTCGACCGGCTCCTTCGCGGTGAATCCGGGGCCGGCGACATAACGAAGATCTCCCGCCCGGTACAGGCGTCCGCTCTCTCCGTTCTCGTAGAGCCTGTAGCGGAGCGTCCCGTCCGAGCTCGCCCTGATGCCGACCAGCCGCCCGTCGGGGAAGCGGTAGGCACCCATCAGATGCAGCGGAGGCTCGGCGGCACAGCCTGCGAGGATGTACGAGCCGGCGATGGTAATGATCGACAGGACGAGAGAGCTCTTCCGCGGCACCGTTTCCCCCTTTTTCCGACATGCTGGCCGGTGCCGACGAGGATACGGTCGGCGCCTCTCTTGTGTCCACTTTTTAATACAGAACTTTCCATGAGAAGGTCAGAGAGTTCGCTATAAATGACATGATATTTTAAATGTATCATATTGAAATAATTGTAGTAATAGATGCTTGCGTTCTTCGGCACGCGGTATGCCTTTCCATATCGCCGGACGCCGATGACGGCGGCCGTAACAGGAGGTGCGAGATGAGAACCAAGCGAACGGATCTGCTGATTCTCGCCGCCATGACCATCGCAGTAATGACCCTCGCCGCCGCGGATGTCGCGGCCGCTGTGCGCGTGAGCGCCACGGTCCGCACGCCTGTGGTGACTGTCCACGTGGGAAACGTCCCCGTCGGACACCGGGTGATCCGCCAGGTCAGGCCCCTCCCGGCGCGCGGCCGCTTCTACCGCATACTGACGCTCGACGTACAGGTCGCCCATCGCCTGGCCTGGTACACCGGCGTGCAGAGCGGTGAGCTCCTCAGGTACCGGCGCTTCGGGTACAGCTGGTACGAGATCGGACGATGGCTGTACGTCCCGGGGCGTGTCGTGAGGGCCGCCATGACCGACCGCACCTGGAACCTCTTCCTCAGACAGGGCGGGTACTATACGGGGTTCTACGGCGGTCAGGTGCGGCGTGATCGCGGCGACAGGCACAGCGAGATCTACGAGTACGAGTTCAGGAGATAAACGGAGGCCGACCAAGCAGCAGCCTCGTGAGCGGGGGGCCGGGAGAGATCCTGGCCCCTTTGCATTGCATGTCCCCCAACGGAATCTTCCCTGTCATCCCGGGGGATGATGTATAATATTACTACGAAATCACAGATCGCAGTCCCGCGGGACCGCGCCTCGATCAGATCAGGAGACATTCATGCGACATCAGACACGCGCCTTTCGCGCAGCCGTGCTTTTCATCCTTCTCCTGATCCCGCCGGCGGCCGAAGCCGCCGCCCCCGACAACAACGTCGAATGGAACGGGATCTCCCACGTCTGGTGGCAGGACCGCCGTCCCCTCTGCCCCCGCGCCAACGAGTCGTTCGCCGTCAGGATCCAGGCCTACCGTGATGACCTCACCGGCGCGCGGGTGCATCTCGACGACGGCGGCTCGAACTCGTGGATCACCGCCGCCGTGGCCGGCCAGCGCGGGGCGTACGATATCTGGCAGGCGACGATCCCCGCCACATCGGCCGATACGATCTCGTACTGGATCGAGCTGACCGACGGAACGGACACGGACTACCTCAGCGTCTCGGGAGTGCTCGACTCGTCCCCCGCCGACGGCGGGTGGACCGTCGACTTCGTCACGCTCGAACACGCCCCCGTCGGCGCGACGCTCTGCACGGGCGGCGCGGTATTCAGGGTCTGGGCGCCGGGAGCGACGCAGTGCTACGTACGGGGCGACTTCAACGGCTGGGACCTGTCGACGCCGATGACCCGTGTCGGGGAGCACTTCATCGCTTTCGCCTCCGGAGCCTCGGCCGGCGACGAGTACAAGTACTACTTCAATCCGGGAGCTATCTGGAAGGCCGACGCGCGCTCGCGCGCCTTCAACGCGGCGGACAACGGCAACAGCATCATAGAGGACCCGTTCGGATACACGTGGACGGTCGACGATTTCGAGACGCCGCCGAAGGATCAGATGATCGTCTACCAGCTCCACGTCGGAGAGTTCGCAGGCCGCAACGACCCGTTCGGGAGCGCCCCGCACCCCTCGCGCTACATCGACGTGGCGGCGCGCGTCTCACACCTCGTCGAGCTCGGCGTGAACGCGGTGATGCTCAATCCCGTCACCGAGTTCCCCGGCGACCTCTCCGCCGGGTACAATCCGGTCACCGCATGGGCGCCGGAGTGGGCGTACGGTACACCCGACGAGCTGAAGTACATGGTCGACGTCCTCCACCAGAACGGGATCGCCGTGATCCTCGACATCGTCTGGAACCACTTCAGCTTCAACGACAACTACCTCTGGTACTATGACGGCACGCAGATCTACTTCGACGATCCCGCCGTCGATACTCCCTGGGGCTCCCAGGCCGACTTCGACCGCGAGCCGGTCCGGGAGTACTACCTCGACAGCGCCCTGGGCTGGCTCGAGGAGTATCACATCGACGGCTTCCGCATGGACGCCACGGGATACATGACACTGCAGACGGGCGGCTGGTCGCTGATGCAGCAGATGAACGACGAGATAGACCGGCGCTTCGCCGGGGCGGTGGTCATCGCCGAGCAGCTCCCCGACGACAGCTGGGTCACCAGGCCGACCTCCCTCGGCGGAGCGGGGTTCGACGTGCAGTACTTCGACTGGTTCACCGACACGATCCGCGCAGCTATATTCGACGCCGCCACGGGCGATCCGAGCATGGGGAGCATCAGGGACATCATCTACGGCGCGGGCACATACCTCAGCGGGGCGAGCGTGCTGAACTACTTCGAGCTCCACGACGAGGCCTGGCCCTCGAGCGGGGGCCAGCGCGCCGTGAAGACGATAGACACGACCTACCCGCACGACGACGTCTACGCGCGCGGGCGCACGACGCTCGCAGAGGGACTCGTCGCCCTCGCCCCCGGAGTACCCGCCGTTCTTATGGGGACCGAGTGGCTCGAGGACGCCGACTTCGGCACTGACCTGGAGAACCGCATCGACTGGGCGAAGAAGACCAACTACGACGAGATATTCGCGTACTACGTCGACCTCTTCGCACTGAGGATCGACGCGGCCTTCCGGGCCGGCGCCTCGTGCGACGTCCGTCACGTCAACGAGGGCGGGAATGTGATAGCCTTCAGGAGATGGAGCGCCGAGAGCGACTTCGTCGTCATCGCGAACTTCTCCAACACAGACTACTCCGGCTATCGTATCGGTCTCCCCGAGGATGTCAACTGGCGTGAGGTCCTCAACAGCCGGAGCCCGATCTACGGCGGCTCCGGCCCTGTCAACAGCGGGACCCTCGTCCCCGAGCAGTTCGCCTACGACGGGTACGCCGTCTCGCTCGTCATGGGACTTCCCGCGATGGGACTGGTCGTGCTGCAGGCGGGAACCTCGCAGACCGGCGATGAGCCGCCCCTTCCCCGCGCCGACGCCCTCGAGCCGAACTACCCCAATCCGTTCAATCCCTCGACGACGATAGCCTTTTCCGTCGCCGCTCCGGGGCGCGTCACCCTGCGCGTCTACGACGTCTCCGGACGGCTCGTGCGCACGCTCCTCGACGGGACGATGCCCGCCGGCCGCCACGAGGCGCGGTGGGACGGGCGTACGGATCGGGGAGCCGCCGCCGCGTCCGGGGTCTATTTCTGCCGGCTGGCCACTCCCCTGTCGACGAAGACACAGCGGATCGTCCTGCTGCGGTGACCCGCCGGATCGCTTCCCCTGTAAAAAAATCAGTACACACAGGTGTGATTCTGTGGTATCGCTCCCGAAAACGCCGACACCAGTGAAAGGCGGATACCCATGATGCGCACGATCAAGCCGCTCGTCCTCGCATACATCGCAGCATCCCTCATCATCCCGACAGGCTCCGGAGCCGCCGCGGCCGGATACGGCGCGCTCACCGGCTCTCCGTACCGGGGAGCGATCGTCGTCGACGCGGCCTCGGGAAGGGTGTTGCACCAGGAGAACGCCGATCTCGAATGCTATCCGGCAAGCATCGTGAAGCTGATGGACCTGCTGATCGTCATAGAGCTGATAGAGAAGGGCGCCCTCGATCCGAAGGAGAACGTCCCCGTCACCGCAGCGGCGGCGACGATGGGCGGCTCGCAGGTCTACCTGAAGGAGAAAGAGGTGATGTCCCTCGAGGACATGCTCTACGCGCTGATCGTCCAGTCGGCGAACGACGCCGCCACGGCGATCGCGATCCATGTCGCCGGGACCAAGGAGGCGTTCGTCGACATGATGAACCGTCGGGCGGCGGAGCTCGGGATGACGAAGACCGTCTTCCACTCCGTGCACGGTCTCCCGCCGGGAAGGGGGCAGAAACCCGACGTCTCGACACCGCGGGACATCGCGATCCTCTCCCGCGAACTGGTCAGCCATCCGATGGCGCTGGCGTACACGTCCGAGACCGTGCGGACGCTCCGGTCAGATTCGGGGAACCCGTTCATCATGCGGACGCACAACAACCTGCTCGGCACCTTCGAGGGATGTGACGGGCTCAAGACCGGCTTCTTCAACAAGGCGGGCTGGTCGATAGCGGCGACGGCGGAGCGCCGGGGGGCGCGCGCGATCGCCGTGGTCATGGGCTCGACACACTGGAAGGAACGGGACACGAGGACCCGCGAGCTCCTCTCGCAGGGCCTGCTCGAGATCCTCGCCTCTTCGGGGAGCGGCGGCACAACGGGCTCGCAGTGATAGGCGGGGCTGCGCTGCGATGCGCGGGATTTACCGCCCCGGCGGCGCAGGCGGGCCGGAGGCGGCGAGGAGCCACCAGGCGAGACATATTGTCGCCGTCTCGCTGCGCAGGCGCGTGGGGCCGAGGGTGACCGGCACGGCTCGCGCGACGACCAGCGCGGCGGTCTCCTCATCTGTGAATCCGCCCTCGGGACCGATGATCCCCAGCACAGCCGATGCCTGACGCGTGCGCCGAAGCGTCTTCGGGGCCGGCTGGCCCGTGGCGTCCGCGAGATAGACGAGCTCCCATCCGCCGAGCAGGCTGATCAGGCCCGCAACGTCGGTCACCGGATCGACGATGGTGAACCACGGGTTCCCCGACTGCTTGCAGGCCGACTCGACCTTTCGGGCGAACCGCTCGGCCTTGTGCGCCGCCTCGCCGGCGCCTCCGCGCCAGACGCTGTTCCTGCACGAGAGCGGTATGATCCGACGGATGCCGAGCTCGGCGCATTTCTCCACGGCGATGTCCATGCGGTGGGCCTTCGTGACGGCGATCGCCAGGTCGACCTGCGGGGGCTGCGGCATCACCGCCGCGTGCAGGACCTCGACGGCCGCTCCTGAGCCGTCGGTCGAGCGGACCGTCGCCTCGTACCGCCCCCCCTCGCCGTCTAGCAGGACCACCTCGTCGCCGGGACGGGCACGGACCACGTCCCTGAGGTGATGGGACTCCTCGCGGTCGAGGAGCACCGTCTCCCCTTCGCCGGGACGTGTGCGTACGATGAAGAACCGGTCGGCGGCCATATGACCTCGTTCAGGAGCCGTATACCTTGCGTCCGGGCTTCGGGGGCCGGGACGCGAGGCGCTCGTCTATCTTCTTCAGCAGATCCTTCTCCTCGGGGCCGAGCTGCTGTGGGGTCCAGGCGATCAGGCGCACCAGCTGGTCCCCGCGGCCGTGGCCGTGAAGTCGCGGGATCCCCTTCCCTTTCAGACGGAAAATCTTGTGCGAATGCGTGCCGGCGGGGATCTTCAGCGCCGCCTTCCCGTCGAGCGTCGGGATCTCGACCTTGTCGCCGAGGGCCAGCTGGGTGAAGCTGACGGGAAGGTCGAGGAGGATGTCGAAACCATGACGCTCGAAGACGTCGTGCTCGGTCTCCTCGATGACGATGATCAGATCGCCGGGGGGGCCGCCGTGCGGCCCGGCGTTCCCCTGGCCGGAGAGCGTGAGGTAGTTCCCCGTGGCGACGCCCGCGGGGATCTTCACCTCGACCGAGCTCGTCCCCTTCGCCCGCCCGTCGCCGCCGCATTTCCCGCAGGGCTCTGCGGCTACCGTCCCCTCTCCAGAGCAGCGCGGGCAGGTGGCTATGTTCATGAAGGTGCCGAAGAGCGACTGCGAGGTCTTCCTGATCTCCCCCGTCCCGTGGCACATCGGGCAGGTGGTGCGCTCGGTCCCCTTGCGCGCTCCGCTCCCCCCGCACTCGGCGCACGGGACCATGCGGGTGACCTTGATCTTCTTGACGGTGTCGCGCGCGACTTCCTCGAGGGTGAGCTTGAGGCGGATCTGCAGGTCGCCTCCCCGCTGTCGCGCCGCGCCTCGCCGTCCGCCGCCCCGCGGCGAACCGCCGAAGAACGAGTCGAACCCGCCCCCCATGCCGAAATCGCGCATGAACGCGCGCAGGGCGTCGCTGAGATCGAACCCGCCGCTGAAGTCGTAGCCCCCCGGTCCTCCGCCCGGCCCGCCGAGGCCGGCGTGGCCGAACTGATCGTAGCGCGAGCGCTTCTCCTGGTCGCGCAGGACCTCGTAGGCCTCGGTGGCCTCCTTGAACTTCTCCTCGGCCTCTGTGTCCCCCGGGTTCTTGTCGGGATGGTATTTCAGCGCGAGCTTGCGGTAGGCCTTTTTTATCTCGTCGTTCGAGGCGCTGCGCTCCACGCCGAGCACCTCGTAGTAGTCCCTCTTCGCCATGCCCCCGTCCGGTCGTACTACGGTCACATATGATACGTGGTCTCGATTGAGATATATCTCCGGATCGCCGGTCCTACGATTCCGATCCTATCGACGTATGATACATCAGCTCGGCGATCTTGTATACGGCCGTCGAGAGATCTCCCGTTGCCTTCTTGATCGCCTCCACGTCGTGCTCGCTCGCGTCGAGGAGCTTACGCAGGTCCTCTAGATTGAACATGATCGTCTCGCGGTCCGACTCCGGTATCCGGTCGCGGTGCTCCTCGAGCGTCTTCTCCGTCGAGTACGCGAGGATCTCCGCCTCGTTGAGCACCCGGGCGACGCGCTTCTTCTGTTCGTCCTCGAGGGCGTGCTCCTCGGCGTCCTTGACCATCCGCTCGATCTCGTCGCTCGAGAGCCCGCTCGCCACCTTGATCTCGATCTTCTGCTCTTTCCCCGTGCCGAGGTCCTTCGCCGAGACGTGCATGATCCCGTCGGCGTCGATGTCGAACGAGACCTCGATCTGGGCGACGCCCCGCGGCAGGGGCGGTATCCCGACCAGGTCGAACCGCGCCAGCGTCCGGTTGTCGCGGGCCATCTCGCGCTCGCCCTGCACCACATGGATGCTCACGGCGGGCTGGTTGTCGGTAGCCGTCGAGAAGATCTGGCTCTTCTTGCACGGTATCGTCGTGTTGCGCTGTATCAGCACGGTCATCATCCCGCCGAGCGTCTCGATGCCGAGGCTCAGGGGCGTGACGTCGAGCAGGAGGATCTCCTCGACCTCTCCGGAGAGGACTCCCGCCTGGATCGCGGCGCCGAGCGCGACGACCTCGTCGGGATTGACCCCCTTGTGGGGCTCCTTGCGGAAGAAGTCCTTCACGAACTTGCGCACGGCGGGGATCCGGGTCGAACCGCCGACGAGGATGACCTCGTCGATCTTGTCGACGCCGAGGCCGGCGTCTTCGAGCGCCTGCTTGCACGGATCGAGCGTGCGGTTGATCAGGGGGAGCACGAGCTTCTCCATGTCCGCCCTGGTGAGCGTCAGATCGAGATGTTTCGGACCGTCATCGCCGGCGCTGATGAACGGCAGGTTTATGTTCGTCTCGTGGACCGAGCTGAGCTCGCACTTGGCCTTCTCGGCCGCCTCGCGGATCCGCTGCATCGCCATGCGGTCCTCGGAGAGGTCCTTCCCCTCGGATTCCTTGAACTGCCCGACGATCCAGTCGGCGATCGCCCGGTCGAAATCGTCGCCGCCGAGCATCGTGTCGCCGTTGGTCGATTTTACCTGATAGACGCCGTCGCTGAGCTCGAGGATCGAGATGTCGAAGGTGCCTCCGCCGAGGTCGTAGACGGCGATCTTTCCCGCCTTCTCCTTCTCGAGCCCGTATGCGAGAGCCGCCGCCGTCGGCTCGTTGACGATTCGCTTCACGTTCAGACCGGCGATCTTGCCGGCGTCCTTGGTCGCCTGGCGCTGCCCGTCGTTGAAGTACGCAGGGACGGTGATGACTGCCTCGGTGACCTCCTCGCCGAGATGCTCCTCGGCCGATCCCTTCAGCGCCCGCAGCAGCATCGCCGAGATCTCCTGGGGACGGTAGCTCCGGTCGCCGAGCTCGACGAGGATCTCGTCCTGCTTGCCCTTCTTGGTGTTATACGTGATCTTCTTGATCTCTTCTTCGGCCTCCGAGTAACGCCTGCCTATGAAGCGCTTTATGCTGTATATCGTGTTCTCGGGATTGGTCACGGCCTGCCGTTTGGCGAGCTGGCCGACCAGCCGTTCGTTGTTCTTGGCGATGGCGATGACCGACGGCGTCGTCCGCCCTCCTTCGGCGTTCGAGATGATGACGGGCTCTGACCCCTCGATGACCGCAACACAGGAGTTCGTCGTGCCGAGATCGATACCGATTACCTTTCCCATATGTGTCACCTTTTCAAGCGGAGCCGCCGTCCCCCGCGGTCCTCTTCGCAACGAGGACCCGGGCCGGTCGCAGCACCTGGTCGTTGAACATGTATCCCCTCTGCAGGACTTCGGCGACGTGACCGGGTTCGATATCGCCGGTCTCGACCTCGCCGACCGCTTCATGCACCTGCGGGTCGAATGGTTTCCCCGCCGCATCGATCTCGCTCAGACCGTTGCTCCCGAGGATCCCCGTCAGCGAGGCGCTGATGAGCCTGACGCCTGCCTTGAAATTCTCGCCCGCATCCCCCGACGCCTCCAACGCCCGGTTGAAGTCGTCCAGGACGTGGAGCAGTCCCTTGACGAGCCCCGCGTTCGCCTGCTTTTCATGCAATTCCCATTCCCGGCGAGTGCGCTTCTTGTAGTTTTCAAACTCGGCCGCCAGACGAAGCAATCTATCTTCATATTTTTTAACGAGTTGCTCAGATTCAGCGAGCCTGTTCTCGAGGTCCTGGAGCATCTCGTTCTTCCTGCTCAGCAGCTCGGCGAGGTCCTTGTCCCTGTGCTTTTTCGAGCGCTTCCGGCCCGATTTCGCTCCCCTGCCGTGGCGGGGCTCCTCCTGCTCCTGTTCGAGGCCGGCCGCGTGCTGTGCATCGGGCGCAGCCCCCTGCGCCTGTTCCCGCTCCTCGCCGATCTCGTCCGGGCGTTCTCCCTGCCCTTCGGCTCGCTCGACGACTGTATCCTCGTGGTCCGTTCCGTTCTTTCCGGTCCCGTTACCGGTCACTGTAGTCCCTCCCGGAAGTCTTCCCGCGCCGCCTGACCCGCTCAGGTCCGCGGCCGCTGCAGTTCCCTCGCCGTCCCGTCGAGGAGCGTGAGCACGAGACGATAGCTCATGCGCATCGGACCGATGACGCCGAGCAGCCCCTCGCATGCCCCGCCGGGGAGCGCTCTGGTGACGAGTGTCAGCTCCTCGAGTCCGCCGAGACGGTTCTCGCGGCCGATCGTCACGACCGTGCCCCGGCCGAATCTTCCCCTGAGCGCCTCGAGTATCAGGTTCTTGCGCCCCATCAGCCGCACGAGCGGCGTGAGAACGCGCGGATCGGTCAACTCGGTGCTCATCGACGATCTGTCTATCCCGTCGAAATAATATTCCAGGTTGTAGTCGGCGCTGAAGAGGTAGGTCGATTCGGCGGCCACCGCCGCTGCGATCTCTCTCTCCGATCCGCTCCCCTCGCGCAGGAAACTGAGAAGGCGCTCGTGCGCCTCCTCCAGCGGGTATCCGGCGATCCGCTCGTTCATGATCTGGGCGGCCCGTGAGATGATCTCTGCGCGGTGGCGCCTGCCGAGATCGATGTCGACCGAACGATCACGCCCGTCGCGTATCTCTATGACGACCAGCCCGCGCGATCCCTCGCGCTGGACGATCCTCAGACGCCCGACCGTTCCTCCCGGCCCCGGCACACCCACCATGAGCCCCATGCACGAGGTCAGCTCGCCGATCAGGCGCGATGTGCGCATCATCACGTCCCGCACGTCGTCGTTCTCGCGCCCCAGACGCGTCCTGATCGTCTCGACGAGGTGGCGTCCGGGAGCCCCGACGGTCCCCAGGCCGTCGACGTAGTGCCGGTACCCCGAGTCGCTCGGGACCCGCCCGGCGGAGACGTGCGGCTTGAAGAGATACCCCTTCTCCTCGAGCCGGTGCAGGATGCCGCGTATCTGCGCGGTGCTGGCCGGGATGCGGAAGCGCCGCTGCAGCGTGCGGGAGCTGACCGGCGAGCCCGTCTCTATATGCAGATCGACGAGCAGATCGAGCATCTCGGATTCGATCGGGGATATGTCTATGCGTTCCGGCATCGCTGGCACTCTCCACTGCCGACTGCTAACCTTCTGCGGAAATGTAACTTCTAACTGGTCCCGTGTCAAGACCGGCCGTACATCGCCGCGGACGGTCCGTTACGGACCCGTGGACATGCACGGATTGTGCCCGGTCCCGCCGCCGGTCCGCAAGGCGCGGCCGGGAACGGGATCCCCGCTACCTGATGATGTCGCCTATGCGGCTCAGCCGCAGCCAGTGCTTGCCGTAATCGACCGAGAAGTAGATGAACATGGCCTTGCCCCGGAGCAGCTTCATGTCGAGGGGGCCCCAGAACCTGCTGTCATAGCTGTTGTCCCGATTGTCCCCCATGACGAAGATATGCCCCGGCGGGACGACCAGCGGACCGAAGTGGCGGCGGGGGGCGTTTCCCCGTATGTATTTCGTGTACGGCTCATCGAGGGGGACGCCGTCGACCTTGACGAGCGTGTCGACCACCTCGATCGTCTGGCCGGCGACCGCGATGCACCGCTTGATGTAGTCGGTCTTCTCGTCCCCGGGGAACTTGAAGATCACGATATCGCCCTGTCGCGGCTTGCGCACCGCGGGGAAGCGGTAGTCTATGAACGGGACCTTGGCGCCGTATATGAACTTGTTCGCGAAGAGGAAATCGCCCTTGAGCAGCGTGTTCTCCATCGACTCGGACGGGATGTGGTAGCTCTGGATGAGCAGGGCCCGGACGATCAGGGCCAGGGCGACCGCCGTGACGACGATCTCCACATACTCGCGCAGCTTCGATTTCACCTTGACGTTCTTTGCCTGTCCCTTGGCCTCTACGCTCTCGTTGGCGGTCATCTGTTCCTCCGGTCTCTCTCGTAGCCTCCAGCGGTCCGTCCCCGTGCCGCGCAGCGCCACGGCGGGCCGGACGGTGAATGATGCACCATCGGGGACGCGAAATCAACTGATACCGCGGCCCTAGAACTCGACGACCGCCGCCACCCCGCCGCCTCCCGGGACCGAAGCCGGTTCGAGGCGGAACTGCATGTCGTGCAGGTGGGCGTCGACATAGGCATCGAGCATTATCACAAGGACCGACGCGGCGGTCCACCAGACCCAGTCGATCTTCCTCGCCTTGTACTCTTCCATCCAGGCGTTATGATACCTCCAGTCGGGATCGAGGCATACGTCCTGCCCCTCGAGCCCGCACGGCACATACTTGGGATATGAATCGCGGAGGTCGGCCTCGCGCCTTTCCTTGCGGGCGTTGTTCATGATCTGGAGGAGATAGAACATCTCAACCCCCATGGCGATCGCCGCCTTGACCGGCTTCTCGTTGTATATCTGGCCGAGACCGGGGAGGGCGAGGGCGCAGAGCATCGCCGTACGTGGATTCTTGCGCTTCTGCCACGCGGTCCCCTCGATGTCGGGCTCGCCGGTCTCGCGCTCGAGCAGCTCCTTTATCCGCTCGGACGACCACTCGAGCCCTGTGCCGGCTGTGTCGGCGGGGGCCGGCGGGGGAACGGGACGCATCGATCGCGGGAGAGCGGGAAGCTGCCGGAGCGTGTCGGGGACGGCCGAGGCGGAATCGGCCGGGACGGCGGGGATCGAATCGGCCGCGGCTGTGGGTCGACCGGCGGCCGGGGCCTCCGCGCAGAGGAGCATCACCCACAGGGCAGCCGCGACGGCCAACACCGCTCGACCCCTGCTACGCATGGCGCTTCTCACCGCCGCCGCTCCTGCTCGTTTCCCCGGTGGTCTCCCACCCGTTCTTCAGCCGGGACAGAAAAATGGCGGGAACGTGTGGGAATCGAACCCACCCCGGATGGTTTCAGCACCCGGCAGAAGGATTTGAAGTCCTCGGGGCCCACCAGAACCCGTCCATTCCCGCATCGCTACCCAAGATACCGCATGCCGCAGCCCGTGTAAAGAGCCTCCTCGGGGACGGCGCCGGGGCCGCTCGCTCACAAGAGCAGTGCGACGGCCTCTATTTCGACGAGGGCTCCGAGCGGGAGCGCGGCGACCTCGAACGCGGCGCGGGCGGGCGGCTCCTCGGTGAAGTACTCGCTGTAGATCGCGTTCATCGCCTTGAAATCGCCGATCGACTCGAGGAGGACCGTCGTCTTGACGATCGACGCCCTGCTCCCGCCGGCGGCCTCGACGATCGCGGTGATGTTGTCGAGCACCCGCACGACCTGGTTCTCGAGCCCTTCCACCATCTTTCCCGTGGCCGGATCGATCCCGATCTGCCCCGAGATGAACAGGAGGTCTCCCGCCCTGACCGCCTGGCTGTATGGCCCGACGGCGGCGGGAGCATCCGGCGTGCTGACGATCCGCTTCGTCACGACAGGCTCCTTTCTATTCTACGGTGACGCTCTTCGCGAGATTCCGCGGCTGGTCGACATGGCACCCGCGCAGGACGGCAATGTGGTATGCCATCAGCTGCAGGGGGATCACGGCGAGGATCGGATATAGGAAGTCGAGCGTCTGCGGGATGAAGATCACATGGTCGGCCATCTCGATCAGCTCCTCGTTCCCTTCGCTCGTGATGGCGATGACCTTGCCCTTGCGCGCCTTGACCTCGTTGATGTTCCCGACGATCTTCTGATAGGCGGCGTCGCGCGGGCAGATGATCACGACCGGCATGTTCTCGTCTATGAGGGCGATCGGCCCGTGCTTCATCTCGGCGGCCGGGTACCCTTCGGCGTGCACGTACGAGATCTCCTTGAGCTTCAGCGCGCCCTCGAGCGCGACGGGATAGTTGGCGCCCCGGCCGAGATAGAGGAAGTTGTCGTGCTGGTAGTACCGCTCGGCGATCTCCCTGATCTTGTCGTTCGATTCGAGGATATGAGCGACCATGTCGGGCAG
>Ga0316578_10000237_pt1 | contig 16303 bp, 17 predicted proteins | sample J0NA_2_FD_203076 | JGI IMG/M metagenome (GOLD analysis project Ga0316578, IMG submission 203076) | Rhizosphere microbial communities from salt marsh grasses in Alabama, United States - J0-2_160517rDrC | ecosystem: Host-associated > Plants > Roots > Rhizosphere | place: USA: Alabama | collected... | reverse complement strand
CAGGTCAACCGAATGTACTTCGTCAAGCGCAGCGCGCGGGGCCGGGCCGACTACTGGATCCGGACCTACAAGGACCTGACCACCATGATGCTGCAGGTCGCCGGGGTGACCGCGACGCCGCCCTTCATGGGCGACAGGGACTGGGTCCAGGCCACCGTCGTCTCGCGCGCCTACAGCGGCACCGACGCCGAGCGCGCGGGGAAGGTGACGATCCAGCAGGACCGGGGCTCGCCGAACACCTACGACACGGCGCCGGTGGGCCTGACCGGCAACGCCGGTCAGGAGCTGCGCAAGTACGGCGAGACCCTGCAGGACCGCGGCGAGTACTTCATGGGCTGCGACCGGATGATGTCGCTGGGCTGCCCCACGGCGACCCTGCAGCAGGACAACCCGTTCGGGGACTACGTCTACCGTGGCGGCGGGGCCGGCTCGGGCTCGAGCGGAGGGACGCCATGAGCCGTTCGCGCCCCAGAGGCCACCTGCCCCGTGTCCTGCTCGTGCTGTTCTTCTGCGCGGGCATCGCCACGCTCGGCCTGCTCGGCGGCGGCGAGCACCGCGCGGCCAACGCGCGCCTCGAGTCCGACCCGATGCTGGGCTACTTCCCCGAGGGGATGCCGCGCTACCCCCGGGTGCAGGAGGTCCCCGCGGGCAAGAACAGCGAGATCGGGGGCGCCCGGGTGCGCATGGCCTACTTCGACACCGAGGACGGCCCGGCGAAGGTCGCCAGCTTCTACGCCGGCCACTGGCGCGCGCGGCGCTTCTACGTCCGCGACGACGTGACCCACCGGGGCGGCGTGGTCTCGGCGGTGGACGCCCAGCAGGGTCGCGTCTACCAGGCGCTGATCATGGTGCGCAAGGGCCGCACCGTCGTCTTCCCGTCGGTGACCAGCTCGCCGATGCGCGCGATGGAGAGCCTGGACGAGCCCTCGCCGGTCCCGCTCTTCCCCGAGTCCAAGGCGATCATCAACCTGGGCAGCAAGGAGGGCAGGACCGGGGCCCGGGTGATCCTCAGCGTGAACGACGGCGGCCTGGAGGCGAACCTCGCCCACTACCGCCGCGTCCTGCGCGAGGCGGGCTACGAGCCCGACTCGAAGAAGGAGCAGCCGGTTTCCGAGGAGCACCGCGTCCTGCTCTACCGCAAGGAGGGCGGCGAGGTGACCGTGAACCTGAGCGCCCTCGGCGGCAAGCGCGTCCGGGTGCACATCATGGTGGTGGGATCGTGAGGGGGATCGTGAAGCTCCTCGAGCGCATGCGATCCGACGAGTCGGGCCAGGCGATGGCCGAGTACGCCATCGTGGTCGCGGCGATCACCGGCGTGATGGTGGGGGCGGGCTTCACCTTCCTGCCCGACTTCCTCCGCGCGCTGCAGCGCTACTACGACTCGTACTACATCATGCTCAACCTGCCGATCCCCTAGCTAGACAATCACTCTTCCAACACGGCGCGCACCAGCTCGCGGATGCGGCGGGCGCCGTCGCCCTCGATCCGGGTGAAGCGGATCCCCATGCCCAGCCCCGCGTCGCCGGTCCCCACGCTGACCACCTCGCCCTCGGCGGCGATCTCCCCCAAGCGGCCCGGGAGCTTGAAGCGCAGGCTCACCGGCTGCCCCACGGCGGAGGGGAGCGCCACGTCGAAGGCCACCCCCTGCTCGCTCAGGTCGCGCGTCCGGCGCAGGTAGCGGTCCTGGCCGACGATCTCCTCGACCCAGATCTCGATCTCGACGCGCGGCTTCTCCCTGCGGGTCCGCCGCCGCCGCTCGGACTGACGCTGTTCATCGGCGGTCGGTTGCCCGCTGCGGCGGCGCTCGCCGCCGCGGCGGTCTGACTTCTTCAGTGCCACATGACCATTTTACTGGACCGAGGGCCGAACGTCAGGGGTATCTGTGGCGTCGCCCGTCAGGGGGTGGCGGGGAGCGGCGGCTCGTACTCCTTGACCCGGCCCCGGCCGGTGTGCACGTAGGTCCGGATCATCCGGCGCACCACCGGCGGCGTCTCGAGGAAGCGCACGCCGAGCGTCATCCCCTCGGTCCCGGGGTGCTGGCGCACCACGCGGGCCTTGAGCTGGATCATGTGCGGGACCCGGGGCAGAGAAAAGGTGAGCCACAGCGGCCTGCCCCCGTGGTCCAGGGCCCCGGCGCGGAGCCCCATGCCGAGCTCGCTCACGTCGTTGCTCGTCGCCTGGGCCACGGCTCCGCTGTCGGTGCGGAGCATGATCGGTTTTTCGTACCTCGCCCGCGGGGCCCGGCGGCGCTCGCCCGTGGTCTCCAACATTGGCGTCTCCCCTGCAGAGGGGAGAATTTAACCCAGGTCGGGGCTTCCATCAATCGGCGTCCGGGAAATAGCGCTCGCCGACGAGGCGCTCTCCATCGACCCGGGCCCAGCCGCTGCCCAGCCGGACCCACCACTGCAGGCCGAGCGGTGTCGGGCGACCATTCCAGCTCCGGCCGACGAAGTCCTTGGGGTCGGGGCAGTCGGCGGTGTAGAGGGTGCGGCCGCGGCCGAGGATGCAGGTCCCCTCGCCGGCGTAGAGGTAGAGGCGCAGCCCGCCGCCGCGGGGAATCACCACCGGCCGGCGGACAACGCCTGCCGGGTAGCGCGAGACCGAGGCGAGCACGACGTGGCGCCGGGCGGTCACCACGCGGGGACGGTCCACGATGACCCGTGTGTCGCTGAACGTGAGGCGCTCGCCGACGGCGAAGCTCCGCTCGCCGACGATGGGCGCCCGGGCGTCGGGGAGCGCCCGCAGCGGGAGGTGCGTGCCCGCCGGCCCGCGCCAGGCCAGCCGCACGGCGGTGTCCTCCTCGTCGAGCGGCGTCGCCTGGAACACCGCGGGACGGGGCTTGCCGGCGTGGGCATCCACGCAGCGCCCGAGGCCGCCGAAGCCGAGGACCAGAAGAAACACCAGCAACCAGCGCATCGCTCGCACCTCCTGCCGCACAGGAATGCAAGCCCGGGGCCAGCACGGATCCAGCTGAAATCGAAGAGGAACAGCGCGTCCTGTGTCAACCGGGCAACAAGGCGCCGTCACCAGGTCCGATCACCTGGCCGGGACCGAGCAGCCCTCCACGCAGTGCACGAGGTCGGTGAGCCGCATCTCCTTGAGGGCGTAGTAGGCGAAGCCCTCCGAGCGCGTCACCTGCACCAGGTCCCGCATGCGCAGGATGCGCAGCTGCTGCGAGACGATGGCCTGGGGCAGCTCGAGCTGCTCGCAGATGCCGCTGACGTGCTGGGGTCCCTGGCAGAGCAGGGCGATGATTCGCAGGCGCACCGGGTGCGCCACCGCCTTGAGGATGTCGGCGCAGTGCTGGGCCCGGGAGTCGTCGTGGGTCAGCTGCTTGCCCACCTGGGATCGTCGGCTCACGGGGCTAGTCTGCGACCCGGCGGCGACGGACGCAAGGGCCTTGTCGTTTTGGAGGCGGGCCGCTACGCTGCAGGCGTGCGTGCTGAACGTCTCTTGCTCGCCCTGGTGGCGGCGATCCTGCTCGGCGGTTGCGCCAAGGACCTGGAGCGGGAACAGCGCAGCCGCATCGCCGTGCGGAGCCTGGTCGCCGCCCCGGACCATGCGGTGGAGGGGGAGCTGAACAAGGTGGTGGCGCTCGGCCACTACGCGCTGATGGACATCGAGCAGGTGATGCACGCCGCGCCGGTGGTGGGCAGGCTGCGCCTGCTGCGGGCCATGGAGCGGATCGGCTCGCCGGAGGCGATCCCCCTGCTGCGCTTCCTCGCCCTGCGCGACACCGATGATGCGGTGCGTAGACGCGCGGCCCAGCTGGCCCGCACCCTGCAGCGCATCGCCAAGAAATGACTACCTAATAAGGTAGCGCGGGCTAACAAACCGCTGTCTTGACAGCGGCGCGTCCCTTCCCATACGGTACGCCCTGCCTCGCCCGGGAGCACGTGCCCGGAACCGGCGCGCGGGCCACCCGCCACCGGCACCAAACCACTGGAGTCACAGCGACATGCCCCTGACCTTCAGCTCCGAATCACAGAACCGGATCAAGAAGATCCTGGGTCGCTACCCGAACAAGATGGCCGCCTGCCTCCCGCTGCTCTACGTCGCCCAGGAGGAGTTTGGACATGTCTCCACGGAGGCCATGGATCTGGTGGCCGAGACCCTGGAGCTGCCCCCCTCCCACGTCTACGGCGTGGCCACCTTCTACACGATGTTCAACAAGAAGAAGGTCGGCAAGTACCACATCCAGGCCTGCACCAACGTCAGCTGCATGCTCTGCGGAGCCTACGACGTGCTCGGCAGGCTGGAGCGCAAGCTCGGCATCAAGGCGGGCGAGACGACCAAGGACGGCCTGTTCACCCTGAGCGAGGTCGAGTGCCTGGCCTACTGCGGCACGGCGCCCGCGGTCCAGGTCAACGAGGAGATCCACGAGCTTGTCAGCCCGGACAAGGTCGACGATCTGATCGAGACCCTCAAGACCCAAGGCTAGTCACCATGGCGGAAAACATGGCGGAATCCAACATCGTCAAGATCACGACCCAGAGCTTCGGCAACCCCGAGGCGAAGGAGATCTCCACCTACGAGCGCCTGGGTGGTTACAAGTCGCTGCGCAAGGCCGTGCGGATGAAGCACGACGAGGTGATCGAGGAGGTCAAGAAGGCCAACCTCCGTGGCCGCGGGGGCGCGGGCTTCCCGGCCGGCGTGAAGTGGGGCTTCGTGCCCAAGGACGCCAAGAAGGTCTACCTGGTCGTCAACTTCGACGAGGGCGAGCCGGGGACCTTCAAGGACAAGACCCTCGTGGGCTGGGACCCGCACCGCCTGGTGGAGGGCGCGGCCATCGCGGCCTACGCCATCCGGGCGCACCACGTGTTCATCTACATCCGCGGCGAGCTGTACAAGGAGGCGCGGATCCTCGAGGAGGCGATCGAGGAGGCCTACAAGCGCCGCTACCTCGGCTCCGGCATCGCCGGCAGCACCTGGTCCCTGGACATGGTCGTGCACCGCGGGGCGGGAGCCTACATCTGCGGCGAGGAGACCTCCCTGCTCAACTCCCTCGAGGGGCGCCGGGGCTGGCCGCGGCTCAAGCCGCCGTTCCCGGCGATCAAGGGCGCCTTCGACGAGCCGACCATCGTGAACAACGTCGAGACGCTGATGAACGTCCCCACCATCCTGGACAAGGGGGGCGCCTGGTTCGCCGAGCTCGGCGTGGAGCGCGACGGCGGCACGCGATGCGTGGCGATCAGCGGCCACGTCAAGCTGCCCGGCGTCTACGAGATCCCGGTGGGGATGAACCTGAAGGCGATCATCGACGAGGTCGGCGGCGGGATGCGGGGCAACGCGCCGGTCTACGCCGTCATCCCCGGCGGCAGCTCCACGCCGGTGCTCACCGCCGACGAGATCGACGTGCCCTACTCCAGCCAGGCGATGGCCGAGTCAGAGCGCATTCGCCCGGTGGAGGTCTACCCCGGCAAGCTCTTCGACGCCGGATTCCCGGGTGGGGCGGTGCTCCGCTCCATGCCCGGCTCCGGCGCCATCGTGGTGATGGAGGCGGGCACCGACGTCGTCGCCGTCTGCGCCCGCCTGATGCGCTTCTACGCCCACGAGTCCTGCGGGCAGTGCACGCCCTGTCGCGAGGGGACGGGCTGGCTGGCCAAGGTCTGCACCCGGGTCGCCGAGGGCCAGGGCAAGGCGGGCGACGTGGACCTGCTCGCGCACATCGCCGACGGCATCAGCTCGAAGACCATCTGCCCCCTGGGAGATGCGGCGGCCTGGCCCATGCTCGGCTTCCTGACCAAGTTCCGGAAAGAGTTCGAGGCGCGGATCAAACACGCTTGAGTGACACCCGAGTGAACGAGATGACCATACGGAAAGACAGACGCCAGTTGTCGAGCCACCGGCGAGCGGAGCGGGGGGCCCAGCTCGCCTCGCGGAGCGAGCGAGCAGGGACTCACGGGACCCGCGGAGCGAGCCCTGGAAGACTAACGCTGTCCCTGCTCGGCGGCGGCCTGCTCCTGCTGCTCCCGCTGATCGCCCTGGCCCAGGACGCGCGCTACGTCGCCGCCGGGGCCGAGGCGAAGGCCGGGGGCGGGATGCTCTGGGCCTTCTACATCATCGGGGCCCTGACCGTGGCCGGCGCGGTGGCCACGATCACGCGCCGCAACCCGATCACCGCCGCGATGTGCCTGGTCGGCACCCTGGCCGGCACCGCGGGGATCTACCTCCTGCTCCACGCGACCTTCCTCGCCGCGATGCAGGTCCTGGTCTACGCCGGGGCGATCATGGTGCTCTTCGTCTTCGTCGTGATGTCGGTGGAGCACCCGGAGGAGGAGGAGATCCTCGGCCGCTCCTACCTGAACCTGGGCATCGCCATCGCCGTGCTGATCGTCCTGTTCCTCCGGCTCTTCCCCCTGGTGATGGGGCCCGAGGCGCTGCAGATCCGGCCCCCCGCCGTGGCCCAGGACTTCGGCTCGGTGACGCACATCGGCAAGCTGCTCTTCAGCGACTACATCTTCCCCTTCGAGGCGATCTCGCTCCTGCTGCTGGTCGCCATCGTCGGCGCCGTCGTGATCAACCGTCGCCGCGGCGAGAGAGGAGGTGAAGCATGATCCCGATCACCCACTTCCTCGGCCTCGCCGCCGTGCTGTTCGGGCTCGGGCTGATCGGCGTGCTCCTGCGCCGCAACGTCCTGATCGTGCTGATGTCGGTGGAGCTGATGCTCAACGCCGCCAACCTGACCCTGATCACCTTCGCCCGGGCCCACGGGCAGTCTCACGGGCAGGGCTTCGCCTTTTTTGTCATGGCCCTCGCCGCGGCGGAGGCCGCCGTGGGCCTGGCCATCGTCGTCGCGGTGTTTCGCTCGCGCCGCACGGTGCACGTGGACGAGATCAACCTGATGAAGAAGTAGCGAGCGAGGGCCCGTCATGTACGAAAAGACCTACCCATACCTGTTCTGGATACCGCTGCTGCCGCTGATCGGGGCCGCCGTCAACCTGCTCGTCGGGCGCAAGCTCAGCCGCCGCGCCGTGCACGTGATCGGCTGTGGCACCGTCGGGCTCGCCTGCCTCGTCGTGCTCGCGGCGTTCTGGTCCCACCTCTACCCGCTGTGGAAGGCGGCGCACCACGCGGGGGGCGAGGCCGCCCCCGCGCTGACGCAGACCGTCTGGGACTGGATCGTCGCCGGGGACGTGAGCATCAAGCTCGGCCTGTGGTTCGACCCGCTCACCGCGGTGATGACCTTCGCCGTCACGTTCGTCGGTTTCCTGATCCACGTCTACTCCACGGGCTACATGTCCCACGACAGGGACTACGCCCGCTTCTTCGGCTACCTCAACCTGTTCACCGGCGCAATGCTGATGCTGGTGATGGGCGACAACCTGGTCGTGCTGTTCGTGGGCTGGGAGGGCGTGGGCGTCTGCTCCTACCTGCTCATCGGCTTCTGGTACGACAAGGACGGCACCGAGAAGGCCGGCGACGCCAACGCCACGGCGGGCAAGAAGGCGTTCATCGTCAACCGCATCGGCGACTTCTCCTTCATCCTGGGGATGTTCGTCCTGTTCTTCTTCACCGGGACCCTGAACATCAACGACCTGTCCCACAACGTCGACAAGCTGATGCTGACCTGGGACGCGTTCGGCCTGGGCACGGTCACCGTGGCCGGGACGGCGGCGATCCTGCTGCTCATGGGGGCCACGGGCAAGAGCGCCCAGGTGCCGCTCTACGTCTGGTTGCCCGACGCCATGGCCGGCCCGACGCCGGTCAGCGCGCTGATCCACGCCGCCACCATGGTCACCGCCGGGGTCTACATGGTGGCCCGGCTGAACTTCGTCTACATGCTGAGCCCGACGGCGATGGGCGTCGTGGCCCTGGTCGGCGCCTTCACCGCCCTGTTCGCCGCCACCATCGGCTTCGCCCAGAATGACATCAAGAAGGTCCTCGCCTACTCCACGATCAGCCAGCTGGGCTACATGTTCCTCGCGGTCGGGGTCGGGGCCTACGCCGCCGGCATCTTCCACCTGTTCACCCACGCCTTCTTCAAGGCCTGCCTCTTCCTCTGCGCCGGCTCGGTGATCCACGCGATGAGCGGCAAGCAAGACATCCAGGGGATGGGCGGCCTGCGCAAGCTGATGCCCCACACCCACTGGACCTTCCTCTTCTCGACCCTGGCCATCTCGGGCATCCCGCTCTTCTCGGGCTTCTTCTCCAAGGACGAGATCCTCTGGAAGGCCATCGCTCAGGGCAACCCGGCCTGGCCCGCCTGGTTCCCCACCCTGCTCTACGTCCTCGGCATGCTCGGCGCCTTCTGCACCGCCTTCTACATGTTCCGGCTCTACTACCTCACCTTCTCCGGCGAGAGCCGGGCCGACGCCGAGACCCAGAAGCACATCCACGAGTCGCCGGCGAGCATGACCGCGCCGCTCATCGTCCTCGCGGTGGGGGCGGCGGTGCTCGGCTTCGTCGGCCTCCCCGGCGTCATCGCCCACGGCGAGTACAACTTCTTCCATCACTGGCTCGCCCCGGTCGTCGAGCGCGGAGCGGCGATCACCGCCGGACAGGCCGCCGTCGGCGGCGCCAACGCCATGGCCCACAACAGCGGGCTGGAGTGGGGCCTGATGGCCTTCTCGGTCGTGGTCGCGCTCATCGCCTGGCTCGCCATGGCGCGCAAGCTCTACCTCGGCGGCTACTCGGCGCAGGTCGAGCGGCTGGTCGCCAAGATGCCGCGGCTGCACCGCCTCGTCTTCAACAAGTACTACGTCGACGAGATCTACGGCGTGCTGGTCGTCCACCCGCTCAAGTGGCTCGCCCGCCTGCTCTCCGACGCCTTCGACAAGTTCCTCATCGACTTCGTCATCGTCAACGGCGCGGCCCGGATCGTGGACATCAGCGGCACCATCCTGCGCTCGCTGCAGAACGGCAACATCCAGCGCTACGCCCTCTACCTCGTCGCCGGGGTCGCCGTGATCGTCTTCCACTTCGCCGGACCGCGCGTCGAGATCCAGGTCAAGCCCGGCCCGCAGGTGCAGGTTGGCGAGACCGTCGACTTCGAGGCCCGGGTCCCCGGCGACACCACGAACCACCAGTTCCAGTGGGACTTCGACGGAGACGGCAAGTGGGACACGACGTGGCAGTCGCACCCCAACGCCCGATTCAGCTTCGACAAGAAGCAACACTACCGGGTCAAGGTCCGCGTGCGTGACACGCGGTACAACCGCGTCGAGATCGGCGCCGCCAGCCTGGAGGTGAGGTGATGAACTGGCTCATCACAGCAGTCCTCGCCGTCCCCCTCGTCGGCGCCATCGCCGTCGCCCTGCTCCCCAAGGACGACGAGCAGCAGTGCCGCAACGTCGGCATGTTCTTCGGCATCCTGACCTTCCTGGTCTCCCTGGGGCTGCTCGCCGGCTTCAAGCCCGCCGACGGCGGCATGCAGTTCGAGCTCGCGGTCCCCTGGGTCCAGAGCCTGGGCATCTACTACCACGTGGGCGTCGACGGCATCAGCCTCTGGCTCGTGCTGCTCACCACGTTCCTCACCCCCATCGTGATCCTCAGCGGCTACAAGCACATCGACAAGAAGGTGCGCGAGTTCGTCGTCAGCATGCTGCTGATGGAAGTCGGCATGCTGGGCGCCTTCGTCGCCCTCGACCTGGTCCTGTTCTACGTCTTCTGGGAGATCATGCTGGTGCCGATGTACCTGATCATCGGCATCTGGGGCCACGAGCGGAAGGTCTACGCCGCGATCAAGTTCGTGATCTACACGCTGGTCGGCTCCCTGCTCATGCTGATCGCCATCCTCTACATGTACCTGACCCACGGCCAGGCCACGGGCGAGTACACCTTCGACTACATGGTGCTCAGCCAGAGCGTCTGGGGGCAGCAGGCCCAGCTCTACCTCTACGCGGCCTTCGCCCTCGCCTTCGCGATCAAGGTGCCGATGTTCCCGCTGCACACCTGGCTCCCCGACGCCCACGTCGAGGCGCCGACGGCGGGCTCGGTGATCCTGGCCGGGGTGCTGCTCAAGCTCGGCACCTACGGCTTCCTGCGCTTCGCCATCCCGGTCTTCCCCTACGCCGCGGCGGCCTACGCGCCCTACATCACCCTGCTCGCCATCATCGGCATCATCTACGGCGCGCTGGTGGCCTACGCCCAGAAGGACGCGAAGAAGCTCGTCGCCTACTCCTCCGTCAGCCACCTCGGCTTCGTGATGCTCGGGTTGATGGCGATGACCACCTCCGGGATCCAGGGCGGCATCTACCAGATGCTGGGCCACGGGCTCTCCACCGGCGGGCTCTTCCTCGCCATCGGCGTGCTCTACGACCGGCGCCACACGCGCCTGCTGGCCCAGTTCGGCGGCCTGTGGAAGCAGATGCCGGTCTTCGGCGGCATCTTCATGGTGGTGATGCTGAGCTCGGCGGGGCTGCCCGGCCTCAACGGCTTCGTGGGCGAGTTCCTGATCCTCGTCGGCACCTTCACCCACGCCAACGGGATGCAGGAGCTCGGCATCCAGCTCGCCAGCGGCGACACCCTGCAGTTCATGTGGGCCCCGCACTGGATGGCGGCCCTCGCGGGCACCGGCGTGGTGCTCGGCGCGGTCTACCTGCTCCACCTGTTCCAGAAGCTGATGTTCGGGCCGCTGACCCACCACAAGAACAAGAACCTGCCCGATCTCTCCCCGCGGGAGATCTGGACCTTCGTCCCCCTGCTCGTCTTCATCTTCGTGATGGGCGTCTACCCCAAGCCGTTCTTGCAGCGGATGGAGCCCGCGGTGAAGCAGATGCTCCGTGAGTTCAAGATCAAGTTCGACAAGAACCACACCGGCGATTTGCCGGTGCGACTGCCCGAGCTGGCCTACCGCGGAAGGGCGCTCAAGGTGAAGGTCCACCTCGCGACCAGCGTGCTGGGGAAAGGGGGCTCGCGATGAACGCCGACGCCCTCAAGCTCACCGACTTCATCCACGCCATCCCGCTGATCGTGATGGCCGGCTGGGCCTGCCTCGTGCTCCTCGCCGACGCCCTCGGGGCGAGCAGGAGCGCGCGCCTCGGCCCCCTCGCCCTGCTGGGGCTGCTCCTCGGGCTCGGCGTCTGCGCCTGGTCCTGGGCCACGCACCCCGAGCCGGTCTCCAACCTGTTCGGCGGGATGCTGCTCTGGGACCGCTACGCCCTCTTCTTCGACATGCTGTTCATCCTGGCCGGCCTGCTCACCGTGCTCATCGCCGGCCCCTACGCCAGGGAGCACCGCTTCGCCTTCGGCGAGCTGCACAGCCTGGTGCTGCTCGTCGTCACCGGCATGATGCTGCTGATCCACGCCGGCGACTTCGTCACGCTGGTGATCGGCCTCGAGACCATGTCCCTCGGCGTCTACTCGCTGGTCGCCTCCTGGAGCGGCAACAAGAAGAGCGCCGAGGCCGGCCTCAAGTACTACGTGATGGGGGCGGTGGCCTCGGCGGTCCTGCTCTACGGCATCGCGCTGATCTACGGCGCCACCGGCGAGACCAACCTGCTGCGCATCGCCGGCAAGGCGGGCGATCTGGTCGGCAACAAGCTGTTCCTCGTCGGCATGCTGCTGGTGATGGGGGCGATGGCCTTCAAGGTGGCGGTGGTGCCGTTCCACGCCTGGACCCCCGACGCCTACGAGGGCGCGCCGACGCCGATCACCGGCTTCATGGCCGCCGCGGTCAAGGCCGCGGCCTTCGGCATCCTGCTCCGCGTCTTCTCCGTCGTCTTCGGCGGGCCGGACTACGTCTTCGGCCTCACCGGCTGGAGCGACATCTTCGAGTGGCTGGCCATCCTGACCATGACCCTCGGCAACCTGGCCGCCCTGCGCCAGAGCAACATCAAGCGCATGCTGGCCTACTCCTCCATCGCCCACGCGGGCTACATCATGATCGGCGTCGTCGCCGCCGGCGTGCTGGAGGGAGAGAAGGGCGCGCCGGTGCTCTACTACCTGCTGGCCTACACCGTGACGACCATCGGCGCCTTCGGGGTCGTGGCCTGGATCGGCAGCCGGGACAGCGAGCGGGTCGGCCTGGAGAGCTGGAACGGTCTGGGCGAGCGGCACCCCGCCGCCGCGGCGGTGATGACCCTGTTCATGCTCTCCCTCGGCGGCATCCCGCCCACGGCAGGCTTCTTCGCCAAGTTTTACCTGTTCAAGTCGGCGCTGGCCCACCCCGGCCTGCTGCCGCTGGTGCTGGTCGCCGTGGGGAACAGCGTGGTCAGCATCTACTACTACCTGCGCCCCGTCGTCGCGATGTACTTCCTCAAGGCCCCCGCGGAGGCCGAGCCGGTCAAGCCGCTCGGCTCCGGCGCGGTGACCCTGGCGCTGGTCCTCGCCGCGGTCTTCGTCCTCGTCCTCGGTCTGATCCCCTCGCAGTACCTCGACTGGGCCGGCCAGAGCGTCCTCGCCGCCGTCGCGCGGTAGGCGAGTCAGCCGGCGGCCAGGGACAGTCAGTCAGGGACGGTCAGTCGTCGTCGGAGGAGCTCGCCGGCACCGGCTCGACCGTGGTCGGGATACGCTTCATGTCATCGCGGGCGACCAGCCAGGCGCGCTGGATGATCCAGGACAGCGAGCGATCCTGCCGCTCGGCCTCCTGACGGATCTCGTTGAGCATCTGCTCGGGGAAGTAAAGGCTCTGCTTCCGCTTGTCTGTTCCTGCCATGGCGTCCTCCTGCGGCGCACTTTACTACTATTTCTGCCGGACAAAAACGTGAAGAGCGGCCACCCAAACAAATCGGGCGCCGACGCCTTGCGCGGCACCGGGAAACGTGCAAGGTAGCCGCGTGACCTTCGACCAGCTCGGACTGATCCCCCCGCTCCTGCGCGCCGTCGCGGAGGCCGGCTACGCCGCGCCGACCCCGATCCAGCGCGACGCCATCCCCCCCGCGCTCCAGGGGCGCGACCTCGTCGGCTGCGCGCAGACCGGCACGGGCAAGACCGCGGCCTTCGCGCTGCCGGCGCTGCAGCACATCGAGCTGCACGCGGGGGAGGAGCCCTCGATCCGCGTCCTCGTGTTGACGCCGACCCGCGAGCTCGCGGCCCAGATCGACGAGAGCTTCGGGATCTACGGCCGCCACCTCGAGCTGTGGCACACCGTCATCTTCGGCGGCGTCAAGGACGGGCCACAGAAGGAGGAGCTGCGCCAGGGCGTCGACGTGCTCACCGCGACGCCCGGCCGCCTGCTCGACCTGATGGGGCAGGGCGAGGTCTCGCTCGACCGCGTCGAGATCTTCGTCCTCGACGAGGCCGACCGGATGCTCGACATGGGGTTTCTACCCGACGTGCGACGCGTCACCGCGGCCCTGCCCCGGGAGCGCCAGACCCTGTTCTTCTCGGCGACCATGCCCGAGGAGATCCGGAGCCTCGCCCGGAGCCTGCTCCGCGACCCGGTCAGCGTGACCGAGGCCCGGGTGGCCGAGCCGGTCGAGCTGGTGACCCAGCGGCTCTACTTCGTCGACAAGTCAGCCAAGCCCCGGCTGCTGGCCGACCTGCTGCGCGAGACCGCGGCCACGCGGGCCCTGGTCTTCACGCGCACCAAGCACGGCGCCAACCGGGTCGCCAAGAACCTGGACAAGACCGGGGTGCGCGTCGCGGCGATCCACGGCAACAAGTCCCAGGGCGCCCGCACCCGCGCCCTCGAGGGCTTCCGCCGCGGTGAGCTGACGGTGCTCGTCGCCACGGACCTTGCGGCCCGGGGTATCGACGTGGACAACGTGACCCACGTGATCAACTACGACCTGCCCAACGTGCCGGAGACCTACGTGCACCGCATTGGCCGCACGGCGCGGGCCGGCGCCGCCGGCCAGGCGATCTCGTTCTGCGAGCAGGAGGAGCGGCCCTACCTCGTCGACATCGAACGCCTGATCAAGCAGCACATCGACCGGGTGCTCGATCACGGCCACCCGCCATCCCAGCCGCCGCCGCCGCCCACCGACCTCGCGCCCCGGACGCGGAGCCAGCCCGCGAGCCCGAGGCGGGCAGGCGGCGGGGGCAGACGCGGCAGCCCCGGACGGGGGCACGGCCGGCGGGGAGCGGGTCGCCGGCGTTGAGGTCCTCCGGCCGGATCAGCTCCGCAGCGGGTGGGGGTAGGTGTAGGGCGTGTAGCCGGGCTTCGGCGCGCTGCTCTTCACCGCGTCGCGGCCCCACTGGAAGAAGACGCCGAAGGTGAAGCCGCAGGGGTTGCCCCAGTTCCAGCCGGAGTAGACCGCCGTCGTGCCGGTGTTTCCCCAGAGGTAGAGCGGATCGGTGAAGCTGGTTGTCCCGTCGTGGCTCTGGCCGATCTGGTGCGGGACCGGGTAGCTCGTGCTGGCGCACGAGCCCTGCGGGCGCGCGTCCTCGGCCCCGCGGATGGTGAGCCGGATCTCGTCCTTCTGCCCCCAGTAGGAGCCCGCGATGTCGTCGAAGAAGTTGTTGAAGATCACCCCCGTCCCGCCCCGGATCCAGATCGCCCAGTTCTGGTTCGCGATGGGATCGGTCCCTCCCGGGTGGTGGAACGTGTTCTCGTAGACCTCGAAGTGACGGACGCCGACCGGCGAGGTCGCCCACCCGTGGGTGTTGAACGACGAGTAGGTCAGGTCGTTGTGCCGGTAGACCACCCGGGTCGAGTCGTCGGCGTCGATCCCCTGGTTGGTCCCGCCGTAGAACGTGTTGTCCTCGACGTAGTGGTTGAGCTTGCCCGCGGTGTCCTTGCTGCCCAGGGAGTCGACGCTGGACCAGGATCCCTCCGAGTCCTGATCGTCCTTGGGCTGGATGAACGAGTCGTCCCAGCCGCCCTTGAACGTGTTGCCGGCGATGATCACGCCTCCGGCGACGTGGAGCACGAAGAGCCCGCTGCCCGAGATCTCGAACGCGTTCTTCTCGATGACCACCGGCTCGGCGCCCTTCCACTTGCCGCTGATCGTGAGCCCCTTGGCGCCGTTGCCGCCGCCGCTCTTGCTGAAGCTGAAGCCCGAGATGCGGACGACGCCCGCGGCCTGCTTGGTCACCGTGTTGTTGCCGGCGAGGGTGATGAGAGTCTGACCGATCCCCGCGCCCTTGAGGTGGATCGCCTTGTTCACGGACAGGCCGGACCACGAGCAGCTGCCCGCGGGCACGGCCACCGTGTCGCCGTGGGACGCCGCGCCCATCGCGCTCTTCACGTCGGCCGTGGAGCACGAAGCGGCGACGTGGGTGGTGCCCGGCAGGCCCTTGTCGGGCGAGCCCAGGTCGGGCGGCGGGACGGCCGCTTCAGCGGGCGCCGCTTCGGCGGGCGCCGCGTCGCCGGGGATAGACTCGGACGGCCCGTCGGTGGGCGGTGGCGCTGTCTCCGCCATCGCCGCGTCTCCGGCGTCGAGACCCGGGCTCGCGTCCCGATCGGCAGAGGCGCCTCCCGAGCAGGCGTAGAGCACCGCCGTGAAGAGCAACAGCGCGGCAGCCGCCCACCCGCCCTGTCCAAGGTCCTTGTTCATGGTCCGCCCTCCTCCAGCGGCCATCGTACCACCTCCCGCGCGGCTCGTGTCGTGATACAGTCCCGCGGTGCGCGGGCTCCTCCTCCTCGCCCTGTTGACCGCCGGCTGCCGGCCCCAGGCCGGCCCTGCGCCGCGTCCGCCGCGCCCCGCCGACATCTACGCCGAGGCGGTGCAGGTGCTCCAGGGCTACCTCCGGATCGACACCACCAACCCGCCCGGCAACGAGATGCGCGGCGCGCGCTACCTCGCCCGCATCCTCGCCCGCGAAAGGATCGAGCACCGCGTCTTCGATCTCGGCGGCAACCGGGCCAACCTCTACGCCGTGCTGCGGGGCGACGGCTCGCGCCGCCCGCTGGTCCTCTCGCACCACATCGACGTCGTCCCCGCCGAGCCGAAGCACTGGCGGGCGCCCCCCTTCTCGGGGAAGGTCGTCGACGGCGAGATCTACGGCCGCGGCGCCGTCGACATGAAGGGCAAGGCGATCGTCGATCTGATGACGATGATCCGGCTCAAGCGAGAGGGCATGCGGCTCAAGCGGGACCTCGTGCTGATCGCCGTGGCCGACGAGGAGGAGAATTCCGTCGGCGCCCGGTCCCTGGTCAAGGAGCACCCCGAGCTGATCCGGGGCGCCGAGTTTCTGCTCGACGAGGGGCAGCAGGTGCGGATCGACGCGAGCGGACGGATCACGGCCTACCTGGTCTCGGTGGGCGAGAAGGCGCCGCTCTGGCTCACCGTGAGCTTCAGCGGGGAGCCGGGCCACGGCTCGGTCCCCCGGGCCGACACGGCGGTGAACCGGGCGCTACGGGCGGCGGGGCGGATCCTGGCGCGGCGGGCGCCGGCGCGCCTGCTCCCCGAGCTTCGCGGCTGGCTCGCCCTGCGCCTCGAGGGGCGCGAGCTCACCGGGCTGGTCGGGTACGCCG
>Ga0316578_10000235_pt1 | contig 16348 bp, 13 predicted proteins | sample J0NA_2_FD_203076 | JGI IMG/M metagenome (GOLD analysis project Ga0316578, IMG submission 203076) | Rhizosphere microbial communities from salt marsh grasses in Alabama, United States - J0-2_160517rDrC | ecosystem: Host-associated > Plants > Roots > Rhizosphere | place: USA: Alabama | collected... | reverse complement strand
CTGCTCCTTCGTCAGCTTCACTTGGCCGCCGTCATCATCGGTGATGACCACGGTCTCGTTGTCGACGACGACCTCGGGACAGCATTTCCCCTCGCTGCAGAGATGGAACTTCTTCATAGTCGACCTCCTTGTCCGGTGTTGCGCAGAAAACCTACCTCAAACGGCGCGCAAAGTCAAACGGTAAAAGTTATGGAAATGGTCGGAAATTATCTCCCTGCGCCAGGCAGGAAAAACCCCGGTCCCGCGGGTGCGGGACCGGGGCATGTTCATCAGAAAGGGTTGCGCGACGCGTTGATCGTGCCGAGCGCCGGCCGGCACCGTCTCACCGCAGCAGGACCATCTTCCTTGTCAGTGTCGACTTGCCTGCTGTGAGCCTGTAGAAATAGACCCCGGATGCCGCGGGGGTCCCGGCTGAGGCGGTTCCGTCCCAATCGACGCTGTGGCCGCCCTTCTGCCGGATCTCGTCGACCAGCAGCCGCACCCTGCGTCCGGCGGCGTCAAAGATCTCGAGCCTGACGCGGCAGGCCTCGGGAATGGAATATCCTATCGTCGTTCTCGGGTTGAACGGGTTTGGCGAGTTCTGCAGGAGCGCGATGTCGATCGCAGGCGTGCCGACAGGCCCCGCCTCGAAGAGGATGGCGCTCTTTTCGCCGTCGGTGAACACGACGCGATAGAAGTACGAGAGACCCGCCTCGCAGTCCGTGTCGATGAAGGTGAACGAGAGTCCGTCCGCGATCACCTCGGCGTCCGCGATCTCCCTGTATTCCGTCGGTGCGCCCGTCGCCCGGAGGATCCGGAACTCCGCGCCCTCGTCTATCTCGGAGAGGGTCCACTCTATCCTGACCGTGTTTCCGGCGGGCTCGGCCGAGTAGCTGAAGAGCAGCGTGGCGGTCGGAATGTTTCCCGTCGCATCGACCCGGTGGCTGTAGGCCTTGTCCGTGCCCGCGCGGCCGTCCGTCCAGGCGACGAACATCCCGTTCGATCCGTCGGCGAATATCGCCGCTTCGCGCTGATTTCCCGTCGCGCCGCAGATCGATTTTCCATCGGCCGTCCAGACCGGCGATCCGCCGGAGTCGACGTTCTGCGCGTAGACATCGATGTTCGAGGCCCCGGAGCGCGCGTCATCCCACGAGATGAAGGCTCCACCAGCGCCGTTGTCGACGATCCTGACATTGTTCTGGTCGCCCGTTGCCGCGCAGACGGCGATCCCGTTCGACGTCCACTGTGCCGCGCCGGCCGCGCTGAGCTTCTGCGCGTAGATATCGACCGACGTTCCGCTACGTCCGTCGAGCCATGCGACAATCGTAATGCCCGAGCCGATATGAACGAGCCGGCAGGCTTCCTGGTTCTGATACTCGGCCGAGACCGGCGTGCCGAATCCCCACTGAAGTGCGCCGCTCGCGTCGACCCGCTGGGCGAAGATGTCGTAATTCATCGTGTTCCGCCTGTCGGCCCACGCGATGACCGCCCCGCCGGATCCGTCCTCCGCCACGCGGGGGAAGACCTGGTTCTGGTCGCTGTCGCAGATCACGATCCCGTCTGCGGTCCACTGGGGGACGCCGCTCGCGTTGAGCCGCTGCGCGTAGATGTCGTAGTTCCCGCTCCGGCGGTCCTCCCAGGCGATGATCGCTCCTCCCGATCCGTCGGGGGCCAGCGAGGGATTCTGCTGAACTGCGGCGTCGGTGCAGACGGGGACGCCGTTTGCGGTCCACTGGACGGCGCCGTTCGAGGCGATCCGCTGGGCGAAGATGTCATTGTAGAAGTTCCTGCGGTCGTGCCACGTGATGATCGCGCCGCCGGCCCCGTCGGAGACCATCCCGCCGAGGATCAGGCCGGTCTGCCCCGTGCAGATCGCCACGCCGTTGGTCGGCCACTGTATATATCCGATCGAGCTGAGCTTCTGCGCGTAGATGTAGGGCTGATCGCCGGTGCGCGGATCCTGCCAGGCGATGATGGTCCCCCCGGCGCCGTCCGGGATGACCAGCGGAGCGGACTGGTAGTACGCCACCACGCAGACCGGCATACCGGTGGAGTACCATCTGACCGCGCCGTCTGCCGTGACCCCCTGCGCGTAGATGTCGGTATTGACCACGGCGCGCGCGTCCCGCCAGACGATCACGGCTCCCCCCGAACCGTCGGCGGTGATCGCGGGGGTGTCCTGGGCGCCGCCGGCCGAGCAGAGGGAGATCCCCCCGCCGGTCCAGTCGGCATGAAGCGACTGTGCGCCGAACAGGCTGGCGCTGGCAGCAAAAAGAACAGTTAACGTGATATTCTTCAACATGAAACCCTCCCGGCTGCAAGTGCTTATATGCCGGGAGGGTCAAATGCAAGAACAGTACCGCGAGAAGGTTTCGGGCAGGAAAAACACGGTCCGGCGGCGAGCGCTTCCCCGTCGCGTCACCGGTATTTCAGGAATGTCGCCCGTATCTCCTTCTTCTCCTCCATGCCGCTCGAGGACGAGCCCGACGTGACGGTCTTCGTCCCGCTGTTCGTCTTCGTCGTCTCGGTCGTCTCGCTCCACGACGAGGGAGAGGAGGTCGTGTAGGTGTCGAGACCGAGGATGACCACCGCGTCGGCCCCCTTCTCGCGGGCCTTCTTCAGTATGTCTTCCTGCATCTTCTCCGCGCTGACCATGTCGGCGTCGGCGGTGGCGGTGAGGTGCCCCATAACCTCGTACTCCCTGTTCACGTCTTCGAGCGAGAAGAAGATCTCGACGTCGGTCGTCTGAGGATATTCCTTGCCCACGTAATCGATCTTCGTGCACCCCGTCACGAGGAGCAGGACCGCGGCGAGGATCATGAGCCGCTTCATCGATAACCTCCTTGCCGCCAGACGGGCTCGTCCCGCCCGGCAGGTGGAAGTATAGCAGGGCGTTCGAACGCCTGTGAAGCACAATGCATATACAGAAACGGGCGCTCCCTTTCGGAAGCGCCCGGAAAAGAGGCCGCTCGCGTGCGCTCGCGGTTATTCGATCCCCGTCAGCTCCGAGGTCACGCTGCCGCCGCCGGACATCGGGGGGAGCTGGACCGTGGCGCGGACGAGGTAGCGGGTCTTCGTGTCGACGAAGTAGGTGCCGCCGCCGGGCTCGGTCCCCATCGGCCGCATCTCGATCTTGTAGACCTCGAAGGTCCCCGCGGGGACGGTGACGCTCTCCACGCCGGTGACCTCGAGCACGTCGACCTTGACCTGCTGCGAGAGCAGGTCGAAGTAGCGCAGCGGGGTCTTGAATCCCGGCTCGAGCGGGAGCGAGGCGATCACGACGTCCAGAGCCGTGCCGTCGCCGAAGACAGGAGCCTCGAGCGGCGTGTCGACCGGCATGCTCTGCGCGCCCATGTTGATCACGCCCGAGACCTTGTCGGGACTGTAATGCATCGTCACCGTCGCCTGGCCCTGCGTGATCCCGCGGTAGAGCGGCATCAGGTCGGCGGCGCCGATGATGAAGGTATCAATCGCGCTGCCCATCATGCTCGACTGGCTCGACAGAGTCGACCAGGCGGGGGCGCCCTTGTGGGTGGTCTTCGTCAGGGCAATGGTCAGATCGAGGGGTATCTCCATCCCCTGCACGCTCGCCACGGCCTTGTACGTCAGCGTCGCCGGTTTGAGCATGTCGCCCTTTACCTTCGGCAGCGGGGAGGTCATGGCCGCCTCGATGTCGCCCTCGGGCTCCTTCACGGTCACCGACTCGACGGGGACCATCAGGGCGGCGTACTTCGCTTTCAGCTCGGGGCGCATCTCCTCCTGGTAGCGCCCGCCGAGGTGCTTGGCGAAGAACCTCTCCATCGCCACCGTCATGGCCACGCGGTTGTCCTCGTTGAGGAAGCCGTGGCCCTCGTCGGGGGCGACCATGTACTCGACGTCGCGGCCGAGGTCGCGCATCGCCACGACGATCTGATCGGACTCGGCCTTGGCGACTCGCGGATCGTTTGCCCCCTGCACGACGAGCAGGGGAGCTGTGATCTTGTCGGCGGAGAACAGGGGCGACTGCTGCTTGAGCCGCTCGAGGTCCTCGGGGTTGTCCGGGTCGCCGACCTGGTCGTTGAGGAACTTCCTCGCCGTCTCCCAGTAGGCGGGGATCGATTTGAGGAAGGTGAGCATGTTCGAGACGCCCACGTACGAGAGCCCGCAGGCGTAGAGGTCGGGAGTAAATGCGAGACCGGCCAGTGTCGCGTAGCCGCCGTACGATCCGCCGAAGATCGCGACCTTCTTCGGATCGGCGATCCCCTGGTCGATCAGGTAGTGGACGCCGTCTGTGATGTCGTCCTGCATCGCGAAGCCCCACTGCTTCTTGCCGGCGTTGAAGAACGCCTTGCCGTAGCCGGTGGAGGCGCGGAAGTTCGGCTGGAAGACGGCGTAGCCGCGGTTGGCCATGTACTGCACGTACGGGTCATACCCCCACGCGTCGCGGGCCCACGGGCCGCCGTGCGGCATGATCACCACGGGCAGGTCCTTCGCCTTGACTCCCTTCGGGGTGGTGAGGTAGCCGTGGATCGTCAGGCCGTCGCGCGACTTGTACGTGACCGGCTTCATCTCGGCCAGGTACTCGACGGGGAGTTCCGGGCGGGGACGATAGAGGAACTCGAGGTCCCCCGTCTCCATATTGTACAGGTAGGCGGCTCCCGGGTCGACGTCGCTCGTGACGGTCACGAGGAAGAGCCGGTCGTCCTTGGTCTGCGAGCCGAGATAGAGGTCGCCCTTGGGGAGCTTCTTGCGAAGGTCCTTGTATGCCTTCTCGAACTTCTTGTCCTTCCAGTAGATCCGCAGGCGGTCGCCGAGGTAGCTCGTTCCGACGAGATCCTCGGTCTTGTCGGAGAAGATCGCACCGCCGAAATCGACTTCCTTCTCTGGATCGGACTCGACGACGGTCTCTTCGCCGGTATTCACATTGAACAGCGTCAAGCGCGCGAGGTCGACGTCGTCGCCGATGTTCGTGTTCAGATAGACGCGCTTGCCGTCCTTGTGGAAGCGGATCACGCCGACGTTCTCCTCGTTCGTCGAGCGGAGGATCGAGGTGATCTTCCCGTCGTCGTAGCGGAAGTACTCGGTGCCGCCGTCATCGGTGGTCTTCGAGAGCAGCCGGAAATTGCCGTCGAGGTCGAAATCGTATCCAGCGTATCCGTCCGTGTTCTCGAAGATCAGCTCGCGCTCGCCGGTGGAGAGGTGGAGCCGGTAGAGGTCGTGGTAGCGCTCGTCGCGGTCGTTGAGCCCCATGTAGATGATGTCGGGGGTGCTCTCGGGGAACGAGTAGAACATCGCGCGGATCCCGTCGATCGGTGTCAGGTCTCGCGCGGCGGGGACGCCTGTGGCGGGCTCGACCGCTCCCTTCGGATCTATCACGTAGAGGTGGAAGTTCTCGTCTCCGCCCTTGTCCTGCACGTAGATCACGTAACGGCCGTCCTGCGACCACCCGTATCCGCGGACGTTGCGGATCGTGTCGGCCGAGAGGGGCACCGCGTCCTCGAACGGCTCGTCGATTCCCTTCACCCAGATGTTGAGCTTGCCGCGGTAGTGCTGGAGGAACGAGATGTACGAGCCGTCGGGTGAGATCTGCGCACCGGCGATCTCCGGATCGCCGAAAAAGATCTCCCTGTCGATGATCGGGGGCAGCTTGTCGAGGTACTTCAGCTGCTCTACCCCCGCGGCCGGGACGCTCAGGCAGATGAGCGCCAGGGCCAGGAATGCCTTCCTCATGAAACGCCTCCTTCGCGTTCGGGGTCTGAGGTATGGGATTCAGCTGCGTATAACATACCTTAAACGGACCGACAGTATTCAAGGTTTCAGAAAATTTAGCAATTGAAAACGGTGTGGTGGCGGATTACTCTTTGAAATGTATGGAGTTATCCGACACCAATGCCGGCATCGGCCAGTACGTCAAGGTACTGCGCATTCTCTCCGACCTCGGCCACGGGACCGCCCCCGGCTCGAGTGTCCTCGATTTTGGGTGCGGAGACGGGGCGGGGGTCGTGTTCCTGCGCGAAAGGGGATTCGAGGGGTACGGCTGCGACGTTCGACTGCGCGAGTCCCAGACGATCGCGGAGCTGGCCGCCCGGGGGATTGTCCGGCCGATCCAGGCAGAGCCCTACCGTCTCCTCTTCGACGACGGGTTCTTCGATCTCGTCTTCAGCTGCCAGGTCCTCGAGCACGTGAGCGACTACCGCTCCGCCCTCGGGGAGATGCGCCGCGTGCTCAGGCCCGGCGGGGTCTCACTGCATATCTTTCCATCGCGGTACCGGCTGCTCGAATCGCATTTCCACGTGCCGCTCGCCGGCGTCTTTCATCCGTACTGGTATCTGCGGCTCTGGGCCGGGCTCGGGATCAGGAGCGCCCGGCAAAAGGGGATGTCGGCCGGGGAGACGGCCCGGTACAACTTCGAGGCGCTCGGAGACCGCACCAACTACCTGCCGGGCAAGGAGATAGCCTCCTACGTCGGCGAGTTCTTCGAAGACTGGGCCTTCTGCGAGCTCGCCGCGGCAAGGCACTCGCGCCTGCGGCCGGTCTATCCCGTCTTCCGGCGGATCCCGTTCGCTTCGTCGATCCTGGGCGCCTTCCAGACGCGGGTGCTGTTCTTCCGGAAGAGACCGGCCTGATAGTCCCCCTGATCCGACCTCCCGTTGTTCCCTTTACATTTCCGGTGTCGGCGGGTATATTTATTGCGTACAGACCCGCTCGTGTGGGGGCGAATGGATTCGACGGGGATGGATGAAGCGGGGGAAGCGTGCCGAGGTGCCGTCATGACCTCGTAAAACAGGCGGCACAACACAACTGCCAACGACAACGTGGCACTGGCCGCCTAGACATAGGCGACCCGTCCGCCCATCCTGCGCCGACGGGGGATGGAACCGGGCGTCGATTTCCGCCGGCTGGCCGGCCGACTCTCACCTGGAACGCCGGTAAGAACTCAGGGTGATAGTTTCATGACAACTTCGCCCGGCGGGGCGTCATGAGGCGAATAAAAACGCCGGGACACGCACGTAGAAGCCCCGTGGAAGCGTTTCCGGACGCGGGTTCGATTCCCGCCGCCTCCACCACATCTCATTTCGACATCTCCCGGGCGACGAGGAAGAGGCTCCTGATCAGGTGCACGGCCCTGTTCGCGATAAGGACGATCACGAACACGCCGCCGAGGATCCTCAGGTCGATTCCCGGCACCTCCTTGAACCGCACCGTGACGGGGACGTTCCATATCGACCAGAGGATCAGGAGGATGATCGTGTTCTTGGCCAGCTGGACCCACGCGGAGTTCACGACGAACCTGACCGCGTAGGCGACGACGTGGCAGAGGATCGCGGCGATGAACATGATCGAGATGACCATCGAGGCCGTGGGATCCATCAGGGACTCGAAGGGGCGCAGGTTCGCCGAGTAGAAGAAGATCGTCCGGTAGCGAATGAACAGGGCGACGAATACCACGAGCACGACGAGGAGCGTGACGAGCACGCGGGGGCGCGGTTGCCGCATCGGGCTCGAACGAAAGATTCGAAGCCACGGCAGACTCGGGCTCCCGTTCCTCTGCGTCACGACGAAGAGCGTGAAGGCGACGAGGCCGAAATCGGCGAGCCACGCCATGGGGAGGTAGACGAGAGCCGTCCAGGCGTGCATGCGGGGGATGAAGAAGAACGGGAACATGAGGATGCTCGCGTGGAACCAGATCGCGATCGCGGTGAGCGCGGTATGGACGGCGAACAGGATCCACGTGTACCGGAACAGGTGCCGCCTGAAGACCGGTGCGATGATCCCGTTCCCCTCGACGTACTGCGCGGCGACGTCCTGCGGCCTGCCGTAGGAGGCGATGACTTCCCTCACAGATTCCTCGGTAGCCCCGCCCGGTCCCCTCTCCGCCTTCTCGAGTATGTGGCTCCTGATCTCGGCGATGATCTCGTTGCCGCCCCCCTTCACGGGGAGGTACCGGCCGATCTCCTGAAGATACGTCTCGAGGCTCTCAAACATCGTTATCGACCTCCATCAGTCTCGCCAGCGTCCCCGCCTGGTCTTTCATGAGCCGCAGAGCCTGCCCGCGGACCTTCCTGCCTTGTTCGGTTATGACGTAGAACTTCTTCGGCCGGCCCTCGCCCACGTCCCACTCGCCGGCGATCCAGCCGTTCTTCTCGAGGCGCCGCAGGAGCGGATAGAGCGTGTTCTCCTCGATACGGTAGCCCGCTTCCTCAAGATGCCTGATCATCGCGTACCCGTACATCCTGCTCTCGAGAACGACGAGTGCGAGGACCTGGAGGAAGCCCCGGTTCATCTCCGTCGCGAGTGATTGAAGCTCATCATCCATATCAGCGCCGTCCCTTCCATCGTCCGCATACCCGGCGGACGTCTTACTCATACTGTACGACTACATAATACTGTATGTTGCACAGTATTTCAATTATTTTCGTCATGCCCGGTCAGTCACAAGATATATCATTGTGTAATGGCAAGATACGTGATATACTCCCCCCGGCTCATCACCATACACACTACCGACGAGGGACGAATCCGTCCCGAAAGGAGTCATCGATGCACGCATGCAGGGCGGGCCGCTCGGCGGTCCTTCTATTGCTGCTCCTGCTGCCGTCGCTGATATCGGCGGGTGGCGCGGAGCAGTCCCCCGCGAATGTCGGGGAGAGCTCGTCGTACGGTCTCAGGTCCGCCGTCTTCGGAACGGCGGGGGGCCGGGGCGAGAGCGACTCGTACGCTCTCGGCGGCACGATGGGGCAGCCGTATCCGACGGGGCTGTTCTCAGGCACGGCGTATGATCTCTATGCGGGATTCTGGACGACGGGGGATGTCATCACAGATGCCGGTGAGGTCCCGCTGGTCTTCCGGCTGATGCAGAACTACCCGAACCCGTTCAATCCGGTTACGACGATCCGGTACTCGACCGCCTCTCCGGGGCGGGTCGAGCTGACGATATACGACGTGAGCGGCCGCAGGGTGCGGGCGCTCGTGAGCGGGATGCAGCCGGCGGGTGTGCACACGGCCGTCTGGGACGGCCGCAACGACGGCGGCCGGCAGGTCGCCGCGGGCGTCTATTTCTACCGGCTCGCCGCAGGCCGCAGCAGCAGCGTCAGGAAGATGGTCATCCTTCGATAGGAGCGTGAGACGATGAACGGCACTTTCAAGACACTTGTCATCATGATCGGGATCGCGGCGCTCTGGACGGGAGCGTTCGCCCAGGCTTCCCCCATACCGAGGGAGATCAACTACCAGGGACTGCTAACCGACAAGGAGACGGGCACGCCCCTGCCCGGACCGGTCGACCTGACCTTCCGGCTGTTCCTCGCAGAGGACTGCGAGACGGGAACGCAGCAGGATGCCGTATGGTCGGAGATCTACACCGGCCTCGAGCTCGACAACGGGATATTCAACGTCCGGCTCGGTAGCCAGACGGTCTTCCCCGACTCGGTGGACTTCAAGGAGGGATACTGCCTGGGGATCGAAGTCGGGGGAGAAGAGATCCTCCCGCGGCAGCCGATCGTCTCGGTCGCCTATGCTCTGAACGCCATCGATGCGTTCCATGCCGACACCGCCCAGGTCGTCCTCGAGGTCCCGTCGCACGATCACGACGACCGGTACTACACCGAGTCGGAGCTGAACACGGCGGGGACGATCAATGATCCGTCGAACCCCGTCGACTGGACGATGCTGAAGAACGTCCCGGTGGATTTCGCCGACGGGATCGACAACGCCGGTGCGGGGGGAGGTCTCGAGATCCTCGCCGGGCCGGGGCTGCACGAAGAGGTCATAGGCGAAACCAAGATCCTCTCGGTCGATATCGGCGGGGTGGAGGAGACGATGCTCGCCGACAGCGCCGTCACGGGCGCCAAGATCCGCAGCAACTCGATCACCTCGGCGCAGATCGCGCCGAATACGATCACTGCCTCCCAGATCGCCCCCACGACGATCACGGCGGCCCAGATATCGCCGAGCACGATCACGGCGAACGAGATATTCGCCAACACGCTGACCGCCTCCCAGCTGGCCAGCGCGTCGGTGCGCAACGACGAGCTCGCCGACAGCTCGGTGACGGGGGACAAGATCATGCCCGGGGCGGTGACGGCGCTCGAGATATACGACGGTTCGATCCTCTTCGCCGATCTCGCGCAGAACGCTGCGACAGACGGCCAGGTCATCAAATGGAACGAGACGGCGGGGGCTTGGGAAGCGAAGGATGACGAGGAGGGAGGCGCCGGCGACATCACCTCGGTCACGGCTGGCGCCGGACTGAACGGCGGGGGCGAAAGCGGCGACGTCATGCTCGACGTCCTCTTCGGCGGCGGCGGTGCGGCCGACTCGGTAGCTCGCAGCGACCACGATCACGACACCGACTACGTGAACGAGGGGCAGGGCAACTCGATCGACAGCAACATGATCCTCGACGGTACTATATCCATGGCCGACCTGGGGCAGAACGGGGCCTCTGACGGCGAAGTGATCAAGTGGGACGACGCGACGGGCTCATGGATCGCTGCGAGTGACTCGGTCGGGACCGGCTCGGGCGGCGGGGGCGGTGGCTGGGTCGACGACGGAGGGATCGTCAGGCTCGAGGACGACGTCGATCTGGTCGGCATCGGCACGGACGCGCCCGGCGAGAAACTCGACGTCCTCGGAAATATCCGCGTGAGCGGTACAGCAATGATCGGGACGGGACACACCATTCTGTCGGGGAGCGGCGTCAACCTGGCAGGCGAGAACCACGAGGCCGACGGCGACTATATCGTCATAAGCGGCGGGTCGCAGAACCAGGCGACCGGGGACTACGCGGCGATCGGAGGAGGACAGGTAAACATCGCCGGGGACGAATACGCCACCGTCGCCGGCGGCAGGTACAACCAGGCCGTCGGCCGGTACTCGGTCGTCGCCGGAGGGGGAGCAGAAAACACCGGCGAAGGGAACAGGGCAGAGGGTGAATTCTGCGCGATCGGCGGCGGCGGCCAGAACGTCGCGGGAAGCGCCGGCATGCCGCCGGAGGAGTATCAGTACGCCACCGTAGGCGGCGGACGCGACAACGAGGCATCGCGCCGGTACGCCATCGTAGGCGGCGGCCGAGGGAACCGGGCCGCGATGGAGTACGCGACGGTCGGCGGCGGCATGGACAATACGGCGAATATCAACGCCACTGTCGGCGGCGGGATGCACAACATGGCGCTCGGCGAGATGGCGACGGTCCCCGGCGGGCGCGAGAACGAGGCGAGCGGCGACGGCTCCTTCGCCGCGGGGACCCAGGCGCGCGCCCGCCATGAGGGCTCGTTCGTCCTCTCGGCGAACTGGGCGATGAGCGGCGACGACACGATCTCGACCGGCGGCGACGAGCAGATCGTCATCCGTGCCGACGGCGGTATCTACATAACCGATTCGAGCGGGCAGGCGCCGTACGACCCGATGCGCCCGATAAACACATCGACCGGCGCCTATCTCTCCGACGCGGGGCAGTGGCATGACGCCTCCGACCGCGCCCTCAAGGAGAACTTCGCGCCGGTCGACGGCGAGGCCCTCCTCGAGAAGGTCGCCGCTCTCCCGGTGACAGAGTGGAACTACACGGTCGAGGGCGAGGACGTGAAGCATATCGGCCCGGTCGCGCAGGATTTCCACGCGGTCCTCGGGATCGGGAACGACGAGAGGACGATCGCCGCGCTCGACGAGGCGGGGGTGTCGCTCGCGGCGATCCAGGAGCTCTACCGGAAGGCGATCGATCAGGAGAGCGAGATAGAGGCGCTAAGGAAGGAAATCGACCAGCTCAGGGCGCTGGTCGGAGCGTTGCTCGAGAAGGAATGACGGGGTGCGGCCCGGCTTCGCGGGTCACGGACCGGTGATCGACGAGGGGGAGCGTCCGCCGCGTTCCCGCAGCAGGCCCGCTCCGCCGCCGTACGGTATCACGTACTCGTAGCTCTTCCCCTCGGACATCCTGATCTTCTCGGTGTCGCTCGCGACGATCGCCGAGCCGGGATCGGACGTCGCGTGGATCTGCGCGATGATGACGACGTTGGTATAGTTCAGGACTCCCTCGCCCACTGCGAGGCCGTACGTCTCCTCCGAGTAGGCGTCGACGTCGTACGAGTACCGGCGGTCGGCGTCTATCGTGCCGTCCACGTACCCCGAGCCCTCGTTGACGACGGTGAGCCGCGCCGTACCGCCGAGAAACTCCTCCTCGTCGCTGCAGCCGGTGGCCGACACGGCCAGGGCGAGCAGTGCGACGCCGAATAACAGACGCAGTGCCGACATGAAACGCCTCCGCGTGAGATCCCTTCTGTGTGCCGTCCCTCGAGGCGGAGCATACCTGCGGGAACGGGAGATGTCAATCCGCCGCACGAGCCCCCCTTTTCATCCGGGGCCGATTCGTGGTATACTTCCAGTGTCTCGATCGAGAGGGGGGTCTCATGATGAGACTGGTATCGTTCCTGTTGATGGTCAGTGTCCTTGCCGCAGCACCTGCGGGTGCCACGCACTTCCCCTATATAGGGCTCTATGCCGACCAGAACCATTCGGACTGCGACTGGGAAGGCCCTCCGTACTCGACGCCGACCTTCTGGGTCTGGGTGCTTCCCGGCGAGGACGGTGTATTCTGCGCCGAGTTCGAGATCGTCACTCCGCCGAATGTGATCAACGCGGCGACGGTCACGAACCCGCTGGCGGGGTACAGCGTCGGCGACGCGCTCGTCGCGCCGGGGACTACAGTCTGCTTCCCGACCTGCCAGGCCGACTGGGTATGGACGCACTATCTCACCTGCCTGATCCTGGACACGACGAAGACCCAGATCCGTATCGAGCCCCACGGCGACTACGGGATCGTGCGGGCCGCCATATGCACCGACCCGGTCACCGATGTCGAGATGACGGTCCTGACGCACCTGTTCATCAACCAGACCTGCGCCATCGGGGAGCGGTCGTCGAGCTGGGGCACCGTCAAGGAACTTCTGCGGTAATGGCCCTGCCATGACGCGCGGCGCCGAATATCCCGCCGGAACCGGTCGCTGGGGACCAGGCGACCCGGCCATTGCCCACATCGACATGGACGCGTTCTACGCCTCGGTCGAGATCCTCGACGATCCGACGCTTGCCGGGGTGCCGCTCGTCGTCGGCGGGGACAGTAACCGCGGCGTCGTCGCCGCGGCGAGCTACGAGGCCCGGAAGTACGGCATCCGCTCGGCGATGCCGATCTTCCAGGCGAGACGGCTCTGCCCCGGCATCGTCATCCGGCCGGGAAGAATGTCGAGATACGTCGAGCTCTCCGGTGAGGCGATGAAGGTCCTGCATCGGTACTCCCCCGTGGTCGAGCAGATCGGGATCGACGAGGCGTATGTCGACCTCACCGGCACCGGTGCGATCTTCGGGGAGCCGGACAGGGCGATCCGGGATATACGCCGGGATATCAGTACGGCCACGGGGCTGACCTGCTCGGCGGGGCTCTCGACCTCGACTCTCGTGGCGAAGATCGCCTCAGACCTCGACAAGCCGGACGGCCTTACGATCATCCCTCCCGGCGCAGTGCGGGCCTTTCTCGACGGCCTCCCCGTCGGAAAGGTGCCGGGGGTCGGGGCGAAGGGGGAGGAGAGTCTGCGGGCGATCGGCGTGCGCACCGTCGGCGACCTCGGCCGTCTGCGCCCCGGGTATCTCGAGGAGCGCTTCGGTCGGTTCGGCGAATGGCTTGTGAGCGTCGCCAGGGGGGAGGGGCGCACCGAGCTCGTCCCCTGGTCCCAGCCGAAGTCGGTGAGCAACGAGACCACGATGCCGGAGGACACCGCCGATCAGGCGACCCTCGAAAAGTATCTGCTTGGCCTGGCCGACTCGGTCGGCCGCCGCCTGCGGCGCTACGGCCTGCGGGGACGGACCGTCACGCTCAAGCTCAAGACCCACCGGCACCGTCTGATCACGCGCAGCGTCACGCTCGAGCGCCACTTCAACCAGGGGACGGTGATCTACCGGGAGGCGCGCAAGCTCCTGCGACTTCACGCCGGCTCGACGCCTATGAGGCTCGTGGGTGTCGGCGTATCTGGGCTCGAGCCGGAGGACGAGGCGGGGCAGTATGCGCTCTTCGACTCACCGCCCGCCGACGAGGCGAAATGGGAACGCGTCGAGCGGGCCGTCGACCGGATCGTCGACCGTTTCGGGAGGAACGCGATGCGTCGCGGGAGCGAGCTCGAGTGATCAGCGCTGTTTCGGCGGGAAGCGCTTCATCATGTAGTAGACCGAATCCCTGATCTCCTCGTACGCGTACTCGCGGCCGTGGAGGACCCCCGTCGCCCATCCGCGCCAGATCAGCTGCTTCTTCTCCGGATCGACGATGTCGATGATCAGGGTGCCTTCCTTGTATCTGTAGACGTCCGGATAGGGGTACCAGTATCCGTATGTCACGTCGACGCGGTTGCGCGCGGTGAAGTAGTACGCGACGAGGAAATCGGGACGGCCCGATTCGATCAGCCGGTAGCCCTTCGCGGCGAGCGTCGTGTCGATCGATGTTCGCACGTGGCTGCGGATCAGGGGATCTCGCATGAGCGGATTGTCCGTGTCGTCCCGCTCGTGCTCGATCCAGCGGTAGGTCTTCAGCGAGGCGAAATCCGCCGCGCGGTCGTAGTCGGTCTCGACGCTGATCCCGGAGCATCCCTGGAAAAGCGCCGCCGAGATGATGAAGATGATCGCCGATATCCGTCTCATGGCCGCCTCCGTTTTCTCAGGGGGACTTCCTGTACAAGTATCGCACCGCCGCGGCGCCCGGGCAACAGGATAATCGTATTGTCACCGGTCCCGGGCGGGGGTAACATGACCGGTGCGCCGCGCGGCGGCGGGAACGGAGCGCAATGTCGGGCGAGATCCTCAGAAACGCCGTGATGATCACCGGATTCGTCTTTGTGATGATGCTGGTGATCGAGTACGTGAACGTCCTCACCAGCGGGCGGTGGGGGACCGGTCTGGCTCGCAGCCGGTGGGGGCAGTACGTCCTCGCCGCGCTGCTCGGCGCCGTGCCCGGCTGCCTCGGTTCGTTCGCCGCCGTGGCGATGTTCTCCCACGGGATCTTCGGCCTCGGCGCGCTCGTGGCGGCGATGATATCGACGAGCGGCGACGAGACCTTCGTGATGCTCGCCCTGATACCGCGAACGGCGGGTGTGCTGATCGTCGCATTGTTCGCGATCGGGGTCCTCGCCGGCGCGCTGACCGATGCGGTCGCCGGGCGCACGAGGTTCCTCGAGCGGCTCCGCTGCGACTGCGACGGGCTCAGACTTCACGCCGGCCACGAGGGGGAGATATTCCCCCGCGGCGATCTCGCCGCGCAGTGGCGGCGCTGCACGCCGGCACGCGGAATCCTCGCAGCGGTGCTCCTGCTCCTCGCACTCGCCGTCGTGACTGGGATGCTCGGCGCGCACGAGCACGGCGCTGGTCTTTTCCCCGGTGGACATCACGACGGCGGTGGCTGGGGATGGATTCGTCTGACGCTGCTCGTCACCTCGCTGATGGCGCTCTTCATCGTGGCGACGGTCCCCGATCACTTCCTCGAGGAGCACCTCTGGCGCCACATCGCCGTGCGGCACGTCCCGCGGATCTTCCTCTGGACGCTCGGGGCCCTGATCGTGCTGCACGTGATCACCACGCGCCTTCAGATAGACCAGGCGACGCTGGCGGAGCGGGGCAGATGGTTCATGCTCGCCATCGCGTGCCTCGTCGGGCTGATACCGCAGTCCGGTCCGCACCTGATATTCGTGACACTGTTCGCCGCCGGGTACCTCCCCGTTAGCGTCCTCTTGGCAAACTCGATCGTGCAGGACGGTCACGGGATGCTTCCGATGCTCGCCCAGTCGAGGCGGGCGTTTCTGCTGATAAAAGCGATCAAGCTCGTCTTCGGCCTGGCGGTCGGCGCCGCGGCGATGGCAATGGGGATATGACCATGGCTATCGAGCGGATCGTCACGCATACCGACTTCGACGGCGTCGTCTCGGCGGCAGTCTGTTCCCTGGGGCTTTCCTGCGAGCGGTTCGCCTTCACCGGGCCGGTGAGCGTCGGCAAGGCCGAGATGCCGATCGGGACAGGAGATGCGGTCTGCGATCTGCCGTACCCGCTCGAGTGCTCGATGTGGTTCGACCACCATCCGGGCAACCTCGAGGCGGTCCGCCTGCGCGGGATCGATCCGGCGACGATCCCCGGCCGTTTCGATGCGCAGCCCTCCTGCGCGCGCGTCGTCCTCGACCATTTCACCGCGGCGGGGCTCGCCGTGCCGGAGCACCTCGCCCGGTCGGTCGCCGAGGCGGACATGATCGACTCGTTCGCCTACACGAGCGTCGAGGAGTGGCGGCGCGAGACCCCGGGGAAGCTCGTCGACATGGGGCTCAAGGCCCGTGCCGACTCGTACGGGGATCAGCTGAAGTTCCTCGAGCGG
>Ga0316578_10000234_pt1 | contig 16381 bp, 7 predicted proteins | sample J0NA_2_FD_203076 | JGI IMG/M metagenome (GOLD analysis project Ga0316578, IMG submission 203076) | Rhizosphere microbial communities from salt marsh grasses in Alabama, United States - J0-2_160517rDrC | ecosystem: Host-associated > Plants > Roots > Rhizosphere | place: USA: Alabama | collected... | reverse complement strand
TGGGACTCCCCGACGGCGACTACTACGTGGCCATCCATCCGCTCAACGGCAGCTCGGCGATACGGTACCTGCGTCCGGCGAACGTCAACGACTACGTGCGGGACCATGTCGTCGACGTCTTCGTGCCGGAGTACTGGGACGCGGCCGAGTCGAACGACGACGACGAGACGGCGAAGACCGCCGTGCCGGTGCAGGCAGGGACCGAGGCGGTCGTCGATATCGTCACGAACATAGACGAGGAGGGCCCGATCGTCCTCGCGACATCCCCGGCGGCGGACGCCGGCGACGTGCAGATAGACGCGTCGGTGCTCGTATCGTTCTCCGAGCCGGTGGACATCTCGACCCTTCAGGGTAACTTCAGCGTGCGCGATTCCCTCGCCGGTACGGCCGTGTGGGGGAACGCGGCGCTTCTCGACGACGATTCGACCCTCGCGTTCATACCCTCGGACAACCTCTCCTTCGAGACAGTCTATCGGCTCCGTCTCGAGACGGGACTTTCGGACAAGTTCGGCAACGGTCTCTCCGAGCCGTTCATCGCCTATTTCACCACGCAGATCAAACCGGATGTCGGGATGGAGAGTCTCGCTCCAAGCAAGGGTCCGGAGGGATCGATCGTCGTGATAAGCGGATTCGGCTTCGAGACCGATCCCGAGCAGAACGCCGTCGAGTTCAACGGCGTCCCCGCCGTCGTCACCGAGGCTTCCGCGACGAGGCTCCTCACCGAGGTGCCCGAGGGCGCGACCTCGGGAAACGTCACGGTGACGAACCTCGCAGAGGGGAAGACGAGCAACGCGCTCGGCTTCACCGTCCTGCCAGGCGAGGAGGTCGCCCGCGGGTATGACGCCGGTTCGTGCGCGCTCGGGTACCTGCCGCGGGCCCTGGCCGTCTCGCCCGGCGGGGGGATGGTCTTCGTCGCCACGGCCGACGGGTACGCTGCGGTCGTCGCCGACCCCGGATCGCAGGACTATCTCGCCGTGAGGCATTTCGAGCTCGACGGGGGCTGCGACGGGATAGACGTTACCCCCGACGGCAAGCGCATCTACGCGGTGAGCGAGGAGAGCGGGATGCTCTACCGCATCAACGCCGAGCCAGGCGCGGGCGGGCTGGAGGACCTCGTCGTCCTCAGCGAGATGGCCGTCGGCTCGAGGCCGATCGGCGTGATCGCCGATCCGTCCGGCAGGCGGGCGTTCGTCGCGACCGACGGAAACGTCGTCCAGGTATGGGACGTCGATCCATCGAGCGCCACGTTCGACAGGCAGGTCGGCGAGATCGGCTCGGCGGGGGTCAGCCTGCGCGGCTCGATGGCGATCGATCCCGCCGGCGACAGGCTGTTCGTGCTGAGCGGCGAAGGCCGCCTCTGCGTATGCGACATCAGGGCCGACACGCTGATCGCGTCGATCCGCGTAGGTCCCGACCCACGCGACGTCGCGGTCGATCCGGCCGGGAAGAGGGCCTACGTGACCGACGACAACGGCTCGGTCGCGATCGTGTCGCTCGAGATCATGCAGAAGGTGATAGATATCGCCGCCGGCGGGGCCCTTCGCGGATGCTCGGTGACGCCGGCCGGTTCGTTCCTCTTCGCCGTCAACCGGGAGCTCAACATCTTCGACATCGTCGATCTGCGCGCACAGAGCCGGTCCTACAGGAGCGTCGTGGCGAACATCCCGCTTCCTGTAAACCCTGCCGACCTCGAGATCTCTCCCGACGGCGCCTACGCATACGCGATCTGCGAGCAGGATCGTCTGCTCGCCGTGACGGCGATAGGGGTCGGTCCGGTTCTGCGGACGCTGTCCCCCTCGGCCGGACCGGTCGGCTCGACGGTCGTCCTGGCCGGCTCGGGGTTCGATGCATATGAGGATTTGAGCGTCTCGTTCGGCGGGACGAGCGCGGCGCCGGTTCTGAGGCGCGATGCAAGCCTCGTGGTCGAGGTGCCGGCCGGTGCCGCGACCGGGTCCGTGACGGTCATCGGCACCAACCAGTACGGCCCCGACGCCCTCTCGAACGGGGTCAGGTTCGAGGTTCTCTCACCCGCGTCATCGGGGAACCTACGGCAGGCTGCCCAGATCCAGGTCAACAACCTGGCGGGGGAGGTCTGCGCTCCGGCGAACGGCGGGGAGTTCCTCGCGCTCGCTCTCGACGAAGGGGCTTATCAGTCGCTCTGTCTTTTCGACACCGATCCGTCGAGCGAGACCTACCTGACCCTCCTCGGGGCCGCTCCTCTTCCGGCGGGACTGTCCGCCGACGCGGTGCTGCCGCTGCCCGCCGGCGACCTCGCTGTGGTCCTGGACCGCGGTGCGGGAGCGGACGGAGAGCCGGATCAGCTTCCCGTGATAGAGGTGAACAGGCGCAGTGCCGGGTTCCTCGACACAGCCGGGTTCATAGACGTCTCAGCGATGACTGGCGGGCTCAGCGGCGGGTGCATCGATCCGTCCGGCGAATATCTCGTGCTCGTCGAGGACGGCGGCGACGGATCATCTACCGTGCACCTGCTCAGGTTCGAGGAGCCGGGGAGCGCGGCAGCAGTCCCGGTCGCGTCGGTACCGGTGGCGGGCGCGCCTATTGAGATCCCGCGTTTCCATCCCTCGGGGTTGTTCTGTGTCCTGCCGGTGGCCGACGGGTCGGCCCCGGCTGTAATGGTGCTCGATACCGACCCCGGGAGCCCGGCCTTCCTTACGGTAGCCGGCTCGGCGACGCTGCCGGCCGGCCCAGTCCCCGCGGCAATCGATCTCAACCACGACGGTTCGCGCTGCTACGTGCTGACCTGCGACGAGAGCGGCACGCTGGGCAGGGACCTCGTTGTCATCGATTCGACCGATCCCGCCTCCCCGGCAGTCCTTTCGGCCGGTCCGCTCGGCGGCTCGGAGTCGGGGGCGAGCGCCCTCGACGTGTCGCCGAGAGGCGACAGGGCGATCGTTTCGATAGAGGGGGCAGGACTCTTCCATCTCGATCTTGCTGCCATGCCCGACACCTTCACGGTGATCGGTGTCACCGGCGCAGCCGGGCCGTACGCGACAGCTTCGGCCTACGGTCCGAACGCCTTGCAGCTCTACTGTTCTGCGCCCTCAGCTGACTTGGTGACCGTACTCGATTTCTCGGCGGTCAGCGCCCTTGCAGCCGTATCGGGCGGCGGGCAGGCCGGTGTGGAGGGGACGGTCCTTCCCGCGCCGCTGCGCGTGAAGGCCTCGAGTGCGGGCGGTATCGGAGTGCCGGGGATTCCGGTGACATTCGCCGTGACCTCGGGCGGCGGGATCTTCCAGGCGACCGGTTCTGCATCTTTCACCGTCTCGACCGATCAGAACGGCCTGGCGAGCGCACTCTGGCAGCTCGGGGGAGAGATAGGAGAGCAGACGGTCGAGGTCTCCTCGCAGGGTCTCTCCGGCTCTCCGCTTGCCTTCGCGGCGACCGCGCTGATCGATCCTGAGACGCTGCCGCTGCAGCTCGTCGACATCGTCCCTGCGAACACGACGACCGACGTGGGCCTGTCTTCTTCGGCGCGTCTCGTCTTCAGCAGGCGGATCGATCCGTCGACGGTCACCGTGTCGACATGCCGTATGCGGGATCAGGGCACGTCGACGATCGTGCCGGCCCTGATAGGGTTCTCCGACGGCAACCGCCGTGTCTCGATAACGCCGAAGGAGCCGCTCGAGGCGCTGACGGCGTACGATATCGAAGTGACCGCAGGGATCAGGGACGCTGCGGGTGGAGTCCTCGAAAATCCCTCGACAACGGTCTTCACGACGACCGTCCCTCCGCCGCTGAGACTCGACGCGGTCCAGCCGCCGAGCGGGCTGCGCGGGACGAACGTCGTGCTCTCAGGCCGGGGATTCGACCGGAATCCGGAGGACAACGTCGTGCTGTTCAACGGAGAGCCCGGCGCGGTGACGGAGGCCTCGAACGATCATCTCGTCGCAGTGGTTCCCTACGACGCCGCAGCGGGCAATATCACGGTGCAGGTCGAGGTGCTCGGTGCCGGATCGAACATGCTGCTGTTCAGGGTCCTCGTCCCCGATGTCGGCTCTATCGACGAGGACGTGATACAGAAGGTCGGGACGGGGTCGACGACGAGGAGCGTCGTCGTCACTCCCGACGGTGCGATGATGTACGCGGTCAGCCCCGTTTCCAACTCGGTGGTCGTTGTCGACATCGACGAATTCGCTCCGGTCGCCACGATTCCCGTGGGAGAGAATCCCTTCTCGATAGATATCGATCCCGAGGGCGACTTCGCGTTCGTTACGAACTTCCTCAGCAACGACGTCAGCGTCATAGACATCGCGGAGGGATCCCCCCATCGCAACACGGTCGTGAGCACGATAGACGTCGGGCTGAACCCGATCGACGCCCTGGTGACCCCCGACGGCGACCGGCTGATCGTCTCAAACATGGGATCGATGGACCTGAGCATTGTCGATACCGATCCATCGAGCGAGACCTACCACATGGTTCTCGCCTCTGTGGGGACAGGCTCGACCACGCGCGCCGTGACGATCACCCCCGACGGGGGTCTCCTCTACGTCGGCACGAGCGATGGGTACCTCGTCATAGACGTCGTCGATTACAGCGTCGTCAAGACGGTCTCGACAGGCTCGACGACGAAGTCGGTGACGGTCACGCCGGACGGGGCGCTGCTCGTCCTGCTGACCACGCAGGGCGAGGTGCTGCTGGTGGACATCGCCGAGGGAAGCCCGTCGGAAGACCAGGTCGTCGGCAGGGTCACGACCGGCACGACGACCAAGTCGGTCACTGTGACCCCCGACGGCGGACTGCTCTACCTCGTCCTCGAGGGTTTCGATGAGATCATCACGGTCAGCCTCGAGCGGACCCTCTCGGCCGAGGCCTACGATTCGCCCGACCATGCGGGTCCGTACCCGGTGACGGCGACCGTACGCGACACGATCCGGGCGGGAGAGGACCCGCAGCAGGTCGCCTTCGCGCCGAACGGCAGGCCGATAGCGGTGATCACCAACGCCGGCGACAACTCCGTGTCGATCTATAATCCCGAGGGCGTCGTGATCGCGGTGGCGATCAGCCAGTTCACCGCTCGCCAGTCGGGTGAGAGGGCCGTGATCGAGTGGCGCACCCACGTCGAGGACGGGACCGAAGGATTCAACATCCTGCGCTCCGAGGAACCGGGGTGGGGGTACCAGCGGATCACATCGAGCCTCCTGCCGGCCGGCGGCGTCCCGTCGACCTACCGGTACGAGGATGAACATGTCCATCCCGGCCGGACGTACTACTACAAGATCGAGTCGGTGAGCGTCACCGGCCGGAGCGAGCTGTTCGGCCCGATAGAGTTCGTCTACCGGGCCCGGTTCGCCGTCCATCAGAACGTGCCCAACCCGTTCAACCCGGTCACGAAGATACGGTTCACCATCCCGGATATGTCCCCCGTGCGGCTGACGGTATACGACGTCGCGGGACGGAGGATCCGCACGCTGGTGGACCGGATGCTCCCGGCGGACAACTACGAGATCAGCTGGGACGGGACGAACAACGAGGGGCGCGCCGTGGCGAGCGGCATATACTTCTACCGCCTCGAGGCGGGAAAGTACTCGCAGACACGCAAGATGGTGCTGCTCAGGTAGACCGCTCCGCGAACGGACGGAGCCGGTGAGGATGTACGCGCGCGAAGGAGGAGACATGAGGAGATCGATGTTGAGGACCGCTGCGGCGCTGGCGGCGCTCGCCGGCTTCGCCTGCCATGCGTCGGCGAGCCAGATCGTCATGATGACGCCGAAGCAGATGGCCGAGCACTCGGAGATGATCGTCGCCGGACGCGTCGACCGGGTGAGCGCCTCATGGAACGAGGCGCACACGAAGATATTCACGAGGATCGACGTGACGGTCGAGGATTCGTACAAGGGCGACGGGCGCAGGCATGTCGAGGTGCTTCAGCTCGGCGGCGTGGTCGGCAACGTGAAGGTGACGGTGGAGGGGGCGCTCGAGTGGCGGTCCGGCGACGAGGTGCTCCTCTTCCTCGAGCCGTATCCCGGCGGCATGTTCCAGGTGGCGGGGATGTCCCAGGGGAGGTTCGAGATCGAACGCGATCCCGAGACGGGGGAGCGGTACATCAGCCGCGCGGCTCTTACGGGGATCGAGCTGATGGGGACCGATGGAACGCCGGCGAAGGGGGCCGGCTCGGTCGAGAAGGTCCCGCTCGAGCAGTTCATCTCGGAGGCGCTTGCGAAGGAGTAAATGCCGATATTCCGCTCTGGACAGGCCGGTGCCTCGGCGTTAGATTTCGGGTGACCCCCCTGAGCGGACTCATCCGAAGGGACCTGATCGTGATACGATACGGACCCGGCCTGCCGATGCGCGCCGCTGCCGCGCTGCCTCTCGTCTTCTGCATTCTCGTCTTTTCCTGTTCGGAGGATTCCGTCGGACCCGTCACGGGATTCGACGTCGTCTGGGAGACCATCGATACCTTCGATGACGGGGGCCGCATCACGGCCGTCTGCGGTACGGGCCCGGGAGAGGTCTACTGCGGATACCTCGGGCTGATACGCATGAGCGACGGATGGCAGGTCCTGCCCGACGGAGCGGTGGTCGGCTATGACGGGTCCGGATGGTCGGGTCCCCTCGAAAATATCAATTCGCTGACATACGACATCGACATGTGCGCATCTCCCTCCGGCGAGATCTGGCTCGCCGATGGCGGTCTGCGGCGTTTCGACGGGAACGGGTGGAGCGACGAAGGCGTCGCGGCGAAAGCGGTCTGCTGTACCGAGTCCGGCGAGCTCTACGCAGCCGGGTTGGGCGACAGCAATGCCGTCTATCACCGTGCCCCGTCCGGATGGACCGAGATCGGGCGTCTCGGCGGCGGGGGGAGCGTCCGGGCGATCTGGGCCGCCGACGGACCGTGCGTCGCCGTCGCCCTCATGGACGGCGTGGCGCTGTGGGACGGGGAGACGTGGACTCAGTTCCCGTTCGGGGGCGGCCTGTATGTGGAGGATATCTGGGGGAGCGGGCCGGACGACCTGTATGCGGTCGGCTATCAATCGACGAGTGCGGGCCTCATGTGGCACTACGACGGCGCGCAGTGGAGCACCGTAGCGCTGCCGTACGTGTCGAGGCTCAATGCAGTCAGGGGAAGCGCGAAGAACGACGTGTACGCCGTCGGCCTGGAGGGCGCGATCGTCCATTACGACGGGGATTCCTGGCAGACGGTCGAGCGGATGACGTTCAAGCATCTCTGGGATGTCTGGGGGAGCGGTCCGGACGACGTGTATGTCGTCGGCGATGACGGCAAGGTCCTCCGCTTTGACGGCGCGTCGTGGAAGTCGATACGGAAGGACAAGCCGGACAGCCACGTCCTCCGCTGCTGGGCCGATTCGAAGGACCGGTTCGCGGTGATCGACTGGCTCGACAGGGGCACCGTCTACCTGTACGACGACGGGGAATGGGAGGAGACGGTGATCGGCGCAAGGCACACCATGCGCACGCTGGCCGGCCGGTCGCTCGACGACCTCTACGTCCTCGCCGACCGCGATGTCTATCATTACGACGGCACGGGCTGGGCATACTCGGCGCCGCTCGACGCGGACGCCCCCGGCACGATGTGGTTCCCCGACGAGGGGAGCGGGTACGCTATCGGCGGCGGCGATATCTTCAGGTTCACCGGCGCCGCCTGGCCGAAGATCGTCGGCGATCTGCCGTGGACGTTCACGGCGATCTGGGGGGCATCGGCGGACACGATCTTCATCACGCACAGCGAGGGGATCATCTACCGGTACGACGGGGATGCGTGGACGACGCTCGATCCTCCCGTCCTGGCCGGGATATCATCGGTCTGGGGGGTATCGGGTACCGAGGTGTACTTCCGGATCGGGAAGGGCGTCTACCTGTTCGACGGGGTCTCATGGAAGAAACTTCCATCCCCGTCCAATTCGTTTCTCGCCGGCCTCGTGCTCAACGCCGGCGACAACATGTTCGCCTACGGAGGATGCCATCTGGGGCATTTCGACGGGAGACGCTGGTCCGAGGACTGTTTCCCCGACGACCCGCCGCTGATGATCGTCGAGTCGAAGGAAGGCGAGATCCTCATGATGACCCCGAACAGGATCGCGCGCCAGGTCAGGTGAGCTGTCTGAAAGGAGTCGCGGCATGCGCATCGTATCCGCTGTTGTTCTCATGTGCATGATCCCGGGGTGCTCGCCTTCGCCGGAGCCCGCTGGCGATCCGGGGGCCGAGCGGACCGCCGTGGTCAAGGCGATCGAGACGAGCATCAAATGGTGCTTCCCCGACAAGAGCCGCGAGCGGCTCTACGGCTCGGTCCTGCACGATTCGACCTACTTCATGTTCCAGCCCGACTCGCGGTCGACGATACGGGGATTCGACGAATTTCGAGATTTCTCCGAGCGGGTCTTCATGGTCGACGCCTGCCAGCCGAAGGGCTCACAGATCCGCGATCTGAGGGTCGTCTTCTCGAGGTCGGGGACGGTCGCGTGGTTTTCCTGCCTGCTCGACGACTGGGGGGAGTGGGACGGCACGCCGTGGCTCTGGAAGGACACGCGATGGACCGGCGTCCTCGAGAAGATCGACGGGCGGTGGGTGATGATGCAGCAGCACTTCTCGAACGCCGAGGACGCCGTCAGGGCGCAGGTCCTCAAGGAGATCGAAGCGGGGGACTAGCGCCGGGGGGTGCTCATCGAGTACGGGAGCGCCTCGCGCGTGTCGGGCCACGCCTCCGCCGGCGCCGGACCCATCTCGAAGACCAGCTCGCCGCCGCGCATGATCTCCGCGTGCGTGATGAAGCTCTTCCGGTACGGCTCGCCGTTCAGGGTGATCGACCGTATGTAGATGTTCTTCCCGTCGAGGCCCTCCGCCCGTATCGCGAAGCTCTTCCCGTTCTCCAGACTGATCGTCGCCTCCCGCACGCCCGGGCTGCCGAAGACGTACTCGCCGCTCCCCGGGCAGACGGGGTAGAACCCGAGCATGCTGAAGATATACCAGGCGGACATCTGACCGCAGTCGTCGTTCCCGCAGAGCCCGTCGTTCGCGTTCCGGTACATCGTCTCGGTGATCTGGTGCACCCGCTCCTGCGTCCTCCACGGGGCGCCGGCCCAGACATAGAGGTAGGGGATGTGATGCCCCGGCTCGTTGCCGTGCACGTACGTCCCGATGATCCCCGCCTTCGTGATGTCCTCGGTGTGCGCATAGCTCTCCTCGGGCGTCTCCATCGTGAAGAGCGAGTCGAGATGCGGGACGAACCGGTCGCGGCCGCCCATGAGCTCGATGAGGCCGGCCGGGTCGTGCGGGACGTACAGGGAGTAGTTCCACGCGTTCCCCTCGATGTATCCCTGCCCCGACGTGGCAAGGGGATCGAACAAGGGCTTCCATGAGCCGTCGGCGAGGCGGGCCCTGATGAATCCCGTCGCCGGGTCGAAGAGGCTGCGCCAGCTCCCGGCGCGCGCTCCGAAGCGCCGCGCCTGCTCGTCCCGGCCGAGGGCCAGGGCCATCCGGTATATCGTCCAGTCGTCGTAGGCGTACTCGAGCGTCTTCGAGGCGGAGTCGGGGGTGCGGTCCCCGGGGACGTATCCGTATCGCTCGTAGTCGCCGATCCCGTCGTACGGCGCGTACGTGGCGCTGGCGATCATCGCATCGAGGGCCCCCTCGACGTCGTACCCGCGTATCCCCTTCTGCCACGCGTCGAATATCACCGGCACGGCGTGATACCCGATCATGCACCAGTTCTCCTCGCCGTGATGCGACCAGACGGGGAGGATCCCGTGGACGCTCTGCCCGGCGTGGGCGAGCATCGAGCGGACCATGTCGTCGGTCCGCGCCTGCTGGACGATCGTCAGCAGGGGATGGAGCGCGCGGTAGGTGTCCCAGAGGGAGAAGATCGTGTAGTTCGCGCCGCCATCGGCCGCGTGGACCTCGCGGTCGAGGCCGCGGTACTCCCCCGAGACGTCCGACCAGACGACGGGGGAGAGGAAGGCGTGGTACATCGCCGTGTAGAAGTTCACCAGGCGTTCCCCGTCGGCCTCTATCGATATGCGCGAGAGCTCCTCGTCCCACCGTCGGCGCGCCTCGGCCCGCGCGCGGTCGAAATCGGCGTGCGGCAGCTCGGCGCGCAGGTTCTCGAGCGCGCCCCGCGCGCTGACGCTCGAGAGGGCCATCTTGACGACGATACTCTCCCCCTCGACCGTGCCGAAATCGAAGCGGCACCTCACCCGCCGCCCGGCCCGTTCGGGGAATCCCTCGTCCTCGTTCCACTTTCGCCAGAATCCCCGGTAGACGGGGCGCTCGTCGTTGTGCAGCCCGTACGAGCGCATCGGCTTCGAGAAGGTCATCGCGAAGTAGAGGTACCTGGTCCTCGCCCACCCGCTGGTCTGCCTGAACCCCGTCACCAGGGTGTCGTCCTCGACGCGGACCGAGGCCCAGACGACCTTCCCGTCGTAGTCGTAGATCCCCGCGGTCAGATCGAGGATGATGTGCGCCTCGTCCGAGGCGGGGAAGGTGTAGCGGTGCACCCCGACGCGGGGGGTCGCGGTCAGCTCGGCCCTGATCCCGTAGTCGAGCAGGTCGACCGCGTAGTACCCGGGGCTCGCCTCCTCGCGGTCGTGCGAGAACCGCGAGCGGTACCCGCCATCCGGGTCGCCGGCCGTCCCCGGGTTCAGGCGGGCCGGGCCGACCGTCGGCATCACGAGGAAGTCGCCGAGGTCGGAGTGCCCCGTTCCGCTGAAGTGGGTGTGGCTGAATCCGACGATCGTCGGATCGTCGTACTGGTACCCCGCGCAGTACCGATAGACCGCGGGATTGTACCCCTCGCCATAGCTGTACCTGATCGTGTCGGTATCGGGGCTGAGCTGGACGAGCCCGAACGGGACGGCCGCGCCGGGGAAGGTATGCCCCATGTCACGCGTGCCGATGAAGGGGTTCACATAGTCGCAGGGGGAAGGCTTCGTCCCGGCGCCCGATGTGGATGCTCCGGGGAGCCCGCACGAGATCAGCAGGAGCAGGACCACCGTCGCGCTCTTGAAACAGGCACGTCCGTACATCGTTCCTCCCGAATGCGGTACTTGACTCGCGGCCGTTACTGAACGACTATACTGTACACGTCGTTTCTTGCAAAGGAGTGAACATGACCCGCCTCACCGTTTTGACGTTGCTGCTGATCGGCGCCTCGCTCGTCTCGTGCGGCGGCGGTCTCCAGGCCCAGCGCGCCGCCGTCGACCGCGTCGCCGAGTCGTACGTGCGACTCGCGCTCGAGATAGGGCTCTATGATCCCGACTTCGTCGATGCCTATACCGGCCCTCCCGGGTGGCGGCCCGAGCCGCTCCCCGAGGGCGCAGAGCACGCGATCCCGGCCGATGCGCTCGTCGCCAGGGCCGACGGGCTTCTCGCAGAGCTGCGGGCCGTCGACACGAGGGGGTTCGAGGATATCGAGAAGCGGCGGGTGAAGTTCCTCGATGCGGCGCTCGTCTCGGCGAAGGGGCGGATCGAGCTCCTCGGCGGGAAGCCTATGAGCTTCGACGAGGAGTCGAAGGCGATATACGATGTCGTTGCCCCGCCGTGCGATCTAGATTCGCTCGAGGCGGCACTGAAGGCCCTCGACGAGCTCATCCCCGGCGAGGGCGAACTCGCCGACAGGGTGGAGGCATGGCGGCAGCGGTTCGTCATCCCTCCCGACCGCATCGATACGGTCTTCACGACGGCGATCGCCGAGGCGCGCAGGCGCACGCGCGAGCACATCGAGCTGCCGGCGAACGAGCGGTTCGACGTGGAGTACGTCACGGACGCCTCGTGGGGGGCCTACAACTGGTACAAGGGGGATTACCGGAGCCTCATCCAGGTCAACATCGGCCTGCCGATGCGCGTCGATTCGCCGCTCGGGCTGGCGACCCACGAGGGATACCCCGGCCACCACGTGCAGAACGTCCTCGTCGAGGATCACCTCCTGAACGGGAGGGGATGGGTCGAGTTCTACGTCCAGCCGCTCTACTGCCCGCAGGCGGTCCTCAACGAGGGCGGGGCGAATTACGGGATAGAGCTTGACTTCACCAGGGAGGAGCGGCTCGCCTTCTCGCGCGACGTCCTCTACCCGCTGGCCGGGATCGACCCGGCGCTCGCCGAGGAAAACCAGCGTTTCGGGGATCTCATGCGCAGGCTGCACGGCGCCGGGACCGAGGCGATCAGGCGATACCTCGACGGGAAGATGGACGCCGAACAGACGATCGCCTGGCTGCAGCGATACTCGTTGATGTCCAGGGCCCGAGCCGAGCGGTACCTCAGGTTCGGAGAGCAGTACCGCTCATACGTGGTCACCTATGACGTCGGCCTCGTGATGGTCAGGGACTACATGGAGCGCAAGACGCAGGGCTCAGACGATCCCGAGCTGCGCTGGCGGCTGCTCGCCGATCTCTACGCCGTGCCGCACCTGCCGTCGGATCTCGAGTGATCGAATGATCATCATCGACGGCATATCGAAGGGATTCGGCGCGCAGGAGCTGTTTGTCCAGGCAGGGTTCCGCCTGAACGCCGGCGAGCGGGTCGGACTGGTCGGGCGGAACGGCCACGGCAAGACGACCCTGCTGCGGATGATCACCGGCGAGGAGCGACCGGATTCCGGGTCCATCGTCATCCCGAAGGGGTACTCGGTCGGGTGCGTCGACCAGGAGCCACGCTTCAGCGAGGAAACGGTCCTCGGCGAAGGATCCCGGGGACTCCCGCCGGCCGAGCGGGATCATCACTGGAAGGTGGAGAAGGTCCTCGCCGGCCTCGGCTTTACCGCCTCTCAGATGCAGTCATCTCCGTACACTCTCTCGAGCGGGTTCCAGGCGCGCCTGAACCTCGCCAAGGTCCTCGTCCAGGGCGCCGACCTGCTCCTGCTCGACGAGCCGAACAACTTCCTCGACATCACCTCGATCAGGTGGCTCGAGCGGTTCCTCCAGTCGTGGAAGGGCGAGTGCATCCTCATCACGCACGACCGCGGATTCATGGACAGCGTCGTCACGCACGTGGTGGGGATCTACCGGAAGACCTTCCGGAAGATACGGGGGGATACGGAGAAGTACTATTCCCAGCTCGCCATGGACGAGGAGGTGTACGAGAAGACCCGCCTGAACGACGAGCGCAAGCGCAAGCAGACCGAGCAGTTCATCACGCGCTTCCGCGCGAAGGCGCGGCTCGCCGGCCTCGTGCAGTCGCGCGTGAAGGCCCTGGAGAAGCGGCAGCGGCTCGAGAAGCTCGAGCAGGAGAAGGACCTCGAGTTCTCGTTCCGCTCGCGCCCCTTCAACGGGAAGCCGGTCCTGCACGCGCGGGAAATCTCGTTCGCCTGGGAGGAGGGGGCGCCGCTCTTCGATGACCTCTCGTTCACCGTTGGGCCCGCGGACCGGGTCTGCGTGATCGGGCCGAACGGCAAGGGTAAGACCACCCTGCTCAAGATCCTCGCCGGCCAGCTCGATCCCGAGGGGGGAGAGGTCGCGCTCAACGCCACCATCGAGACGGCGTACTACGGGCAGTCCGCGGTGGACGATCTCTCGCCCGAGCGCACCGTCGCCGAGGAGATCGCCACCGCCGACCCGCTGATGGACCAGCAGAGCGCACGCACCATCGCCGGTACGATGATGTTCGAGGGAGACGACGCCCTGAAGAAGGTCCGCGTCCTTTCGGGAGGGGAGAAGAGCAGGGTGATGCTCGGCAAGGTGATCGCGACGCCGGTCAACCTGCTCCTGCTCGACGAGCCGACTAACCATCTCGACATGGAGTCGTGCGACGCCCTGCTCGAGGCGATCGCGGACTTCGACGGGGCGGTGGTGATGGTCTCGCACAACGAGATGCTGATCCACGGTCTCGCCGACCGGCTGATCGTCTTCCAGGGGGGCGGAGCGAAGGTCTACGAGGGGAGCTACGGCGAGTTTCTCGAGACGAGGGGATGGGAGGAGGAGAAGGAGGCCGGGGAAGTCCCCCGGGAAGAACAGCAGGCAGCCCGCCGGCCCGACCGGAAGGCTCTGAAGCGCATGCGCGCCGGGATCGTCAACGAGCGCTCGCGGACCCTCGCCCCGCTGAAGAGGCGGATCGACGAGCTCGAGCGATCTATCGTCAGGGCGGAGGAGGAGCTCGCCGGCCTGCACGAGGCGATCGAGGCGGCATCGCGGGAGGGGGACGGAGAACGGATCGCCGAGGCATCGCGGCGCATAGGCCCCTGCGAGCGGGAGATCGCCGGCTGCTTCGAGAGGCTCGAGGACGCCCACGCCGAGTACGAGAGCCGGAACCGCGAATACGAACGGCGGTTGAGCGAGATCGACGGCGGGAGCGGCGAGGGGGCGTGACGAGGCTCAGCGACCGCCCGCGTCCCCGGCGGGTGAAAATAAACCCTTGTAGGGGATGAGGAATCCCGATATCTTTACAGCAGAAAGCCTTCCTCCATTTTCCCGTGCCGGTTGCACATGTGCTCCGGACATCCTCGGTATCGGAACGTGGTCCAAGGCAGGGAACCGTTCTCATAACCGGCATGGGAGAGAAAAAACGATGAAGATCCTGCTCGTCTCGCCTGCATATCCGGAAACATTCTGGAGTTTCAGGCACGCGCTGAAGTTCATAGGAAAGAAAGCCTCGCACCCCCCCCTGGGGCTGCTCACCGTCGCCGCGATGCTCCCCGGCGACTGGGAGAGGCGGCTGATCGATCTGACCTGCGGCAAGCTCCGCGATTCCGACATCGAATGGGCCGACATGGTGTTCATCGGGGGTATGTCGATACAGCGGCGTTCGGCCGAGGAGGTCATCGACCGGTGCTCGGCGATCGGGAGGCCGATCGTCGCCGGCGGACCGTTCTTCACCGTCTATCACGAACAGTTCGACGCGGTCGATCATTTCGTCCTGGGAGAGGTGGAGAATACGATGCCCCGTTTCCTCGCCGACCTGGCGGCCGGAACGGCGCGCCGCGTCTACCTGCCGGAGGACCGCCCGGACCTCGACACGACCCCGATCCCCGCGTGGGACCTGCTGCGGATGAAGGATTATGCGGAGATGAGCATACAGTACTCGCGCGGCTGCCCGTTCGACTGCGATTTCTGCGATATCACCACGCTGTTCGGCCGCAAGGTCAGGACGAAGAGCGCCGAACGGCTCATCGCCGAGCTCGACGCGCTCAATGACAGGAAGTGGCGGGGGACGGTCTTCTTCGTCGACGACAACTTCATCGGAAACAGGTCCAAGCTCAAGCGGGAGGTCCTGCCCGCGATCATCGACTGGCTCGAGGCGCACGATCATCCCTTCGAGTTCACGACCGAGGCATCGATAGATCTCGCCGATGACGCGGAACTGATGGATCTGATGGTGCGCGCCGGATTCAGGTGCGTCTTCGTCGGCGTCGAGACGCCGAACGACGAGAGCCTGCGGGAGTGCAACAAGCGGCAGAACAGGGGACGCGACCTGACCGCCAGCATCCGGACGATCCAGGAATCGGGCCTGCAGGTGCTCGGCGGGTTCATCCTCGGATTCGACAGCGATCCTCCCTCGATCTTCGCCAGGCTGAGCAAGTTCGTCCAGGAGAGCGGCATCGTGACCGCGATGGTCGGCCTGCTCAACGCCCCGCGCGGATCGAGTCTCTACGAGCGGCTGGAGGCGGAAGGACGGCTCATCGACGACTTCGGCGGGGACAACACCGACATGTCGATAAACTTCATGCCGCGGATGGACAGGCAGAAGTTGCTCGAGGGGTATCGGAAGGTCATTAACGACCTCTATTCGGTGCGGTCGTACTACAAGAGGGTCCGGACGTTCCTCGAGAACTACGAGCCGCCCCGCTCCCGTCTGCGGCTGAGGGACAACAATTACCTGCGGCCGCTGTTCGGCTCGATGTTTTCCCTGGGGATGGTGGAGCGGGGACGTCGCGAGTACTGGAAGCTGTTCTTCTGGACCCTGGTGAAACGGCCGCGGCTCTTCCGGTTCGCGATCACGTTCTCCATCTACGGCCTGCACTTCCGCAGGGTCTTCGAACCGATGATGCAGCGCTGACCTTCCGGAGGGCGGGCCTCCGCCTACAGCTGGAACAGGTACTGGAACTTCAGGAAGAACTGGCGCTCCGTGAGCGTCCACCCGTCGATGCCGTCCTCGGCGAGCGTGAGGTCGCGGTAGTCGTGCGTCGAGCCGATGTAGAAGACCGAGAGCGAATTGACGCGGTAGGTGATCAGCGGATCGACGTCCCAGGTGTCCCATCGATCGTTGTACTGCGTGATGAGCCGCAACGACAGCCGCCGCGAGAACTGCAGGTTGACCGTCGAGCGGAAGACCGACTGCGAGAAAAGCCGCTCGCCGGAATCGAGCCCGTCGCTGTGGATGTGGCTGTACGAGCCCGAGATGAGCAGGCGGTCTATCGGCTTGACGTCGGCCCATGCGCCCCACGAGGTCTCCGCGCCCATGACGAGCTCGTGCCTCG
>Ga0316578_10000233_pt1 | contig 16400 bp, 19 predicted proteins | sample J0NA_2_FD_203076 | JGI IMG/M metagenome (GOLD analysis project Ga0316578, IMG submission 203076) | Rhizosphere microbial communities from salt marsh grasses in Alabama, United States - J0-2_160517rDrC | ecosystem: Host-associated > Plants > Roots > Rhizosphere | place: USA: Alabama | collected... | reverse complement strand
ACCGAGGAGGGACGGTCATGTTGCAGTGCCCGATTCCGAAACACCCACGGGAGACCGGGGTCGAGGAGCAATGTCCCGGCCTCGCGCAGATCGAGGGTGCGCATCTCCTCGCGAACGAAGCCCGCGCGTTCCTGCGTGACTGCGGCTTCGGGGACTGCGAGATTCTCGAGTGGGCCGAGACCTACATCGCCCAGATCGGCTCGGGGAGCCTCGAGACCTTCATCGCGTGGATCCACCAGCGCCAGGCGGCGTAGGCACCCCGGGGCGCACCTGCCGCTCGCCGGCGGCGCTCAGGGGGACGCGAGCACGCTCTCGTCGATGAGGTGACGGCGCACGGCCGGCCACTCCGACTCGAGCAGGCTCCAGGCGGTGTGATCGAGCCAGGCGTCGCGAACCTTCACCTCGTGACGGAGCGTCCCGTCGAAGCTGAACCCGAGATGCTTGGCGATCCGATCCGACCGCTGATTCCCAACGGCGATCCGCAACGCGATCTTGTGGTAGCCGAGCTCCTCGAAGCCGATCTGCACGGTGCGTGCGGTCACCTCCGTGCCGATCCCCTCACCGGTCAAGTCGGATCGGACCCAATAGCCGATCTCCCCGATCCTGTTCACCGACGACGTCGGCCAGATCGACACGTTCCCGATGTGGACATCGGGTTCGTCGGGGAAGCGTATGGCGAAGTCGAAGGCCCGACCCTCGGTCCATGCCGCGGCCGAGTCGCGGACGAACCGTTGGGCGACGGAGCGGTCGTAGCCGACCGCCCACGGGAGCCACAGTTCGAGCTCCGGCAGCGACGCGCGGACGGCGTCGTGCATCGGCCCGACATCCCGGCGCCGGAACGGCCGGAGGATGAGCCTCGGCGTCGTCCGGGCGTGGCTGTGGAGGTGCTGCGGCATGGTGGGGAGCCTACCGACGTATGCTCATCAGATGGATGTCTGGGGCAAGCTCGCGTCGCTCGGCCCGGTGGCCTCGCCGCCGGACGCCCGCTACGCCGTTCTCGTCCCGCTCTACGAGGACACGGCGGGGACGCCCCGCATCGTCTTCACGCGCCGCCCCGAGCACATGCGGACCCACCCGGGCGACGTGGTGTTCCCCGGTGGGGGTTGTGAGGCGGGCGAGGACTTCGTGGCGACCGCCAAGCGCGAGGCGTGGGAGGAGGTGCGGCTCCCGCCGGAGAACGTCGTCGAGATCCTCGGGGGCCTCACGCCGGTGACGACCCGGAGCCGCACCCGGCTCATCGTGCCCGTCGTCGCTCGTGTGGTCCGGCCCGAGCGGCTGGTCCCCGACCCGGCCGAGGTGCACAGCATCATCGAGCCACCGGTCGACCACCTCCTCGACGAAGCGCGCTGGGTGAGGCAGGAGTGGCACGGGCACGACCTGTGGTTCTATGAGTTCGACGAGGGGACCCTGTGGGGTGCGACGGCGTTCATGGTGCGCGAGTTGTTGAGGTATCTCAGGTGACAGGCAACAGGAAACAGGAAGCAGGCAAGTCGTTCCACATGCCGATCGACGAGTTCCGCCGGCACGGCCATGCTGTCGTCGACTGGGTCGCCGACTACCTCGAGACCGTCGGAGAGCGCCCGATCCTCGCATCGGTCACCCCCGGCGAGATCCGCGCGAAGCTGCCGGCACGAGCGCCCGAGCGGCCCGAGCCCTTCGACGAGATCCTGCGCGACCTCGACGAGATCGTCATGCCCGGGATCACCCACTGGCAGTCGCCGGGTTGGTTCGGGTACTTCCCTGCGAACTCGTCACCGCCGTCGATCCTCGGTGAGCTCATCGCAGCCGGCCTGGGGGTGCAAGGCATGCTCTGGTCGACGAGCCCGGCCGCCACCGAGGTCGAGCAGGTCGTCGCCGACTGGCTCGTCGACCTCCTCGGCCTCCCGGAGGCGTGGAAGACGACCGGCCCCGGCGGTGGCGTCATCCAGATGAGCGCGTCGGACTCGACGCACACCGCCCTCGTCGTGGCGCGCCACCGCTCCGGGGCTCCCCACGAGGACATCGTCGTCTACGCGTCGGAGCAGGCGCACTCGTCCATCGAGAAGGGCGCCCGGGTCGCCGGGTACGGGCACGTCCGCCTCGTCGAGGTCGACGATCAGTACGCGATGCGCCCCGATGCGCTCGAGCGGGCGATCGCGAAGGACCGCGACGCAGGGCGGGTGCCGGTCGCCGTGGTCTCGGCCGTCGGCACCACGGGTACGACCGCCGTCGACCCGATCCGACAGATCGCGGAGCTCGCCCGGTGGTACGGGCTGTGGCATCACGTCGACGCGGCCTACGCCGGCACGGCGATGATCTGCCCCGAGTTCCGACGGCATCAGGACGGGCTCGAGCTCGTCGACTCGTACACCTTCAACCCGCACAAGTGGATGTTCACGAACTTCGACTGCTCGCTGTTCTACGTCGCCGACCGTCAGTCCCTCATCGAGACCCTCAGCATCACCCCTCCCTACCTGCGCAACGAGGCTTCGGACTCCGGCCGAGTCGTCGACTACCGAGACTGGCACGTGCCGCTCGGCCGCCGGTTCCGTGCGCTCAAGCTCTGGTTCGTGCTCCGCGCCTACGGGGCGGAGGGCATCCGGCACCACGTGCGTGAGCACGTCGGCCTCGCGCGTGAGCTGACCAGGCGAGTCACCGCGCATCCGAGTCTCGAGCTCGTCGCACCGACGCTCTTCGGCCTCGTCTCGTTCCGGCACACCGACGGGGATCAAGCGACCGACGGGCTCGCCGCGGCGATCAACGACACCGGATGGGCCTACGTGACTCCCTCGACGCTCGCGGGACGACGGTTCATCCGGGTCTCGATCGGTCAGACCTCCACGACGGCGGGGCACGTCGATCGCCTCTGGGACGTGATCGTCGCGCAGCTCGAAGGCGGCGGGGCCGGCGAGCGGCTCTGACCCGGTTCGCAGCCCCTCCCCAGGGCCCGGGACGGCACGTACACTGATCATGGAGGTGTGTCATGGTCAGACTCGGCGCTCTGTTGACGGCGGCGCTGGTCCTCGCAGGGTGCGCCGCCGAAGGCCAGACGTTGGGTGTGAGCGCGGACGGGGCTCGCGTGCAGCTCGACCACAGGAGCTCCGTCGAGGTCGTGCTCGAGGGGAATGCGACAACCGGCTTCAGCTGGGAGCTCGTCGCGTACGATCCCGCAGTCATCGCCCCGGAGGGTGAGCCCGTGTACGAGGAAGCGGAGACCGGGATGGTCGGGGGCGGCGGAGCCTGGGTCTGGACGCTCGTCGCCCAGGATCCCGGCGAGTGCACGGTGGAGTTCGTCTACCACCGAACCTGGGAGGACGATCCCCCCGAGCGGACCTTCTCCTTCACCGCCGTCGTCGGCGGGTAGACGGCCGACGACGCCCCGTACTTGCTACTTGAGACCTGCTACTTGATACTCCCGTTCATGGAACCGCTCATCACACCGGCCGAAGCGAAACGCCTGGACCTCGCCGCCGACGACGCCCCGGAGCTCCTCATGGAGCGCGCCGGTCTCGGCGTGGCGCTCACTGCCGTCGAGATGGGGATCGGGTACGGCGACCGCGTGATCGTGCTCGCCGGCTCTGGGAGCAACGGCGGTGACGGCTACGTCGCCGCCAGGCACCTTGCACGGCGCGGTGTCCACGTCCAGATCCGGTCGCTCGGGTACCCGCGGGGCGACGGCTCGCCGGCACGTCGCGCCGCGATCTCGGCGATCCACGCAGGTGCGTGCATCTGCCCGATCGGTGAGCCGGAAGATGCCGACCTCCTCATCGACGCGCTCTTCGGCATCGGCTTCCACGGCACGCTCGCAGCCGGGCTCGAGCCATGGACACGGCTCGACGCGCCCGTCCTCGCGGTCGACGTCCCTTCTGGGCTCGATGCGCTGACCGGGCGTGTGGAAGGCCCTGCGTTCTCGGCCGACGCCACGGTCACCTTCCAGGCCGCGAAGCTCGGCCACGTGCTCGGCGAAGGGCCCGAGCGGTCTGGTGAGCTCCACATCGTCGACATCGGGTTGCCCGAGCCGCGGCCGGCGCTTCGGCTCTGCGAGGAGGGGGATGCGCCGACACCCGTGAGAACTCGACACGCGCACAAGTGGTCGGTCGGCTCGGTCGCCGTCGTCTGTGGGTCCCCCGGGCTCACGGGTGCCGGGTTGCTCGCCGCCCGCTCGGCGCTCGGTGCCGGAGCCGGATCGGCCTGCGTCGTCTGCCCCGGCGCGCTGCAATCCACGTACGCATCGCTCGATCCCGGCGTCATGAGCCTCGGCATCGGCACCGGAGAGCGGTTCACCGCCGACGATGCCCCGAACGTGCTCGAGGCGGCATCACGGTACGGCGTCCTCGCGATCGGGCCCGGCCTCGGCACGGTCGAGGGGGCGTTCGTCGAGCAGCTCCTCGAGCGCTGGGACGGTCCCGTCGTCCTCGATGCCGACGGCCTCAACGCACTCGACGGGCCCAGCGCGCTGACCCGCGACCCCGACACCGTCGTGACGCCCCACGCCGGCGAGTTCGCCCGCCTGGCCGGTGAAGCGGCCACGCACGAAGCGGCTGAGCGACTCGCCGCGACCACCGGAGCGACCGTCCTGCTCAAAGGCAACCCGACCTTCGTCACCGACGGCGGTGAGACCTGGGTGGTGGCCTCCGGCGGCCCGGAGCTCGCGACGATCGGGACCGGTGACGTTCTCACCGGGATGGTCGGGGCGTTCCTCGCCGGCGGGATGCCGGCTCCGACTGCGGCACGCGCGGCGTCCTATCACCACGGGGTCGCCGGAGCCGAGCTCGCGGAGGAGCGGACGGTCACGGCGACGGCGCTGGCCGAGGCGATTGCGAACGCGCCGCGCTCCTAGGAACGGCACCCATCGCGAACTCGCAGGGCGAGTTCGCGTCTCCCCCGCAGGCCGGGGGGTGGCCCGAAAGGAGTCGGGTAGGGCCGATCGGCCCTATGTGATTCGAAACGACGCCGCGCGCTCGCTATGCTCCCGCCGGTCCCAGGAGCGGACCTGCGGCGCGCGTGCGCCGTGGCGTGGCGCGGAGGCGCCGCTCGAGGAGTGGAGGAGCATGACCGTCGAACGCGAACCAGAGAAATTCAAACCGAAGGGGACGTGGGTCTTCGTGATCGGGCTCGCGGTACTCCTATTCGTGCTCTGGCTCTCGGTCTACCTCATCCTGCTCGGGCGGGGGGTGAACACGTGAGTGACGCGACGCGAGAGACGATGCACGTCGACCCGTACGAGCGGAATTGGATGCGGATCGCCGTCGGTGTGCTCGTCGTGTTCGCCATCCTCATCACGGTTGCCGGCTTCATGCTCGGCATCCAGGTGCCGACGAACGAGGCGCGGGTCGACCCGGCGACGTTCGAGAACGAGCTGCCGTGGTCCGAGCCCGGGCTCCGCACGCTCGTCGAGGGCGAGGAGTACGAGGCCTACATCATCGCCCGCCAGTTCAGTTACGACACGGGTGGTGAGCCGATCGTCGTGCCGAAGGGCGCCCGGGTGACGTTCTACGTCACATCCGCCGACGTGCAGCACGGCTTCAGCCTCGAAGGGACGAACGTCAACATGATGATCATCCCCGGGCAGGTGTCGAAGCTGTCGGCGACGTTCGACGAGGCGGGTGAGTACAACTTCATCTGCCACGAGTACTGCGGCGTCGGACATGCCTTCATGTACGGCACGCTCACGGTCGAGGGATAGGAGGGGAGGACAGAATGCTCGAAGATCGCACCGTGCAACCCACCTACAAGCTCGACAAGGGCGAGAAGCGGTTCATCGGGTGGCACCTCATCGTCGCCATCATCGCGCTCACCATCGGCAGCCTCTTCGGCCCGCTGCAGGCATTCGACCACGCAGGCGTCGACCTCTACGGCCCGCTCGACTTCCTGCTCGACCCGAGCCGCGGCTACTACCAGGGTCTCACGATCCACGGCGTCCTCAACGCCTTGATCTGGACGACCTTCTTCATCACGGGGTTCCTCACGCTCACCGTGATCAAGGGACTCGGCCGGAAGCTCGCCTATCCCTGGCTGAACCAGTTGGGGTTCTGGATGATGGTGGTTGGGTTGCTGACCGCGGCCGTGCCGCTCGTCATCACGAACGAGGCGACCGTCCTCTACACCTTCTACCCACCCCTCGAGGCGAGCTCGCTGTTCTACATCGGCTTGACGCTCGTCGTGGTCGGGTCGTGGATCGAGGGCTACGGGATGTATCTGACGTTCTGGAAGTGGCGGAAGGAGAACCCGAACACCCGGTCCCCATTCGTCACCTTCGCCGCGCTCGTCACGATGGTCATGTGGCAGGTCGCGACCCTCGGCATCGCCGGGGAGATCCTCGGGATGCTGCTGCCCCACTCGTTCGGCTGGTTCGGCGGCACCGACCCGCAGCTCGCCAGGACCCTGTTCTGGTTCACCGGCCACCCGCTCGTCTACTTCTGGCTCCTCCCCGCCTACCTGTCGTGGTACGCCATGCTGCCCCGCCAGGCCGGCGGCAAGATGTTCTCGGATTCGATGGCGCGCCTCGCCTTCTGGCTGTTCCTCATCCTGTCGGTCCCGCTGGGATTCCACCACCAGTTCGTCGACCCGGGCGTCCCCGCCGGGTGGAAGTTCATCCACGCCCTGCTGACGTTCGGCGTCGCCTTCCCGTCGTTGCTCACGGCGTTCACCGTCGTCGCATCGCTCGAGTACGCCGGCCGCCGCAACGGGGGGAAGGGGCTCTTCGGGTGGCTCACGAAGCTCCGCTGGAGCGACCCGTCGGTCGCCGCCCAGCTCCTCGCAGGGATCCTCTTCATCTTCGGTGGCATCGGCGGGATCATGAATGCCTCGTACAACATCAACCTCGCGTTGCACAACACGACGTGGGTCCCGGGGCACTTCCACCTGACGGTGGCGTCCGCCGTCACGTTGACCTTCATCGGCATCTCGTACTGGCTCGTCCCGTATCTCACCGGGCGTGCCCTGTGGAAGCCGAAGGTCGCCGTCGCGGGCGCCTGGATCTACTTCGTCGGCATGCTCGTCTTCTCGAACGCAATGCACGTCGTCGGCCTCCTCGGCGCGCCGCGGCGCACACCGCTCGGTGATGCGCCGTACATCCCGGGCGAGTGGGCCGGGCACCTGTGGCGCGTCGCCGCCGGCGGCTTGACCATGTGGATCGGCATCATGATCTTCGTCGTCGTGATCGTGGCCACGGTGTTCGCCGGACGCCGGCTCGGCGAGGGCGAGGAGATCGAGATCCCCATCGCGGAGGCGATCGAGGATCCGCAGAAGACGCCGGTCTGGCTCGACCGCTGGCGTCCGTGGCTGATCGCGACGGTCGTCATCATCCTGCTGGCATACGGGCCGCAGCTGTACGAGCAGATCTTCAACGCGCAGCTCACAGCGCCCGGCATCACGCCGTAAAGGCCGGCCGAGTAACCTGCCGGCATGCGGTCCGGGAGGGATGGCGGGCCCCGGGGCCCCGCCGTAGATTGGAGGCTCCGCACCAACAACACGGTGCGGAGCTTCTTGCGTCGCCTGGAGCGCCTCACGATCGGAGCCGAACGGCCGGTGAACAAGGCCGCCGGCTCTGCCCGTCTCAATCCCCTCTACCACACCGGGACGATTGCGTTCTTCTTGTTCATCGTGGTCGTCGTCACCGGTGTCTACCTGACGATGTTCTTCCAGTACGGCTTCGAGGCGTCGTACATCGCCGTCGAGCGGCTCGAAGCGAACCTCGTGGGGAGGCTCGTGCGCGCCGTCCACCGCTACGCCTCGATCGCCCTCGTCGTCACGTCGCTCCTCCACGGCTGGCGGACCTTCGTCCAGGATCGCTTCCGCGGCGCCCGCTGGCTCGCGTGGGTCTCCGGGATCTGGATGATGGCGCTGATCTGGTTCATCGGCGTCACCGGTTACTGGGTCATCTGGGACGAGCGGGCCCAGGGCCTCAACGAGATCCTGATCCGGGCGATCGGCGGCACAACCGTCGGGCTCGACTTCCTCCTCGACGGCCTCGTCACCCCGGCCGCGGGGAGTGGATGGCCGTTCCTCCTGCTGCTCCTGTTGACCCACATCTTCCTCTCGCTCGTCGTCGGCCTGTTCTTCTGGTACCACGTCAAGCGGCTCAACCACGCGAAGCTCTGGCCGCCTCGCTTCTGGATGTCGCTCATCGGTGGCACGATCGTCATCGTCTCACTGCTGTGGCCGGCGGGGATGCTGCCGCCGCTCGACACCTCGGCCGTGCCCGGAACGTTCCCACTCGATCCCTTCTACCTCTTCCTCTTCCCCGCCGGGCTTCGGTTGCCGCCCTTCCCGCTCTGGGCAGGCTTCCTCCTCGTCGGTATCGCGCTCTCGGCCATCCCGTGGGTCAGGGGGCGCAAACCGCTCGAACCGGTCGCCGTCGACCCGGACCGGTGCACGGGGTGCACGCTCTGCGTGGTCGATTGCCCGTACGGCGCGCTGGAGATGGTCCCGCGCGAGGACGACGCCGCGTATCGCCAGATCGCCCGGCTCGTGCCGAACAGGTGCATCTCGTGCGGCATCTGCATCGGCTCGTGCTCCGACGACGCACTCTCGCTCGACGGACTGCCGATCGACGAGTTGTCGGCCGAGGTCGTGCGCCTCGCCGCGACCGGGCAGGGGCCGACGATCGTGTTCACCTGCGAGCGTCACGCGCTCCATGGCGCCGCCGACCGGTTCGGGGAGCACGCGGTGACGGACGTCCACGTCATCCCGGTGCCGTGCATCGGCATGGTGCATCCCCGGCGCGCGACGGAAGCGCTCGACGCAGGGGCCGGCGACGTGCAGTTCGTCGGGTGCCCCCCCGCGGACTGCGCGAACCGCGACGGGAACACCTGGATGCAGGAGCGCATCGACCGTGTCCGCGTCCCCCGGCTCAAGCGGGCGTACGTTGATGCCCCGATCCGCACCGACTGGGTCGCTCCGACGGACTTCGCGGCCGCGCTCGACGAGCCGGGCGCCCACTCGGTCGCGGACCCCAAGCCCGCACCCCCCTGGAAGGAGCTCGTCCCGATCGGGGCCGTCGTCCTCCTCGTCTCACTCGCCTCGATCGCGCTGACCTACCTTCCCTTCACCCCATGGGGAGCCGAGGACGCGATCGTCTCGATCGCCCTGCACCACCAGGGCGGGGCGCCCTTCGCCGGTCTCGGCGGCGAGATCGCGCTCGAAGACGGCGCGCAGAGCAGGCTCGTCGTGACGCTCGACGGGACGACGATCCACGACGAGGAATATCCGCTCGTCGGTGTCGACGGCGTCGAGGCATCGATCGCACTCGAGCGCCTCACGATCGAACCGGGGACGCATGCGCTCCTCATCGAGGTGTTCGACCGGGTCGACCGCACCTTCGCGACGGTGCTGTTCGACGACACCATCGCACTCGGTGGGGGTGAGATCCTCGACCTGTCCTTCATCGACGACGAGGTCATCGACCCGGCCGACGCCGGCAGGGAGATCTTCTTCGAGTCCTCGCTCGGTCAGAACGCCGGATGCCACGTCTGCCACTCGGTGGAGCCGAACACCGTCGTCGTCGGGCCGTCCCTCGCCGGTGTGGCGACCCGGGCGAAGACCCGGGTCCCGGGGCTCACCGACGAGGAGTACCTCCGGCAGTCGATCGTCGACCCCGATGCCTTCGTGGTCGAAGACTTCCGTCCGGGCCTCATGCTCCAAGACTTCGCCGAGACGCTCACGGAGCGGGAGATCGACGACCTCGTCGCGTACTTGATGACCCTCAAATAGGCGTCTGGCGCTGATTCGAGCAACATGTCGTCCGTATCAGCGCCAGAGTCCTACTCGGCGACCGTCATCGGCGCGCGCGAGACGGAAGCCGGACCGTCTCGCGGTCAGTCGTTGACGAGGACCACCCGGTAGCGGGCCGCGTTACGGCGCACCATTTCGATCGCTTCGTTCACTCGATCCATCGGCATCAGCTCGACGACGGGAGCGACGTGATGGAGCTGTGCGAACGCCAGCATCTCCGCCATCATGCGCCGATTGCCGAGAAACGACCCGGAGATCGAGAGCTGGTGGACGACGAGGTCGACCGCCGGGCCGGTCACCCAGCCCGCGGCCGCGAGTTGGAGGTCGACGGGGGCGAAGGCGGGGAGCACCAACCGCCCGTTCTTCCTCAGGGTCGAGAGGAGGCCGGCCCAGTCGGCCACGCCGGGTGCGGTGCAGAGCAGCAGGTCGAAGGCATATTCCTTCCGTGCGAGTGCCCCACGATCGGTCATCAGGAGGAAGTGGTCGGCGCCGAACGCCCGTGCCTCGCCTTCCTTCTCCGGCGAGGACGACACCGCGGTGACCTCGAAGCCGAGGGCGTGGGCGAACTGGAGCGCGAGGTGGCCCAAGCCACCGACCCCGACGATCCCGACCGTGCCGAGCGTGCGATCGGCATGCCTCCGGAGCGGGGCGTAGACGGTGATGCCCGCGCACATGAGCACCGCAGCGCTCCCGGAGGCCATCTCGGGTGGCAGGCGGTGGGCGAAGCGCGCATCGATGGCGACCGAGGTCGAGAATCCGCCGTAGGGCGTCCAGGTCCCGCACTTGTCGATCGCGAGACAGAGGTGCTCTTCGCCGCGTCGGCACCACTCGCACGCATCACAGCACCGGCCCTGCCATCCGATCCCCACCCGGTCGCCGAGTGCGAATCCTGAGACTCCCGGCCCGATCTCGGACACATGTCCGACGACCTCGTGCCCGGGGACGAACGGGAAGGAGAAGACCCCGAAGTCGTCGTCGATCCCGTGGATGTCCGTGTGGCAGACACCACAGTGCGAAACGGTGACCCGGAGCTCGCCGCTGCCGAGATCCGGCCCCTCGTAGGCGATACGCTCGAGTTCACTCCCGGCGGTGCGAGCTGCGAACCCGACAACGGACGGATGCTCCATAGGAAACCCCCGTTTCGCGCGTCCGCAGTCAACGCTACACGCCCCTCCGCCCTGGCGTCTGGCGCTGATTCGGACAAGATCTCGTCTGTTTCAGCGCCAGAGTCCTACTCGGCGACGGGGAAGGCCTCTTCGGTTCCCTGCTCGTCGACGCCGTCGACGGTGCGCGTCCCGCGCAGGGTGCCGTCCGACTCGATCGTGTACTCGGCCGTGCCGGTCGACGGCCCATCCGCCGGTGTCGACCCTTCGACCGTCGCCCACTCGGCCGTGAGGCGGTCTCCGTCCCGCACGGCGGTGCCGGTCTGGAGGCTCCCGGTGATGATCCATTGCATCTCGTACGTGTCGGGCGCGTCGCCTTGCGTGATCTCCAGCCGGCCGCCGTACTCCACGCCCTGCGGGTCCTCACCGTTCACGTAGTACGTGCCGGGGAGTTCGTGGAGCGACTCCGTCTTGGGCTGGGGGAAGGCGGCACATCCGGCGCCGAGCACGGCCAGCAGCACGACGACGACCGCCGCGACCCTCTTCGAGGCCCTTCGCATGCAACTCCTACCGCCGAGTACGCTGGCCGAGTATATCGACCGGCCCGCGATCGGGACCGGGGAAGGGGCGAGGTGAGCACCCGCAGGCTCGTGTGGTGGATCGGGATCCCCGGAGCGTTGCTGGTGCTCGGGGTGATGGCGTTCGCCATCTTCGAGCCGATCCAGGTCCTGCCCCGCATCCGGCTCGCCCCCGGCTACCACCTCACCGACCAATCCGGGGCGTCGATCACCTCCGAGGACGCGCGCGGCAAGATCACGCTCTACTCGTTCCGGTACGGCAACTGCGGCGACGACTGCGACAGCATCGACGCAACGGTCGGTGAGGTCCGCGATCGAGTCGGCGAGGTCGACCTCGGCGATACCGACTTCCAGATCGTGACGATCTCCTTCGACCCGGAACGCGACACCCCGGCCGCCCTCACGGCAGAGGCGGCGTCGCTCGGGGCCGACGGCGATCAGTGGCGCCTCGCGACCGGCGACCCGTCGCACCTCGAGAACGTCGTGCGGGCCGGGTTCAAGGTCTGGTACGAAGAGCGCGACGACGGCTCGTTTGCGTTCGACCCGACGCTCGTCCTCGTCGACGGGTGGGGTGTCATCCGCGGCGAATACGAATATCAGACACTCGACACCGACGCGGATAAGATCATCCGACACCTGGACATCCTCGGCGAGGAGATCCGGAACGCATCCGGCGCAGCGAGCCTTGCCTACGAAGCTGCCCACTTCTTCCTCTGCTACCCATGACACGCACCACGAAGATCATCCTCTCGACCGTCGCCGGAGTCGTCGTGCTCGGCCTCATCGCCTGGTTCTTCGTGCTCCCGAGATTCCAGCCGCACGTGTTCCACGGTCGTGTCATCCAGTCGAACCAGACCGCGCCGTCGCTCGAGCTCCAGAGCGCCGACGGCACCGTTCGGCTCTCCGACTTCGAGGGCGAGGTGGTCGTCCTCTACTTCGGATACACCTTCTGCCCGGACGTGTGCCCGATCACGCTCGCCAAGCTCGACCGCGCGATGGAGATCATCGGGGACGACGCCGAGGATGTGAACGTCATCATGGTGTCCGTGGACCCGCAGCGGGACACGCCCGAGATGCTGAAGGAGTACGTCGAGCACTTCAACCCCGACTTCATCGGCGTCACCGGAGACCCGGAGACGATCGACCGGGTCGCGACGATGTACGGCGTCTACTACGAAGCCGAGGAGGGAACCGAGGCCACCGGGTACCTGGTCAACCACACGGCCACGGTGATGGTGATCGACCGCGACGGCTACCTCAAGCTCGTCCTCCCGTTCGAGGGCACGGCCGAAGAGGTGGCGTCGGATATCGAGTACTTCTTGGGATGAGCGCCGGAGCGAAGGAGGAACCACCCATGACGATGAAGACCGTCGCTGCATGCGCGATTGCCGCCGCATTGCTCGCCGGCTCGTGCAGCAGTGCGAGTGACGAGATCACGGTCGAGGACCCGTGGGGCCGTGCTTCGCCGATGGTGGCCGCCTCGGGGGCCTTCTACATGACGATCAACGGCGGCGCCGAGGACGACCGCCTCGTTGCCGCGGAGTCAGCAGCGTGCGGCACCGTGGAGATCCACGAGACGGTGATGCAGGACGACGTGATGAAGATGCAGCACCTACCGGACGGGATCGAGATCCCCGCCGGGGGAGCAGCGGTCCTCGAGCCGGGCGGCCTGCACATCATGTGCATCGACAAGCTCCAGGACTTCACCGCCGGGAGCACGATCGCCGTGACCCTCGAGTTCGAGAAGGCGGCCTCGCAGACGGTCGAAGCGGAGATCCGCGAAGGCTGACGGCCGGCGGCGTCGGTCGGATGAGAGCGGCCCCGGCGATTGCCGGGGCCGCTCGTCGTGTCCGGGTGCTCGCGTTTCGCGGCCTGGGGCCCCTAACCGCAGCAGGCGCGCCAGTCGGGGTTGTCCGGGGCCTCTTCCTCCCAGCTCCGGATGAAGGAAGCGACGCCGGCGATGTCTTCGGCCGTGAGCGGGCCGCCGTAGTCGATCGAGTACGCGGACATCTGGGAGCCCGGGATCCCGACGGTCACGAGCGCACGGATCTGCGAATCGTCGGCACTCGTGAGGAACTGCTGCGAGTTCAGTGCCGGCCCGATGCCACCCTCGCCCGCCGCGCCGTGGCAGGCGGTGCAGTGGGTGGCGTACACCTCGGCGCCGAGTGCCTCCAACTCGTCCCCATGCGCCTCGCGCGCGTCGGCCCGACTCGAGGACTCGAGCAGCAGGATGAAGGCGAAGAGGACGATCAGCAGCCCCATGAAGGCGGCTCCCCACACCATCCACCTGTCGGTCGAGGTCTCGAGCTCGTCGTCGTGAGAACGGTATGACATCACGCCCCTCCTCTCACGCCGGAGCGCCTTCGGTGATCTGCGTCGTGTCGATCTCGATCACACCCTCGACCACCTCCGTCGCGAGGATGTCCATGCCCCGCGGCGCCGGCCCTTCGATGTAGACGCCCTCTCGGGTGAACTTCGACCCGTGGCAAGGGCACTCGAACCGGTTGTTCGCGTCCACGAACGGGACCCGGCAGCCGAGATGCGGGCATACCTCCGACAGCGCCGTGATGTCTCCGTCGACGTTGACGAGGTAGCCCCGAGCCTCCGGGACCTCGAGGACCCCGACCGCGGGGACGGCGTCGGGCGCGACCGTGCGCACGAGCGCGGCCAAGCCGGCGACGACCGGAGGCTTGATGAAGCCCCACACCGTGACGAGGCTCGCGAGGCTCAGCACGCCGAAGCCCGCCTTCCACGCCTTCGACAAGAACGAGCGGCGATCCATCTCACTCATAGCGCACCATGCCATTCCTCCCAGGGCCACACCCACGACCAGTTCTCACCCCTGAAGGCAAACCCGATGAGGGTGAGGATGATCCAGACGATCATGAAGATCGTGAAGGTCATCCGCACGACCTGCCGCTTCTTCGGGTCCATCGACGGGTTTCGGTCCATGTAGGGGAGTGCCACGAGGCCGAGCACGATCGCGCCGGGGACCAGGACGCCGGCGACGAGGGGGTGGAAGAGCGCCAGCAGCTCTTGGAGCGCGGCGAAGTACCACGGCGCCTTCTCGGGGTTCGGGGTGTTCGTCGGGTTGGCGATCTCGTGGAGCGGGGCGTCGAAGAGCATCGCGATGGCGACGACGACGATGAGGACGACGAGGGTGGCGACGGCATGGCGGATGAGGAGGTGCGGGAACACCATCACCATGTCCTTGCTGTCGATCTCCTTGCGGTCGCCGACGGCCGGCTTCCCCGGGACGACGCCGAGGATCCGCTTGTCGCTGACGATCGTCGGGTTGACCTGGTAGTCCTTGTCAGCCATCGCGCCCCCCTGCCTCGGAATCCACGGTCAGCATCGCATCCTTCCTCCAGCGCCAGATGTGGACGGTGACCACGGCGATGAGGCTGACGGGGAGCACGGCGACGTGGAGCACGTAGAACCGCACCAGCGTCGCCGACCCAACCGACGGGCCGCCGAGCAGGATCTCCTTCACGGTGTCGCCGATGATCGGGACGTAGGCGGCCATCGAGGTGCCGACGGTGATTGCCCAGAACGCCAGCTGGTCCCACGGGAGCAGGTAGCCGGTGAAGGACAGGAGCAGGGTCAGCACGAGGAGCACCACGCCGATCACCCAGTTGAACTCACGCGGCGACTTGTACGCGCCCCGGTAGAACACCCTCGCCATGTGCGCGGCGACGGCGATGACCATCAGGTGCGCCGACCATCGGTGGAGGTTCCTCAGGAACTGCCCGAATGCCACGTCGTTCTGGATCGCGATGACGTTCTCGTACGCGGTGGCGGGTGACGGCACGTAGTAGAACATCAGGAAGACGCCGCTGGCGAGGAGTGCGAGGAACAGCGCCAGTGACGCGATCCCCAGAAACGCCGTGTACTTGAACGTCAGCTCGACGCGGCGGATCTTGACGGGGTACAGGTGGAGGAGGAAGTTGGACCAGTGCCCTGCGGCGCGGTCGCGTTCCGTCACTCGATCCGGGCTCCGGAAGAAGGAGCTGCCGATCGTCGACTTCCTCACTTTCTCAGATGTCTTCACACGGGGGCTCCTAGCACTGGCACTCCAATCCCTTCCCACATGGACATGGACAATGCGTTCGGCGGGCACCGCTCGATGCACAGTGCGCACCGGATACAGGAGGTCTCGTCGAGGGTCAAGGCCGTCTGCCCGACCTCGCCGCCCACTTCCTCGGCGGGGACGAGCGCGATGATGTCGAGCGGGCAGACGTCTGCGCAGAGCGCGCAGAGGACGCAGGCGTTGACGTCGAGCTGGATGTTGGCGAAGCAGCGGAGGCAGCGTGCCGCCTCACAGCGGGCCTGCTGCTCGGTGAAGCCGAGCTCGACCTCCGCGAGGCCGGTCCGCCGGTTGGTGTCGAGGACCGGCACGGAGACGCGGTTCCTGCGGTCGTAGACGTCGTCGAAGCGGTGGAACTGCGACAGCTCGATGAGCTGGCCCTCGACTTCCTCCGGGGTCTCCCCGGTGAACGAGCGGTGGATGTCCGCCGCAGCGATGCGGCCGTCGGCGATCGCGTCGATCAAGGTTCGCGGCCCCTTGGCAGCGTCGCCGCCGGCCCAGACGCCGTCGAGAGAGGTGCGGAGCGTCTCGGGGTCGATCCCGATCGTGCGACGCGGGGAGATCTCGGGCCCGGCGTCGCCGAGAGCGGCGATGTCGATCGCCTGCCCGATCGCGAGGATGACCGTGTCGGCCTCGAGCACCGCGACGTCGTCGGGGTCGAACTTCGGGGCGAACCGGCCGTCTTCGTCGAACACGGAGCGCACGCCGATCGTCTCGAGGCCGACGACCCTGCCGTCCTTGGTGAGGATGCGACTCGGGCCGCGACGATGGACGAAGTGGATGTTCTCGGCCGCCGCCTCCTCGACCTCGAAGGGGGACGCCGGCAGCTCCTCCTCGGACTCCAGCGAGATGACCGTGACGTCGGTCGCGCCCTCCCGCGCGGCGGTCCGGGCAACATCGAGCGCCTCGGTGATCCGC
>Ga0316578_10000232_pt1 | contig 16402 bp, 16 predicted proteins | sample J0NA_2_FD_203076 | JGI IMG/M metagenome (GOLD analysis project Ga0316578, IMG submission 203076) | Rhizosphere microbial communities from salt marsh grasses in Alabama, United States - J0-2_160517rDrC | ecosystem: Host-associated > Plants > Roots > Rhizosphere | place: USA: Alabama | collected... | reverse complement strand
CCCACCTTGGCCACCCGACCGGTGTCGTTGCGCCCGAGATCGATCAGCATCAGGTGCTCGGCAAGCTCCTTGGGGTCCGCCAGTAGCTCGGCCTCCAGCGCCTTGTCCTCCGCCTCCGTGTAGCCCCGGCGGCGGGTGCCGGCGATGGGACGCACCGTCACCACACCGTCTTCCAGGCGGGTGAGGATCTCGGGAGAGGAGCCGACGATGTGGAAGTCCCCGAGGTCGAGGAAGTACATGTAGGGCGACGGATTCAGTCCGCGAAGGGCGCGATAGAGGTCAAGCGGCGGCGCCTCGAAGGGGACGGAGAGTCGCTGGGAGAGGACCACCTGCATGCAGTCCCCCTCCAGGATGTAGTCCTTGATGCGCTCCACCGCCGCCTTGAAGCCCTCCTCGGTGAAGCCGGAGACGAAGTCGCCCTCCTGGATGCGTCTCTGCCCGTCCGAGGTGCGCCGCTCGGTCCCCCGCTGCATGCGACCGATCAGCTCCGCCATCCGGGCCTGGCCGCCCTCCAGCGTGTCGCCCGCAAGGGGGTCGAGCTGCAGGATGATGTACATGCGCCCGCTCAGATTGTCGAACACCACGACCTCGTCGGAGACCAGGAGCAGGATGTCCGGGCTGCCGAGCAGATCCGGGTTGGGGGAGCGGGAGAGCCGGGGCTCGATGTAACGGATGGTGTCGTATCCGAAGTAGCCCACCAGCCCCCCCGTGAAGCGTGGCATGCCGCCGTGGGCGGCGACCCGGAAGCGCTGCTGGAAGGCCTGGATCCACGCCAGCGGGTCCGCGCTCTCGGTCTCCTCCACGACTTGTCCATCCCGCTCCAGGGTGATGCGCTGTCCGCTCACCTTGAGGACGCTGCGGCAGGGCAACCCGATGATGGAGTAGCGCCCCCACTTCTCGCCGCCATGTACGGATTCGAAGAGGTAGGAGTAGGGGCCCTCCGCGAGCTTGAGATAGACGCTGAGTGGGGTATCGAGATCCGCCAGGACCTCGCACACAAGTGGGATACGGTTGTGGCCCTGGTCGGCGAGGGCGCTGAATTCTTCCGGGGTCATCGGGGTCTCCGAGCGGGATGGGCGGGTGTGCCGAGGGCGAGCTGTCAGCGTCGCCATCGCCACCCGATCCGTGCTCGCGAACCCTTTGCCGTCATGGGGAGAAGTTGGAGGGCCTCGCGGATGCGCGCATCAGAGCGGCGCGATCCACGACTTCAGCTCGGCCATGGAGTCGATCACCGCATCCGGCTCCGCCAGGCGGATGTCCTGGCCATGGTTGTAGCCGTAGCTCATGCAGATGATACGGAAGCCCGCGGCGCGCGCCGCCTTCACGTCACTCACCGAGTCGCCGATCATGAGTGAATCGGAGGGGTCCACCCCGAAGTGGGCCGCCGCGTGGAGCAGGGGCGCGGGGTGGGGCTTCTTCTCAGGGAGGGTGTCGCCGCTCACCACGAGTCCGAAGGCGTCGAGCACGCCCAGGTCCCGCAGGAGCGGCAGGGTGAACTGCGCCGCCTTGTTGGTCACGCAGCCGAGTGGATACCCGTTGGTGAGCAGATAGTCGAGCCCTTCCCGGACCCCGGGATAGAGGCCCGAGCGCTTCGAGGTGTTCTCGGCATAGAGCTCAAGGAAGATCGGGTAGGCGTGGTCGAACTCCGCATCGCTCGGCTCGCCATCGAGCTCCCCTGTGAGGGCCCGGCGGACCAGGCGTTCCACGCCGTTTCCCACCCAGTTGCGCACCGCCGCCTCGCCGTGGGAGGGGCGCCCTAGATGCACCATCAGCTCGTCCACGCAATAGGCCAGGTCGGGGACACTGTCCACTAGCGTCCCGTCGAGGTCGATGAGGATCATCCCGGTTTTTATCGGTGGCCTAAGCATGGGGGTACAGCTCCCAAATCGGTCTTGAACGACGTCGCTCGTGCTCTCGATGGTGGTCAGCGGTCCACCGCCGCCAGTGCCTCGCGCATCTGGCGGATGATGGTGTCATAACGGTGGGGATCCCCGTCGCGGCCCTTGCCGAAGATACCCGATCCGGAGACGAAGGTGTCGGCACCCGCCGCCTTGATCTCGCCGATGTTGTCCGCCTTGACGCCACCGTCGATCTCCAGGCGGATGTCGAGCCCCGAGGCATCGATCATTTTGCGCACCTGGCGCAGCTTGTCGATGGCCGAGGGGATGAAGCTCTGGCCACCGAATCCCGGGTTGACCGACATGAGCAGGATCATGTCGCACTTGTCCAGCACATAGTCCAGGTAGGACAGGGGAGTGGCCGGATTAAACACCAGCCCTGCCTTGCAGCCCTCGTTGTGGATGAGCTGGAGGGTGCGGTCGATGTGCTCGCTTGCCTCCGGGTGGAAGGTGATATAGGTGGCCCCGGCGGCGGCGAAGTCGGGGATGATTCGGTCCACCGGCTTCACCATCAGGTGCACGTCGATCGGGGCAGTGACTCCATGCTTGCGAAGGGCCTCGCAGACCAGCGGGCCGATCGTCAGGTTGGGCACATAGTGGTTGTCCATCACGTCGAAATGGACGATGTCGGCACCGGCGGCGAGGACGTTGTCGACCTCCTCGCCGAGCCGGGCGAAGTCCGCGGACAGGATGGAAGGTGCGATGAAATCGGTCGCCATGGGGTCCTCCGGGGAATTCCCTGGCCGACCCACGACTTCGCCGGCCAGGAACAGGATGTTCAAGAGACTCACTCTAACCGAAGCGGGGGAGTTTTTCACGGGGCGCTCGTCGCCGCGACAAGGCGGCGTCGGTGCGGCCGATGCCTTCAGGCGGCGCGCGCACGAGTGATGGTCTCGTAGGCACGTCGGATCTCCTGGGTCCGCTGGGAGGCGAGCTTCAGCGCCTCCTCGGGTGCCCCGCGGGAGATCAGCTTGTCAGGATGGTGGCGGTTCATGAGTCGGCGATAGGCCCGTTTCACCTCCGCCTCGCTGGCCCCTGGATCCACGCCAAGGGTGGCGTAAGCCCCGGCCAGGGAATCCCGTGGGGCGGGTGTCCCGCTTGTGCGACTTCCCGCGGCCTGGCCGTGGTCGGACCACCGCGGCCCCTGCGCCCTGCCGCTGGTCCAGGTCCCATTCTGGACCCGCATCTGAAGGAGGATCAGACGCTCGATCCGACCGAAGGAGGCGGCTGGCACATCGAGCACCCGCCGGATGCGCTCCAACACCTCCCGCTGGGCCGGTGCGGGATCGGTATCGGCATAGGCGGCCCCGAGCTGCACCTCCAGGAAGATTTGACGCAAGGGACCCTGCCCGAGGCCCGCCTGGCGGAGCTCGAGCAGAGAGGATTGCAGATCGAACCGCGGGCTCTTGCCTTGATTGAAGAACAGGATGGCCGCCCGCCGCAAGGCCGGGCTTAGGTCCATACGCCCCATGACCGATTCGGCGAAGGCGATCTCCGGTTGGCTGACCCGGCCATCGGCCTTGGCCAGGTGGCCCATGACAGCGAAGGTGGTTTCGAAAAAGCGCTCCTGCAGGAGCGCCCTGTCCTTGACCGCGGCGCCGCCGAACAGGGCCGCTCGTGCTGCTCCCCGGTCCAACCCATGCCCGACGACGATACCCACGAGTGCCCCGACCGGCCCCCCCAGCGCAAGACCCAAGGCCCCGCCCAGGCCCTTGCCCCACCAGCCCATGAACCCTCCCTACTTGCCCTTGAGGTACTGCTCGTCGCTAAACGAATAGACCCATTGGGGTTTGAACGCGACGAGGACAGCCAGCAGCCAGCCATTCAACATGGCCTCAGGTAGGAACATCAAGGGGAAGAAGGGCAGCACCGTCTGATCCAGCTCGGCGAAGGTGTAGGCGTCGCTCGCCACCAGGAGCCAGGCCGCGAGATAGCCTGAGGCGACGCCAACGAAACCGGCGGTGAGGAAGCCGTTGACCAGGACGAAGACGAAGAAATGTTTGGGCAGGTACCAGCGGATCAGGATCAGCAAGACCTGGGTCAAGGTGATTGGGACCACCCCGCTTACCAACGCATTGAGCGCGAACCCCTCCCAGCCAGCTCCGGTGTTCAGTGTCACACCGGTCAGGATCAAGGTGACGGAGATCACGGCAAGGGACCAGCCAAACATCAGGGTGACCGCCGTCACCCCCAGCAGGTGGAAGGAGAGCCCCGGTTGGACCTGAGCCTCCATGTGCCAGAGGACCAGGAGTGCCACCGTGGTCCCCAGGAAGACATGGAGCTGCTCGGAGTCCCGAAACTTTCTCCAGGGAGCCAGCCGCAGTGCACTGAGGAGGGCCAGCCCGAACAGCAGGTAGAGCACCCACAGCGTGAGGGGGGTGAAGAGTGCACCGTCAATCGTCATCTAAGGGCTCACCGTGGCGGCCACCGCCCCGTCAAATACAAGTGGGAGCATAGATCGACCTCGTGCTCGCCGCAGTAACGGAAATCAAACACCCTAATCTGCACCATCCGACACCGGAGAGCGTCATGCAACACAGACCCTTAGGTCACACCGGCATCGATGTCAGCGTCCTGTGCCTCGGCACTATGACATTCGGCGAGCAGAACACCGAGGCAGAGGCCCATGCCCAGCTCGATCGGGCCCTGGCCGCCGGTATTGACTTCATCGACACGGCTGAGATGTATCCGGTTCCGCCGCGGGCCGAGACCCAAGGAATGACCGAATCCTACATCGGCAGCTGGCTCGCTGCCCGGGGCCGCCGCGACCGGGTGGTCCTAGCCACCAAGGTGGCGGGTCGCGGGGAGTGGATCAACTGGCTGCGCGGAGGCGGACACCGGCTTGACCGGCGAAACATCGAGTCAGCCCTGGATGCGAGCCTGCGCCGGCTGCGCACCGACTATGTGGACCTCTACCAGCTCCATTGGCCAGACCGAGAGACCAACTTCTTTGGCAAGCTGGGCTTCAGCCCGGCTCTGGAGGACGACAGCGTTCCCCTCCTCGAGACCCTTGAAGTACTGGGGGACCTCGTCAAGTCAGGCAAGGTCCGCGCCGTCGGCGTGTCCAACGAGACCCCGTGGGGGCTGATGCGCTATCTCAGCCTTGCCGAACGGCATGGTCTGCCCCGAATGGCGAGCATCCAGAACCCTTACAGCCTGCTCAACCGCTCCTTCGAGATCGGGCTGGCGGAGGTTGCCATTCGCGAGCAGTGTGGGCTCTTGGCCTATTCGCCCCTTGGCTTCGGGGTGCTCTCCGGAAAATACCTTGGGGGGCAACGGCCGGTGGGGGCGCGCCTCACCCTCTACGAGCGCTTCAGCCGGTACTCCAACCCGGAGTCCGAGCGGGCCACGGCCCGATACGTTGATCTTGCTCGCCGCCACGGGCTGGACCCGGCCCAGATGGCGCTCGCCTGGGTCACCAGCCGGCCCTTCACCACCTCCAACATCATCGGCGCCACCACCCTGGAGCAACTGGAGGCGAACATGGCGAGCGTGGATCTGGGCCTCTCCGACGAGGTCATCTCGGAGATCGAGGCCATCCACCAGTGGCAGCCGACTCCGGCTCCCTGAGGACAAGGCCGGGGCTCAGGGGCCGAGGGCGCCTCCAGGCGACTGATGGGCAGCTTCCTCACTGGAAGCCTTGTCCTCGGGCGCTCTCTACCAGTCCGGCCAGCCCGATCCGGCCGCACTTGATGCCTGCCAGCCGGACCGCTCGGGCGACCGCCTCGCCGGGCGGGAGTCCGCGCAGCAGCCCGTCGATCACCCCGGCGTTGAGCACATCCCCGGCACCCAGCGTGTCGATGACCCGATCGGGAGAAATGGCCGGGCAGTGCTCGGGCTGGCCCCCCTTGGCCTGGAACCAGGCGCCCTTGGCACCCCAGGCGAGGACCAGCAGCCGTGCCGGAGTGCGCCCGGCTAGATCTGCAAGGGACTGCACCGGGTCCGACCCCTCGCCGCCACGCGCGAGGACGAAGGCCCGTGCGACCAGCAGCACATCCGGCAGCTCCAGCAGGGACTCGATTCCGGGCCTGTCCTTCTCCAGCTCCATGGATAGGCTGGCCTGGGGTCCATCACGTCGAGCCCGGTGCAGCATGGCCGCCGTCTCGGCGGGGTTACGGCCCTCGAAATGGATCCAGTCCAGATCATCGATGGGCACGTGCGCGAACTGCGCGGCAGTCAGCTCCGGCAGGTTACGGTAGTGGACGATGGTGCGGCTGCCGGTGATGCCGCTGAGCGTGATGTAAGACGTCGGCGTCTTCCCGCCGGGGGCCGTGGCACTGTGGCGCAGCTCGATGCCGTGCCCCATCAGGTCGGCACGGATGAAGCCCGCTGCCTCATCGTCGCCCAGGGTTCCCGTCCAGGTACAGCGGTGGCCGAACTGGGACAGCACCTCCAGGGTGTTCGCAGCGTTGCCGCCGCGGCTTCGCCGCTGAGCGAGCGCCCGGACCTCCGAGTCCTCCTCCGGGTAGCTCGCAACCTCGTTGATCAGGTCCAGGGTGGCGATACCCACCCCGAGGATGCGGGCGGCATCAGGGCTCACGGGCCACCCGGAACCCCAGGTTGTTGAGGCGGCTGTTCGGATCCAGCTTTGTGCGCACATAGGCCCGCATGGAGGCGGATGGCTTGTTGAAGGCGCCTCCGCGAGCCACTCGACGCCGGCAGTCGCCGTCCAGGCGGGCCCGCCCGTCGCCTGGGGCACGGTCATAGCTGGGGTGGTAGCAGTCCTCGACCCATTCCATCACGTTGCCGGCCGTGTCATAGAGCCCGTAGTCGCTGGGGGGGAAGCTCCCGGCTGGTGCGGTGGACCTGTTGTCCCAGGGGCTCCCACAGTCGAAGCACGCGGCCCGCCCGGGCTCCAGACCGAAGCCCCACCAGTACGAGCCACGGCCGCCGCTCCTGGCAGCATACTCCCACTCCGCCTCAGTGGGGAGCCGATAGCGCCGCCCGGTCTGACGGGAGAGCCAGGCCACGTAGGCCTGGGCGTCGGTCCAGGAGACGCCCACCACGGGTCTGTCGCCCCGGCCCCAGCCAAAGTCGTCCGGAAGGCGTCGGCCGGTGGCGCGGGCGAACCGGTCGTACTGGTCGAAGGTGACCTCTTTTGTGCCAATCGCGAAGGCTGCTACCTGGACGTTGTGCTCCGGCCCGCTGTCGTCTCCCGCGAGGGTATTGTGGCCCATGCGGAAGGTGCCGCCGGGGAGCAGCGATAGGGTGGGCCCTGAAGCGCCGCCGTGCAGCGGGTCGCGCACGGGTGTCACCGGCGGACGCGGGGGCGGGTCACTGGCCTTGGCGACGCCCGCACCGTCCGGGGCTGGGCCCACTGGAGTGGACGCTTGATCTTGGGACTGCGCGTCAGCGCCGGGAGCCCCGCCAGTTTCTGCGGTCTGGATCACGGGCTCGGGGGTCCGTTCCCGGGTCCAGGGGAGTCCACCGTCCTTCAGCATCGAGAGGCCGGCAATTCCGACGATCACGAGTGCGAATAGGACCCCTAGAAGGAAGCCTCTGACTGAGGGGCTTCCTGCGGTGCCGGCCGCCTGCGGTGCCGGCGACTCGCCGGTCGGCCCACCCGGAGCCCTCGCCGAAACCGTGCTGGAGAAGCCGCTGAGGTCAACAGAATGCTCCTGGATTGCGGCGAGCTGTTGCCGCAGCCGCAGCACCTCTTCACGGGCGGCCTGGAGAGAGCTCTCCTTGCGCTCCACGTCCTGCCTGAGATCATCGAAGACGACGTGCTGATCCTCAAGCTGGTCTTCCAGGCGACGGCATTCCTGGGTAATGCGGTCGAGCGCATGCTCCTTCTGTCCGAGGGTCCGCTGCAGGGTCGCGAGCTCCTGCTGCAGGGCGACACTTTCCGTGGCCGAGGCCATCCGGCCCTCGGTTTCGTACTCCCGATCAGCCAGCTTGTGGTTGAGCCGGGCGATCTCGCGCTCTGCCTCCAGCCGCATCTGCTCGAGGGCGGTGCGTAGATCGAGGGAGCTCGCTGCCGGCTCCGAAAGTTCCGCTGCCTGGGACATGGTCTCCGTCGACTTGGATTGGTTGTTGGCGTTGGTCTTGCCGTTCCCCAGGCAGCTATTGGTCGAGGCCTTCCGGCCACGGGGTCAGCCAAGTTGCTCAAGAGGCGGGGTCTTCCGGGCGCCTGATTGCCTGGTCCCGTTGGTGGCCGAGCGCTCGCGACGGCGCCTCCCGGGCCTCACCCGCCTTCGGACTTCACCTCGGGACCACTCTGGCCGGCCTTCCAGAGCTCCCAGGGCCGCGCCACTGCGCCGATCAGGGCCAGCGCAAAGACATAGGCGCGTAGGAAGTCCAGGCAGACGGCGGCTACCAGCCCAAGCCCCGCCGCGACGGCTTGGGGGAGGTCTGCCAGGCTTCTGTGGAGATTCTGGGCCGACCAGAAACCCAGGGTATCCATCGCCGATAGCACGGCGGCCGCCTGAGCGACCAGGGTGCACTGGATGTCCGGCTCCCGGGCCCCGTGGCCGATGACCTCCTGCCAACGCAGGCCCATATAGTTCTCGCCGGTCGAGAAGAAGAGGACGATCAGCGACTCGATCCAGAGCAGGACCAGGGTGCTCCAGAGGGTCCAGCGGCGGGCGGCCGCGTAGCGGTAGCGCTCCCGGACCTGACCGGCGAAAGCCCCGTAGAAGCGGGGCAGCAGCAGTCCGGACAACAGGACCATGGCAAACATCAGGGACCATTGGCGTGGGGCGTAGATCAAGGCGCTGACCACGAGGAAGAACGCGAGCCCCAAGGACTTGGCGGTCTCGAGGGCGATCAGCATGTGGCGGCGTCGCAGCAGTCGGTCGAGCGACCCGCTGGGCTCGAGGCAGGCGTCGATGAACGCCTGGCGCTTGGCCAGGGCGATCTCGGTGGCGGAGAGCGTGAGGACCACTGTGAACAGGGCGACCAGACCGAGGAAGGTGAGACAACCACTGCGTCCAGCGAGGAAGTGCCAAGTCAGTAGGACTAGCCAGACCAGGGCCATGGTCAACAGCCGCGGGATGTCGCTGTAAGTCACGCCGTCTTGCCTCCCCTCTGTTGCCACGGCGGTGCCCTCCCGGCCCCGCATCCGCCGGTGTCGCGGGCTTGGGTCAAGAGATAACGCAACGAGGGGGGGCCATGTCGTGAAGGTCCTCGCGAAAGCCCGCCCGTGGTCGGGGGTTACGTGGGTGGAAGGGCGGTGCTGCCTGCGTCTAGCCGCCGGTCACGGGTGGGAACAGGGCCACCTCGTCGCCGTCCTGGATGCGCGTCTCGGGTCTGGCCATCTCCTGGTTGACCGCGAGCAGGATCGTCTCACCTCCTCCTAGGGATTCCGCCCAGGCGCCGCCTCGAGCCCGCAGGTGGGCGAGCAGGTCAGCGGCGGTGGCCACCCCGGTCGGCAGCTCGATGCGCTCGCGCGCGCAGCCTACATGCTCGCGCAGCCGGGCGAAATATAGGATCTCGATCATTCAGGCTCGACTCCTCGGCGGTGTTCCCGGGGCGCTTCCCAGGAGGCCAAGCCAGGTTCCTTCGGGGCGCTTGTCCGCCGGTTGCTCGCCGTCCCCAGCCCTTCCACGTCAATGTAGCAGCGCGTCGAACGGGATGAAGTCCACCAGGTCGCCCCGACGGACCACCTGGCCCTCCCGGAGCTCCAAGAAACCCTCGGCCCAAGTCACGGAGGAAAGTACGCCAGACGAGCGGGACGGGTGGACTACCGCCTCCAACTCCCCGTCGGGTCCCGGCTCGAGCCGTGCGCGATGGAACTCGCGCCTGCGGTCGGGTCGCTGCCAGTCGAAACCGGCTCGGACCTTGTGGCTGCGCGGGGTCAGGTCGCCCCTGACCCCCTGCTGCCGCAGGATGAAAGGTCGGGCGAAGAGGCAAAAGGTGGCGAACAGAGACACCGGGTTGCCTGGGCTGCCCAGGAAGGGGGTTCCGCCAATGCGCCCGAAGGCCAGGGGCTTGCCGGGCCGGATGGCAAGGTTCCAGAAGTCCAGGCGCCCCAGGCGCTCGACGGCGGGCCGCACATGGTCCTCTTCGCCAACCGACACCCCCGCGCTTGCCAGGACCAGGTCCGCCGACCGCGCGCCATGCTCCAACGCCTCCGTGGTGTCCTCCAGGGTATCGGGCACCTGCCCAAGGTCGATACAGGTGCAGCCCAGCCCCCGAAGCAGGCCGAGTAACGTGAAGCGGTTCGAGTTGTAGATGTGTCCCGCGGCCAGGGGCCGCCCTGGGAGGGTGAGCTCGTCGCCACTCGAGAACAAGGCCACTCGAAGCCGACGATATACAAGAAGCTCGGCTGCACCCACGGACGCGGCGAGCCCGAGGTGCTGGGGGGCGAGCCGGGTCCCCGTGGGGATCGCCTCGGCACCCGCGCGGATGTCTTCCCCGGCGCGCCGGATATTGGCCCCGGGGCCAATCCTGTTGGTGGGCACCAGGACCCAGTCCGCCTCGCGTTGGCAGACCTCCTGGATGACCACGGTGTCGGCCCCTGGCGGGACGGGTGCCCCGGTGAAGATCCTCGCCGCGGTGAGGGGCTCCAGGGGGCTTCCGACGCATCCCGCGGGGATGCGCTGGGAGATCCTGAGCCGCACGGGATCGGTCGCCAGGTCGGCGAGTCGCACCGCGTAGCCGTCCATGGCACTGTTGTCCCACCCTGGGACATCGATGGCACTCACCACGGGACCCGCGAGCACCCGCCCAAGCCCCTGCTCGGTGGGGATGGACTCGGTCTCGGTCAAGGGACGCGCCTCCGACAGCAGCAGGTCCAGGGCCTCCTGCTTGGTCAGGGGCGCAGCGCCAATCGGATCTGGGCAGCCGCCTGAGGTCTCCGGGGCCATGGGGCTCAGCGCTCGAGTAGACGCGGGATCAGCTGGGCAAAATTGCAGGGGCTGGTGCGGCTGTCCAGCTGGGGCAACAGGATACGCTCCCAGGCGGTGCGGCAGGCCCCTGTAGACCCCGGTAGGCAGAAGATCAGGGTGCCGTTGGCGAGTCCCCCAAGGGCCCTGGACTGGACAGTGGAGGTGCCGATCTCGGGGTAGGAAACCTGCCGAAAGAGCTCCCCGAAGCCCTCGATCTCCTTGTCCAGCAGGGGCCTCACCGCCTCTGGGGTGCTGTCGCGGCCCGTCAAACCCGTGCCCCCGGTGCACAAGATCACCTGGACCTGGGGGTCGGCAATCCACTGGGAGTAGAGCGCCCGCAGTTGATAGACGTCGTCGCGCACGATCTCCTTGCCCACGACCCGGTGACCCGCCTCCAGGGCCTGGTCGCGCAGCAGGTGTCCGGAGGTGTCGTCCGACTCGGTACGAGAATCCGAGACGGTGAGGACGGCGATGGAGAGCGGTTGGAAAGCCTGGTCCGTAAGGTGTCCGGCCATGTGCGAGCGCGCGCCTCGGTTGGTAGACGTTGAAGTCTTCTTAGATCCACTTCGGGATCAGGATGAGCCCCCAGGTGAGCCAAGTGAGCGTGATGCTCAGAAAGACCGCCGCGGAGGCGATGTCTTTCGCCCGAGCGGAGAGCTCATGACGCTCCATGCCCACCCGGTCCACATTGGCCTCGATGGCGGAGTTGAGCAGCTCCACGATCAACACGATGAGCAGGCAACCAAGCAGTAAGACCCGCTCGACGGGGGTCTCACCCAGCCACAGCGCCAGGGGGGCCAGGAACAGGAGGATGAAGAGCTCCTGACGAAATGCCTCCTCCGCTTCGAAGCAGGCCTTCAGTCCCTTCATCGAGTAGCCGAAGGCATAGAGCAGCCGTCCCCAACCCTGGACGTTGTGATTGGCCATGACCGGTTACTCGGGGCGCCAGGCCAGGTCCAGGTGACGGGCCGCGCGCACGTCGTCGAGGCGGCGCACGGGCAGGGTATGGGGGGCGCCCTTGACCAGCTCGGGCTCGGTCCGCGCCTCCTCGCGGATCGCCACCATGGCCGCCACGAACCCGTCCAGCTCCTCCTTCGTCTCGGTCTCCGTGGGCTCGATCAGCAGGCACTCGGGGACCAGCAGTGGGAAGTAGGTGGTCGGGGCGTGGTAGCCGTAGTCCAGTAGCCGCTTGGCGAAGTCCATTGCGGTGACCCCTAGGTCCCGGGCCTCGCGTTTCAGGGTAATGATGAACTCGTGACTGGCCCGCCGCTGGGGATAGGCCGCCTCGAACCCGGCCTCCTTCAGCCGTGCCATCAGGTAGTTGGCGTTCAGGGTGGCGAACTCGGCGACCCGCTTCATGCCCTCGCGTCCCAGCATCCGGGCATAGATGTAGGCGCGGAGCAGGATCCCCATGTTTCCCCCGAAGGCGGTGAGTCGGCCGATCGTCTTGGGGCGCTCCCGCTCGGCGATCCACCGATAGTCCTGGCCCTCCCGAGCCACCAGGGGCACCGGCAGGAAGGGCTCCAGGCGCGCAGACACGCCCACTGGACCTGCGCCGGGCCCCCCGCCTCCGTGCGGGGTGGAGAAGGTCTTGTGCAGATTCATGTGGATGACATCAAAGCCCATGTCACCCGGTCTGACCTTTCCCAGGATGGCATTGAGGTTGGCCCCGTCGTAATAGAGCAGCCCGCCGGACTCGTGGATCACGCGGGCGATCGCCTCGATGTTGCGGTCAAAGACGCCCACGGTGCTCGGGTTCGTGAGCATGATTCCGGCGGTTTGGGGGCCTACGGCGTTCCGCAGGGCCGCGATGTCGACGTCGCCGTTCGCTCCCGTGGGGATCTCCCGGACCTTGAACCCACACATGACGGCCGATGCCGGATTGGTCCCGTGGGCGGCGTCCGGCACCAGGACCTCGTTGCGGGCATGGTCACCTCTGTCCTGATGATAGGCTCGGATCATGGCGACCCCGGCGAGCTCGCCCTGGGCGCCCGCGGAGGGGGCCAGGGAGACCGCGTGCATCCCCGTCACCTCTTTGAGCATCTCCTGGAGCTCGAACAGGCAGGCCAGGATCCCCTGCCCGTGAGACTCCGGCGCTTCGGGATGGCGGGCGAGAAAGCCCGGAAGCATCGACAGGGTGTTACAGGCCCTGGGGTTGTACTTCATGGTGCAAGAGCCCAAGGGGTAGAAATGGGTGTCGATGGAGAAGTTCTTCTGGGACAGCCGTGTGTAGTGGCGTACCGCCTGAAGCTCCGAGACCTCCGGGAGGGCCGGGGGATTCCGCCGGCGCAGATGGCTTGGGATCCCGTCTGGGCTCGGGTCGGCAAGGGGAGCCTGGGCAATCGCGCGGCGGCCTGGCCTGGACTGCTGCTGGATCAGCGTGGAGGGGATCGGCATGGCGGGACTTCCACTGCGCTCGGGCGGCCGAGGCCACCCGAGACTGACTTGGAGGATCTCAGAGTGGGAGGATCAGAGTGCGGCCAGGGCCGAGTCGTAGTCCGGCTCCTGGGTGATCTCCGGGACCAGTTGCGTGTACACCACCTTGTCGTTCGCATCCAGGACGACCACCGCCCGGGCGGTGATGCCGGCCAGGGGGCCATCCTCGATCAACATGCCGTAGTCCTTGGCGAAGTTGCGCGAGCGCATCATGGACAGGCCGATGACGTTGTCGATGCCCTCGAGCTCGCAGAAGCGGCCTTGGGCGAAGGGTAGATCTGCCGAGATCACCATTGCCACGGCGTCGCTCTTGTCCGCCATAGCGGTGTTGAACTTCTTGGTGGATGTGGCGCAGACGCCCGTGTCCAGGCTCGGGACGATGTTGATTAGCTTCTTCTTACCGGCGAAATCCGCCAGGGACTTGTCGCTCAGGTCCTTGGCGACAAGTCGGAAGTCCGGCGCTTGGCTGCCGACGGCGGGAAGCTCCCCGCTCAGGTTGACGGGGTTGCCTTGCAAAGCGGTTTGGGCCATTTGAGCCTCCAGTGGTTTCGGGTCGGGGTTGAGGGGCCTTGGGACAGCGACGTTGTGGGAGGGTCGGGCGTCCAGCGCCGAGGTGCGGGTCGCGCGTACAAGGTGTCGTTCCTTGGCGCTATTGCGTACTCGCTGCTGGAGCTTCGGCTCCACGAGATACCTCCACTAGGTCCGGGCGGCTTGCGATGATGTGTGCCAGCTTGGCTGCATAGGATTGGATCTCCTCCTCCGTGCGCAGCTCCGTGGCGCAAACCAGGATTGCCGGGTCCAGCTCCGGGTACTCGGGCCCGAGATCGAGTCCCCCCAAGATGTTATGGGCGGCCAGGGAACGGAGCACGTCCGCGGCCGGTGCTGGTAGGCGAAGAGCCCGTTCGTGGAAGATGGGGCCATCGAACAGGGGCTCCACCCCGGAGATCGCGGTCAGGTGCTCCACGAGGCGAATCGTGTTCGCATGGCAGGCGGCCGCCACCCGCTCCAGGCCCTCAGCCCCGAGGATCGCCAAATGGATGGTCGCCGCGGTGACCAGGAGCCCCTGATTGGTGCAGATGTTGGACGTTGCCTTGCTGCGGCGGATGTGCTGCTCCCGGGCCTGGAGGGTCAGGGTAAACCCGGTCTTGCCGTCCATGTCGAGGGTGCGGCCGACAATGCGCCCGGGCATCTGACGCACCAGGTCCATCTTGCAGCACAGGAAGCCGGCGTAGGGCCCACCCGAGGCGAGTGGAATTCCCAGGGGCTGGGCCTCACCGCAGGCGATGTCGGCCCCGCCTGTCCCCCATTCACCAGGGGGCTTGAGCAGGGCCAGCGCCACGGGGTTGACGACCCCGATCACCAAGGCCCCTCGGGACCTGGACCAGTCCGTGAGTCCGTCGACTTCTTCGAGCACCCCAAAGAAGTTGGGTTGTGCGATGACCACCGCCGCGAGCTCCGCATCGCCCGCGGCCGCCTCCAGCGCCTCCAGCGGCGTGTGCCCCCCCTGTCGGTCGAAAGAGGCCTCTAGTATTGCGATTCCCTGGGGCTCGCAGATCGCTCGCAGGACGCGGCGATAAGCGGGATGCAGGCTTCGGGGCACCAGAACACGGCGGCTCTTGACTTTGCGGTTCGCGCGCACGGCCATCAGCACCGCCTCCGCCAGGGCCGAGGCACCGTCGTATAGGGAGGCGTTGGAGACTTCCAGCCCGGTCAAGGCCGTCATCATGGACTGGAACTCGTAGAGCAGCTGCAAGGTGCCCTGGCTCGCCTCCGCTTGATAGGGGGTATAGGCGCTGTAGAACTCGCCCCGCGTTGCGACCTGCCACACCGCCGCCGGGATGTGATGGTCATAGGCGCCGGCACCGATAAAGCACAGGGGTTCGCCGTCTTCCCGGGCGCGGGCCTGCATCAGGCGGGCAATGTCCATCTCGGCGAGGGCAGACGGGATGGCGTCGAGCTCGCCGATGCGCAGCCCCGGCGGGATCTCGTCGAAGAGCGCATCGATGGAGTCGACGCCGATGGCCGTCAGCATGGCCGCGATGTCGTCCTGGGTGTGGGGTATGAAGGGCATGACTACGCTTCCGGGGCCCGGGCACGGGCCCGACGACTGGTCTCGTCCGGGCTTGGCCGCTTGGATGACGGCCGGTTTGGCCGAGGATCTAGGACTCCTCGTCCACCACCGCCTGGTAGGCCTCGGCATCGAGCAGCCGGTCCATGTCCCCGGTGTCCTTCAGGCGCAGGGCAAAGATCCAGCCATCGCTGTAGGGACCCTGATTGATGGCGTCCGGGGTGTCGGCAAGGGCCTGGTTGGTGTCGACGACCTCGCCCGCCAGGGGGGCATAGATGTCGGAGGCGGCCTTGACGGACTCCACCACCGCGCAGGGCTCGTCGGCATCCACCTGGCGCCCGACCTCTGGGGTCTCGACGAACACGATGTCCCCCAGGGCCTCCTGGGCGTGGTCGGTGATTCCGACCGTCACGGTGCCGTCGCCGTTGTCCTTCACCCATTCGTGACTGGGGGTGTATCTGAGGTCGGCAGGGACTTCGCTCATGGTTGTCTCCGTTTGAGGTCTGTTCGATCGCTATGACTCTTCGGGGCCACACTGGGACTGGGCCTGGGATCGCGGCGAATCGAGTCCGTTGGTGTATCGCCGGTGTCCTGCGCCTGCGCCCTCATATCTGGATACAGGGCTTGCCCTGGCGTACGAAGGGGGGCTTCACGACGCGGGCGCTCACCGGCTTGCCCCGGATCTCCACCTCGCAGCTATCCCCGAGGCCCTGCTCGACCCGGGCGAATGCGATGGATCGGTCCAAGCTGGGAGAGAATCCCCCGGAGGTGACCTCTCCCACGGGGCGGCCACCCTGGAGCACGCTCTGGTGGCTGCGCAACACGCCGCGCCCGGTGAGCAGGAGTCCCAGGAAGTCGCGGCGCCGGGGATTGTCGCGCATGGTGACCAGCGCCGCCCGGCCAATGAAGTCCCGATCCGCCGGCTCCCAGGCCACCGTCCAACCAAGCCCGGACTCCAAGGGACCGATGGTCTCATCCATATCCTGCCCGTAGAGGTTCATCCCGGCCTCCAGGCGCAGGGTGTCCCGGGCACCGAGGCCACAGGGCTGGATGTCGACCGATACCAGATTCCGCCAGAAGCTCGGGGCGTCCTGCGCGGGAAGCATGACCTCGAGCCCGTCCTCACCCGTATAGCCCGTGCGCCCGACGAGCCAGCGCTCGTCATCAGCGGC
>Ga0316578_10000231_pt1 | contig 16417 bp, 14 predicted proteins | sample J0NA_2_FD_203076 | JGI IMG/M metagenome (GOLD analysis project Ga0316578, IMG submission 203076) | Rhizosphere microbial communities from salt marsh grasses in Alabama, United States - J0-2_160517rDrC | ecosystem: Host-associated > Plants > Roots > Rhizosphere | place: USA: Alabama | collected... | reverse complement strand
CCCGGAGCCGCCGCCCCGGATCGACCCCGGCACGGATGGGCGACGGTGGCGCGAACAGTCGGCCTGTACACGCACGAATCCTGCAGCCTGCACGACACCGGATGGGGCCATCCCGAGCACCAGGGGCGCCTCCGCGGCGTCGTGCAGGCGCTGGCCCGCTCGCTTCCGGACCTGCACGGGCACGTCCGGACGGAGACCGGTGCTCCGCCCGACGAGGCCGTGCTCGAGCGCGTGCACGACGGTGGACACGTGCGGCGCGTTCGGGAAGCCGTGGAGGAGGCCGCGCGCCGGCAGACGATCCTCCGGCTCGACCCGGACACCGCGGTGAGCGCCGCGTCGTGGGACGCGGCGCTCGGGGCCGTCGGCTGCGCACTCGACGGGGTCCGCGCGGTGACCGAAGGCCGGTTCGCGTCGGCGTTCTGCGCGGTGCGGCCGCCGGGGCACCACGCGACGCCGTCCGCGGCGATGGGATTCTGCCTGTTCAACACCGTCGCCATCGCCGCGCGGGCGGCGCTCGACGAGGGACGCGCGCGCCGCGTCCTGATCGTGGACTGGGACGTGCATCACGGGAACGGGACGCAGGAGATCTTCTACGGGGATCCCGACGTCTGGTATCTGTCGCTGCACCAGAGCCCGCACTACCCGGGAACGGGGGCGGCGGGCGAGCGCGGGACGGCCGAGGGGGAGGGCACGACGAGAAATCTCCCGATGCCGCCCGGTCTCGCGCCGGAGCGCTACGTCGAGGCGCTGCTGGAGGCGATCGACGAGGCGGCGGCGTTCGCGCCCGATCTCGTCCTGGTGTCGGCGGGGTTCGACGCCGCGCGGGGCGACCCGCTCGGCGGGTTCACGCTCGAGCCCGAGCACTTCCGCACGCTGACCCTGGAGCTCGCGCGCCGCACGCGGGCGACCGCGGAGGGGCGGATCGTGTCCTGCCTGGAGGGCGGGTACGACCCGAAGCAACTGGGACGGAACGTCGATGCGCACCTGAGGGCGCTGGTGGAGGCGGCGATCGGCCACGCGCAGGCCCCGCGGCCGGAGGAGGAGAGATGAAGCTGAGCTGGGAGCGGTTCTCGATCCGGGCCGCCGTGCCGTTCCGGATCAGCCGGGATGTGAAGGTGGAGGTGGAGAGGGTCTGGGCGAAGCTCGAGGCGGACGGCCTCGAGGGCTGGGGCGAGGCGGACCCGAACGTCTATTACGGGGAGACGGCCGACACCGTCGAGGAAGCGCTCGTGGCGATGCGGCCCGTGCTCGCGGAGGAGAGGGATCCCGACCGCCTCGAGACGATCGAGCGTCGGCTCCGCGAGGCCGTGCCCGGGAACGCGTCGGCGCACACGGCCGTGTCGGCGGCGTTGCACGACCTGTTCGGGAAGCGCGCCGGGTTGCCTCTGTGGCGGCTGTTCGGGCTCGACCCCGGGGAGGTCGCTCCGAGCTCCTTCACGATCGGGATCGACGAGCCGGAGGTGATGGCCGAGCGGGTCCGGGCGGCGACCGGCTGGCCGATCCTCAAGATCAAGCTCGGCACGGACCGGGACCGGGAGATCATCCGGGCCGTGCGGGAGGCGGACCCGTCGAAGACGCTGAGGGTCGACGCGAACGCCGCGTGGACGCCGGAGACGGCGATCGCGAACCTGCGCTGGCTGTCCGACTTCGGCGTCGAGATGGTCGAGCAGCCGCTCCCGCCGGGGGATCCCGGCGGCTGGCGGCGCGTGCGCGACGCGTCCCCGATCCCGATCTACGCGGACGAGTCCTGCCGGAACGCCTCCGACGTGCCCGGCCTCCAGGGACTGGTGCACGGCGTGAACCTCAAGCTCGCCAAGTGCGGGAGCATCCGGGAGGCGCTCCGCGCCGTCCACGCGGCAAGGGCCTGCGGCCTCGAAGTGATGTTCGGCTGCATGCTCGAGACGACCCTGGGGATCGCGTCCGCGGCGCACCTCGCGCCGCTCGCCGACCGGCTCGATCTCGATGGGGCGGCGCTGCTCGCCGAGGACCCGTTCGACGGCCCGCGGCTCGCGGGGACGCGCATCCGGCTCGGGCCGGAGCCGGGCCTGGGCGTCCGGCGCGCCTGACCCCACCGTGCGGGCCTCGCGCCTCTCCGCGCTCGCCTCCGCGTCTCTCGCGCTCGTCGCGGGGGCGCTCCCGGCCGCCGGCCAGGTAGTCTCCGGCAACGTGGAGGACGCCGCGACGGGCGCCCCGATCTCCGGGGCCTTCGTCCTCCTCGAGGACGCGAGCGGCGAGACCCGGGCCCGGGCCCTGAGCGGACCGGGCGGCGCGTTCCGGGTCGGAGCTCCGGGCCCCGGGACGTGGCGTCTCCGGCTCGAGCGGATCGGATACGAGGAGGCCGTGTCCTCTCTCCTGCGGCTCGAGGCGGGCGAGGTCCGCGACTACCGGTTCCGGGTCGAGGCCCATCCGGTGCGGCTGCGCGAGATCCCGGTGGAGGAGCGGGCCCGCTGCGACCTGCTCCCGGCCGAGGGCGTGGCGCTGCAGGAGGTCTGGGACGAGGCGCGGAAGGCCCTCTCCGCCACCGCCTGGACCGGCCAGCAGCCGTATTTCCGTTTCGACGTCGTGATGCACACGCGCCGACTGGACGCCCGCGGCCGCCCGTACGGCGAGCCTCTGCTGGAGGAGGCCCGGTTCTACGGGCGACATCCGTTCCGCTCGATTCCCGCCCGCGACCTGGTGCTCGGCGGGTTCGTCCAGGAGCCGCCCGGACACGTGGCCTACTACGCCCCCGACGCCGACGTTCTCCTCTCCGGCCCCTTCGTCCGCCGGCACTGCTTCCGGCTCGAGCGCGGCGCCGACGGCCGGGCGGGGCTCCTCGGTCTCCAGTTCCAGGCGCTTCCGGAGAGCCGTCTGCCCGACATCGAGGGCGTCATGTGGCTCGATCCGCTCAGCGCCGAGCTGCGGAGCCTGGAGTTCCGATACGTGAACCTCGCCGGCCCGGCGACGGACGACCGTCTCGGAGGACGGGTGGAATTCGATCGACTTCCGAGCGGCGCCTGGATCGTCCGGCGCTGGTGGATCCGGACGCCCGTGATCGAGTGGGTCGAGGGTACGCGCCCCCGCGAGCCGGACCGGCTGCGGATGGTGGCGATCGACGAGGGAGGTGGCCAGGTCGTCGCGGTGTGGCTGACGGCGAGGATCGCCGGGCTGCTTCCGGTCGACACGCTCGACGTCACGGCACCGCCGGATTCTCTCCTCGTCCGCTACGACCTGCGGGAACCGGGCCCCGGCGAGAGCTGGTGAGCGCGGGTCCCGGTTCGGCTCAGAGCAGGTGCTCGGGGTCGCGGTCGATCTCGAGACGGATGCCCGACGGCACCGGATCGCGGCGCGCCAGGTAGCGCAGCACGGCCCCGAGTTCCCCGGCGTCGTCGCTCTTGAGAAGCAGGTGCCAGCGCCACCGGCCGCGGAGACGGTCGATCGGGCACGGCGCCGGACCCAGCATGTCGGTCCGGCCCAGCTTCCGGCCTTCGAGGAGGCCCTCCAGCCATTCGGCCAGCGCCTCGGCGGCCTCCGCCACCGCGGTCTCGGATGTCCCGCTCACCACGACGTTGGCGAGCCACCGCGCCGGGGGATAGCCGGGGCCTTCCCGGTCCTCCATCTCCCGGCTCGCGAACGAGGGATAGTCGTGGGAGAGTGCGGTGCGGAGCGCGAAGTGCGTCGGGCGCGCCGTCTGCACCAGCACCTCGCCCGGCACCGTACCGCGGCCGGCGCGACCCGCCACCTGCGCGAGGAGCTGGAAGGTCCGCTCCGAGGCCCGGAAGTCGGGGAGATTGAGACCGACGTCGGCGTCGATCACCCCGACCAGGGTGATGCCCGGGAGGTCGAGGCCCTTGGCGATCATCTGGGTGCCGAGGAGCACGTCCACCTCGCCCCGCCGCACGGCGTCCAGGATCCGCCGGTGCGCCCATTTCTCGCCCGTGGTGTCGACGTCCATGCGCGCGATCCGGGCCGCGGGGAATTCCTCGCCGAGGACCCGTTCCACCTGCTCCGTCCCGACCCCGGTGAAGGCGAGCGTCTCGGCCCGGCAGTCCGGACACCGGTCCGGGCCGGGCTCCTCGAACCCGCAGTGGTGGCAGACCAGGCGGTCCCGTCTCCGGTGCCACGTCAGGGACACGTTGCAGCTCCGGCAGGCGGCGACCCAGCCGCAGGCCGGGCAACCGACCCACGTCGAGTGGCCCCGCCGGTTCAGGAGGACGATCGCCTGTTCCTCGCGCGCGAGGCGGTCCGCCAGGGCTTCGCGCAGGCGCGCGGAGAGGATGCGCGGCGGAGGGCCCTCCTCCTCCCGGAGATCGACGAGGTCGACCGCGGGGAGCGGGTGCGGCGTGGCCCGACGTGGGAGCTCGAGTCGGCCCCACGACCCCGACTCCGCGTTCGCCCAGCTCTCGAGGGAGGGGGTCGCGGAGCCCAGGACACAGAGCGCGCCCTCGAGCCGGGCACGCATCGCGGCCACCGAGCGGGCGTGGTAGCGGGGTGTCTCGCCCTGCTTGTAGCTGCCGTCGTGCTCCTCGTCGACGACGATCACGCCGAGGTCGGGCATCGGGGCGAACACCGCCGACCGGGTGCCCACGGCCACCCTCCGACGCCCCTCGCGAAGCGCGACCCAGGCGTCGTGCCGTTCCCCGTCCGAGAGACCCGAGTGAAGCACCGCGACGAGGTTCCCGAACGCCGAGCGGACCCGCTCCACCGTCTGTGGAGTGAGCGCGATCTCGGGAACCAGGAAGAGCGCCGTGCGTCCCCGGTCGAGCGCCGCCCGGATGATCCGAAGATAGACCTCGGTCTTCCCGGATCCCGTGACCCCGCGCAGCACCACCACGCCGGGCTCCGGGAGCTCGAGGCGCCCGAGCAGGTCGGCGAGCGCACGCTCCTGGTCGGCGTTCGGCGTCACCGGCTCGGGAGTCGTGACCGGATCGTCGGCGAACGGGTCGCGGTCGACCGACTCCTCCTCGATCGCCGCCAGGCCCCGGTCCACGAGTCCGGCCAGCACCCCGCGCCCGAATCCGAGACGCCGCTCCATGTGAGCGACCTCGGCCCGCCCCCCCATCGACTCGAGGACCTCGTAGGCCTCGCGCTGGCGGCGGGCGCGCCCGAACGCCTCGTCTCGCTCCAGCAGCGTGGGCAGCTCCCGGGTGAGCCGGATCACCTGGCGTCGCAGCTCGCCTCCGCCCCCGCCCGCCGACCCCAGCATGCCGGGCGGAAGCGCCGCGCGGTACACGAGGCCTCTCGGGGCCACGTAGTAGTCGGCCACCCACCGGCAGATCTCGAGCATCCGCGGGTCCAGGACCGGCGCCTCGTCCAGGACCTCGTGGATCTCCCGGATTCGTGCCGCGCCGCTTCCGGGCTCGGCCACCCGCTCCTCGATCACGCCGATCTCGCGGCGGCGCCCGAACGGGACGGCGACGCGGGAACCGGGACGCGCGAGGTCCGAAAGCTCCGGCGGGACGCGGTACGTGAAGGCCTGGAGGACGGGTCGGGCGAGGTGGACCCGCGCGTAGGGCCGCCCTCCCAATCCGGGCTCGGCGCCTGCCGCCCGCCCGCCGGTCGCCTCCTGCCCCTTACGCGGCATTCTTGACGTTCCGATCGCGAGGACTCCAGATTCCCGCGCGAGGAGGGAGGAAACGGGAGTTCGAATGGGCTGTCTCGCACTCAACGCATCGTACGAGCCGCTGACGATCCTGCCCGTCCGCCGGGCCCTGCGCCTGGTCATCGACGAGAAGGCGGAGGCGCTCGAAGTCGACCCGGACCGGCCGTACCGCTCCGAGACGGGAGTCTGGGCGGCCCCCGTCGTGATCCGGCTCGTCCGCTACATTCACGTGCCGCGCCGGTTCCGGAGGCAGGTGACGAACACGTTCCTGTTCGCGCGCGACGGGTACCGCTGCCAGTACTGCGGGCGGCACCGCCGCGAGCTCGGGTACCGGGAATCTCTCACGCGCGATCACGTCGTACCGATCTCCCGCGGCGGCGACAACGGCTGGCTCAACGTCGTCACGGCCTGCAGCCGGTGCAATCTCCGGAAGGGGAACCGGCTCCCGGAGGAGTGCGGTCTGCACCTGCGGTCGGAGCCGTCCGTGCCGGACGGGGTGGAGCTCATCTGGGCGGTGCGGAGAGTGACGCCGATCCAGGCCCGCTACATCCGGATGTTCTACGGAGAGGACGTCCTCCGCGCCCTCTCCGCCTGAGCGGGATTCGTCGCACATGGGCATCGGCAACCTCGGGATCTCCGAGCTCCTCGTGATCTTCGTCATCGTGCTCGTGTTCTTCGGGCCCCGCCGGATGCCCGAGATCGCGCGCTCACTCGGCAGCGCCATGCGGGAGTTCCGCCGCAGCCTCAACCAGATCCAGCGGGAGTTCGAGGAGGCCGACCCGCGGAGCGCGCTGCGGCCGGACCGCTCGGTGCTCGATCGGATGCCCGAGTCGGTTCGTCCGCGTCCCCCCCAGGCCCCCGGCCGGGAGGAGACCCGCGAGGGCGCCGCGCCCGGCGGCGAAGACGCTCCGTCGCCCGGGGACGGCCTGGCGGACGCCGCGACGGACACGGGCTCCGCGCCCACCGCCGCTTCCGACCGCTCTCCCGAGCCGGGGCCGTCCGCGCCGGCCGGAGAGGAGGAGGCGGAGCCGCGACCGTCGGCGTCCCCGGCTACGGACGGGGACAGCGGATCCGGCTGAGCTGGGGCGGACGACCGTCCCGTCCCTCGCTCGCCAGGTAGAGCGTCTCTCCGTCCGCGCTCCAGCTGAGCCCCTCTCCCTGGGGTTCGAACGCCGAGAGCAGCGACGCCACCAGCGGTGCCTCCGACGTGTCCTGCGCGGCCGTCCCGCTCCATCGCAGCAGGAACAGGTTCGCGTAGCTCCGGATCGCGAGGCGCGTCCCGTCGGGAGACAGGTCCGCGGCCGTCACGAGCTGCGCCGTGTTCCGGCCGACGGGGATCGCGAGACGCCCCACGCGACGCAGCGCGACCGTGGCGCCCCCGGCGGCCTCGAGTTCGGCGACCGGGACGGCGTACAGCTCGATCGGACCGGTGCGGCCCTTGGTGACGACGAGCAGCTCGCCACGGGCATCGTCGACGATCAGGCCCTCCGCGTCCCGCGGACCTCCCGGATACACGAGCTCCCAGCTCGCCCGGGGCGACACGACGCCGTCGTACGGCCCGTGCGTCGCAGTCCCCGGCGCCGCGCCGTTCGGGGCGACCGCGGGAGCCCCGGACGGCCCCGGGGGGACGTCCGGCAGCGGCAGCTGGTGGACGAGGACGCTGGCGTAGGCGCCCCGGTTGTCGCCGATGTCGCCCAGGTACAGGCACCAGTCGCTCCCGCAGCGGCCGGGCGCGATGTCTTCCAGGTCGCGACTGGAGCCGCCGGTGACGCGGACCGTGGCCCGGACCGCGCCGGTCGTGTCGACGGCGAACAGGATCGGCTCGTTGCCGCTGTCGTTGTGGAGCCAGAACAGGTCCGCCCTCCGCGGGTCGCGCGCCATGCCCGACGCTTCGCCGAGCATCTCGGGGAGCGCGGCCAGCGCGACGGCGCCCTCGCACGCGGTCGGGGGCCCTCCCGACTCCCGACCCGCTCCCCGGGTGCAGCCGGCGACGAGCAGGCAGGCGGTCGCGATGGTGACGCCGGCAGCGCCCTGTCGGGTCCCGCGCCGCGGGGTCACGGAGCCTCCCCGCCGGCGGGCCGGGCGTCTCCGTCCAACGCCCGGCTCACGGTCGGATAGCCCGTCCACTCGGCACTCGAGCGGGCCAGCATCTCGATCTTCTGACCCTTCGCGCACGGGGCGCAGAGGAGCGCCGACGTGGCGTCGGCACCGAGAGCCCTGTCTCCGACCCTGTAGTCCCCGGGCGATCCGACGATCGAGAGCGACAGGGAGCGGCCGGCGAGCGCGTCCGGGACCTTCCATTCCCCCGAAAGGAGCCACCCCTTGCGTCCCGGCGGCTCGTCGCCCGGCTCGAGTCGGGCGGGCGGCTCGGAGTCCGGAGCCTCGCGGACCTGCCACCCGACGAGCCGGATGGGCTCGTCCGGGGGCGCCGGGACCTCCTCGGGTGGCACCAGCACCAGCCGCTCCTCCTGCTTCGCCCACCGGAGTTCCGTCTCGACGGGACGTCCTTCGCCGGCGGCGCGCTCCAGCCGGTCGAGGGGGAACCAGAGCTCCGTGCGGACGGGCGCGCCCGGGGTGAGCCAGCGCGCCACGGCCTCCGCCTCGGTGCCTCCGGCTCGCAGCTTGAAGCGCACCCGGTCCACGGGCGTCGCGCTCCACGCCGTCACGTCGACCGCGACCGATCCCAGGAGCTCGTCCCCCCGCCAAGCGAGGTGCCCCGTCGCCCGAACGGCGGGGTCGACCACGATCCACGGCGCCGGGCCCGTCCGGACTTCGCCGGGCGGACGAGAGGCCTGGACCCGCACCCCGTCGAGGCCCGGGCCGGGCGCCGTCGCGTCCGGAAGCAGGCGCGCCCCGAACCCGAGCGCCCCGTCCCCCTGCACGGCGCGCAGGAGAAGCGTGTTCCAGCCGGCCCCGAGGCGGACGCGAACGGGTCTCTCCGCCACGGACTCGCGCGGCTCGCCGTCGACGTCCAGGAGCGGACGGCCGTTCCACCACGCACGGACGCGCGAGCCGTCGACGCCGGTCCAGGAGAGGCGGATGGTCCGGTCGGACGGGCTGCGCACGTAGGCGTGCGCGTACACGAGCCGCGGACCCGTCGTCGCCGGCTCCTCTCCGCCGCCCGCCGCGCCGGCCCCGTCCTCCCCTCCTGCGCCGAGAGCGTCCAGACGGAACCGGTCGGCCCCGTCCCGACGGACCAGCCTCCACTCGATCCCGGCCGCCTCCCGGCCGCGGTCCGGGAGCACGCCCTCGGGTCCGGGCGCGGCGAGGGGCGAGCCCTCGTCGGCGCGCTCCGCGGGGAATGCCGCCGACACCAGCCAGCGGTCGACCGCCCGCCCCGATCCGTCGGCGGAGTCGACCTGGGCCGGGAGACGCGGGGCGAGCGCCAACAGGAACAGCGGGATCGCCGCGCCGCGGCGGAGGCGCCGCGCGAGCCCGCGCGGGCTGCGCGGGAAGGGTCCGGCCGTCCGGTACGACATGGGGCTCCGTTCGTTGCTTGACCGATGAAACCGCCCGAGTCTAACCTCCTGCCCGGAGTACCGCACCGACCGCCCCGGGGATCCGCCCCGCCCGGCGCGTCGGCCGCGGCGGCCGCCGAGGGGGAGCTCGCGTGAAGCGGATCATCGCGCTCCGGGTGAACGGGGACCTCCACGAGGTCGGGGTGCCCGCGCACTGGACCCTGCTCGAGGCGCTGCGATACGGGATCGGCCTCACCGGGTCCAAGCAAGGGTGCGACAAGGGCGACTGTGGCGCGTGCACGGTGCTCGTGGACGGGGGGGCCGTGCTGTCCTGCCTGATGCCCGTCCCCGAGGCGGAGGGGAGGGACGTCTGGACGGTCGAGGGTCTCGCCGGACCGCACGGGCTCCATCCGCTGCAGGAGGCGTTCGACATCTGCGGGGCCGCCCAGTGCGGCTTCTGCACGCCGGGCATGCTGTGCAGCGGCGCGGGACTTCTCGATGCCGTCGGGCCCGGGGGGACGCTCCCGTCGCGCGACGAGATCGAAGAAGCCCTGTCGGGGAATCTGTGCCGCTGCACCGGGTACACGAAGATCTTCGAGGCGGTCGAGCTCGCGGCGCGCGCCATCCGCGACGCGACGGGACCGGCGGCGCTCCTCGAGGCCGGCCGAGACCCGGGAGAGGATCCCGCCCCGTGAGCGTCCGTTCCCGCCGTTCCCGCCGCCCTCCCGTGGTCCTGGCCGGGCTCGTTCTGGGGGTCTCCCCGGGGGCGCTTCCGGCGCAGGCGCTCTCCGTGCCGCTCGACCGCGCGGCTCTCGAAGAGGGCCGGCTCGATCTCCGGGCGGCCGTCGCCGAGGTCGTCGAGTACAGGGGAGCGCCGGCCCTGCGAGTCGCGGGCGCGCCGGACGCGGCCCCGGGCTCGGCCCTCGTCCTCCTCGACACGCCCCCGTTCCGGGACGGGACGATCGAGCTGGAGCTCGCCGGCGCGCCCGCCCCGGACGCGGGGCCGTCCATGCGGGGCTTCGTCGGCGTGGCGTTCCGGGTGGCAGACGCGGAGGCGGATCGGTACGAGTGCTTCTACCTGCGTCCCACGAACGGTCGCGCGGCGGATCCGGTGCGGCGGAGTCACGCGACCCAGTACGTCTCGCACCCGGAGTGGACGTGGCAGCGGCTGCGCCTCGAGAGTCCCGGCGGATTCGAGACGTCCGCCGACATCGAGCCCGGCGCCTGGACCCGGGTCCGGATCGAGGTCGCGGGGGACGCCGCCCGCCTCTACCTGGGCGGATCCGCGGACCCGACCCTCGTCGTGGACGACCTGAAGGGCGCGCAGGCCGAGGGCGGCCTCGCGCTCTGGCTCCACACGTCGACGGTCGCCCACTTCCGGAACCTCGTCGTGACGCCGGCCCCGTGACGCGGCGCTTCGGGAGATCGGACGCGCCACCGCCGGCGGGCCCGGCCCGGGAGGCCTCGTGCACCCCGATGAGCTGAACGCCCGCCAGGCCGCCTCGGCCGACGCGCCGGCCGACCTCTCCCGTCCCGGGACGGAGGATCGCCGGGTGCTCGGGAAGCGGAACCGCCGCTACGAGGGGCACGCCAAGTCGACGGGTCGGGAGACCTACGCCGACGACCTCGTCCTTCCGGGAATGCTGCACGGCAAGATCCTGCGCAGTCCGCATCCGCATGCGCGTCTTGTGTCGATCGACACTTCACACGCGATGCAGATCGAGGGCGTTCACGCGGTGATCACGGGCGGCGACCTCCCCGAGCCCTACGGGATCATCCCCTGGACGCGCGACGAACACGCCCTCGCTCTTGAGAAGGTCCGATTCGTGGGGGACGCGGTGGCGGCGGTGGCCGCGGTCGACGAGGACACGGCGAACCGGGCCGTGGCCGCGATCCGGGTCGCGTACGAGCGGTTGCCGGCGATCCTGGATCCCCGGGAGGCGCTCGACGGCGGCGCCGTGGCAATCCACGAGCCGACGAAGCCGGGCCGGAACGGGAACGTGACGAAGCACGTCCGGCTCGAGTTCGGACCGGTGGACGACGAGATGGACGCGGCCGAGGTCGTCGTCGAGGGCGACTACGCCTTCCACGGCACGACCCACGCGCCGATCGAGCCGCACTGCGCGATCGCGCGATCGGATGCGAACGGCGTGCTCACGGTCTGGTCCTCGACCCAGGTGCCGCACTACCTGCAACGGGAGATCGCGCGGGTCCTGAATCTGGACGTGGCGAAGGTCCGTGTCGTCCAGCCCGCCGTGGGGGGCGCGTTCGGCGGAAAGTCGGAACCGTTCGACCTCGAGTTCTGCGTCGCCCTCCTGGCGCGGCGGACCGGCCGCCCGGTGAAGATCCTCTACACGCGGGAGGAGCTGTTCTACAGTCACCGCGGCCGGCACCCGATGGAGATGTGGTACCGGGTGGGAGCGACGAAGGACGGGGAGATCCGGGCGGTCGACGCGCGAACGATCCTCGACGGCGGCGCCTACGCGTCGTTCGGTCTCGTCACGACGTATTACAGCGGCCAGCTCCTCACGGCGCCCTACCGGATCGGCTCGTACCGGTTCGAGTCGACGCGGGTCTACACGAACAAGCCGCCCTGCGGGCCGAAGCGCGGCCACGGCTCCGTGCAGCCCCGCTTCGCGTTCGAGATCTCGCTCGACAAGATTGCCGAGCGGATCGGGGTGGACCCGATCGAGCTCCGGCGGCGGAACTTCCTCGGCACCGGCCGGACGGTGAACGAGTTCGCCGTGAAGTCGAACGGGTTTCTCGCGTGTCTGGACGCCGTCGAGAAGGCGAGCGGCTGGAGAGAACGGAGGGGACGGCTGCCGTACGGGCGCGGTCTCGGCGTGGCCGGTTCCTGCTACATCAGCGGCACCAACTACCCGATCTACCCGAACGCGATGCCGCAGGCGGCCGCCCAGGTGCAGGTCGAACGGTCCGGCCGTGTGACCGTCTTCCACGGGGCGAGCGAGATCGGCCAGGGGTCGGACTCCACCATGGCCGCGATCGCGGCCGAGGAGCTCGGCGTCCCGCTCGGCTACGTCCGGGTCGTCTCGGCGGACACCGACCTCGTGCCGGTCGATCTCGGCGCCTACTCCTCCCGGGAGACGCTGATGGTCGGGAGCGCGACGCGGATGGCGTGTCTCGACCTCGCAACGAAGATCCGCGCCTCGGTCGGTCGTGCCTGGCAGGTGCCGCCGGACCGGGTCCGCCTCTCGGGCGGCTGGGCTCTCGAGGTCGGCCGAGGGCCGGAGCACGGGTCCGCGGACGGGTCCGCCGATGGGTCCGGCGACGGCCGCCGGATGCCGATCGCCGAGGCGTTCCAGCTCGCCGAGGCGGAGCATGGCACGCTGGGTGCGGTCGGCCACTACGACACTCCGAAGGACGTGCACGGCGACTACCGGGGCGGGACGATCGGCGCGTCCCCCGCCTATTCGTTCACGGCGCACGTGGCCGACGTGGAGGTCGACGCCGAAACCGGCTTCGTGGACGTGAAGGCGATCTGGGTAGCCCACGACTGCGGGAAGGCCCTGAACCCGATGCTGGTCGAGGGCCAGATCGAGGGCTCCGCGTACATGGGATTCGGCGAGGCCCTGATGGAGCACCACAGGGAGAAGCGCGGCGGCCCGGAGAACGGCCTCCACGACGCACCCTCGCTGCTCGACTATCGGATCCCCACCTCGCGCGACTGCCCGGAGTTCGTCTCCCTCATCGTCGAGTCGAACGACCCCGAGGGCCCGTACGGTGCCAAGGAGGCGGGCGAGGGGCCGCTCCACCCGTCGCTCCCGGCGATCGCGAACGCGATCTTCGACGCGGTCGGCATCCGGCTGGACCGCCTCCCGTTCACGCCCGACCGCGTGTGGCGTGCGCTGCGGGAGCGCGAGTCCGCGGGCGCCGGGCCCGCGACGCGCGCCTGAAGCCGTCGCCGTGGCCGACCTCTCGCGTCTCCTCGAGAACAACCGCGCCTGGGCGCACGCCCGCGGCGAAGGGGATGCCGACTTCTTTCCGAGGCTGGCGCGTCAGCAGGCGCCGCCCTTCCTTTGGATCGGATGCTCGGACAGCCGCGTCCCCGCGAACGAGATCGTAGGGCTCGACCCGGGCGAGCTGTTCGTGCATCGCAACCTCGCCAACGTCGTCGTTCCCACCGACCTGAACGCCGTCTCCGTGCTCCAGTTCGCGGTCGACGTGCTGGGCGTCGGCGACGTGATCGTGTGCGGGCACTACGGGTGCGGCGGCGTGAGGGCCGCGCTGCGGGACCAGCGACACGGGATCGCGGACCTCTGGCTCGCCCACGTGCGGGAGGTCCGCGACGAGCACGCGGAACGCCTCGCGGGGCTCCCCGAGGCGCGACGGCTGGACCGCCTGTGCGAGCTGAACGTCCTCGAGCAGGCCGCGCGCGTCTGTCGAACGCAGGTGACGCGCGACGCGTGGGAGCGCGGGCAGGAGCTCGCGGTGCACGCCTGGATCTACGAGCTGTCGGACGGGCGGCTCCGGGACCTCGGGATGACCGTCTCGGATCGCGACGGCCTCGTGGCGGCCCGGGACGAGGCGCTCGGGCGGCTGGAGGCCTGAGACGCGGTCACGTCTCCGCGCGACGGAGCATCACCAGCACCATCCGGAAGTCCGAGAGAGCCCGGACCGCGTGTGGCACGGTCGCGGGAAGACGGAGAGCCTGCCCGGCCGAGACGACGTGCGACTCGTCCGCGATCGAGACCTCCGCCTCCCCGTCGAGGGCGACGGCGAGCGCCTCGTGCGGTGTGGCGTGCTCGGACAGTCCCTCCCCGGCGCCGAACGCGAACAGGGTCACGCTGCCCGAGGGCCCTTTCATCACCGTCCGGCTGACGACGGCGCCCGGCTGCACGGAGACGAGGTCCGCGATCGTCCCGGGACGGTCGAGCGGGCCGGGGGCCGTCACGACACCGCCTCCCGCTGAAGCGCGACGAGTCGCCGGATCCCGTCTCCGGCCAGCGCGATCATCTCGTCCAGCTCGTCCACGCGGAACGGGCGGCCCTCGGCGGTCCCCTGGACCTCGACGAGGCGCCCGTCCTCGAGCGCGACCACGTTGAAGTCGGCTCCGGCGCGGGAATCCTCCCGGTAGTCGAGATCGAGGCAGGGAACGCCGTCCACCAGGCCGACGCTCACGGCCGCCACGAACGACCGGAGGGGGCTGCGCTGGATGCGGCCCTCGCGCACGAGCCAGCGGGCGGCCTCGTGGAGCGCCACGCAGGCCCCGGTGATCGACGCGGTGCGGGTCCCGCCGTCTGCCGAGAGGACGTCGCAGTCGACGAGGACCGTGTGGGGGCCGAGCTCCGGCAGCTCCGTCGCGGCGCGAAGCGAGCGGCCGATCAGCCGCTGGATCTCCTGGGTCCGCCCGCGCGGACCACTCCGCTCCCGGTCCGTGCGCGTGTGCGTCGAACGGGGGAGCATCGCGTACTCGGCGGTCACCCAGCCGCCCCGTCCCTCGCGGTGCGGGGGCACGCCCTCCACCACGCTCGCCGTGCACAGGACCCGCGTGCTCCCGAACGAGACGAGGCAGGAGCCCTCGGCGTAGGGCGCCGCCGCGAGCTCGAGACGGACCGGGCGCATGGACCCGGGGTCTCGTCCGTCGTGCCTCCGATGTGCCATGTTGCCCCCCGGAGCGTGTCTGACGTGAGGCGGCCGTCCGCCCGAAGATCGAAACTGCGTGTCCGGAGGTTCGACCGCGAGCGCCGCGGGCCGGCGCGCCCCGCGACGGCCACCGCGGTCGTCGGAATCGCGGGGAGGCGGGGACGGACGCGGAACCCGGCTGGAGGAGGACGCGTGAGCGGACCGGAGTCGATGGAACGGGTCGAGGAGGCGGTCCTGGGCGGGGGGTGCTTCTGGTGCACGGAGGCCGTGTTCCAGCGCGTCGGCGGCGTGCTCTCGGTCGAGCCGGGGTATGCCGGCGGACACGTGCCGCATCCCACGTACGCCCAGGTATGCGGCAAGCAGACGGGACACGCCGAGGTGATCCGCGTCCGATTCGACCCCTCCGTGCTGACGTTCGCCGAGGTGCTCGAGATCTTCTTCGCGACGCACGACCCCACGACGCCGAACCGCCAGGGAAACGACGTCGGGCCCCAGTACCGGTCGATCGTGCTGGCACGGGACGAGGGACAGGAACGCGTCGCCCGCGACGTGATCGCCGCGCTCGAGGCGGAGGGCGTGTTCGAGCGGCCGATCGTCACCGGGGTCGAGCGGCTCGATACGTTCTGGCCCGCCGAGGAGGAGCACCGCGACTACTATCGGCGCAACGCCGCCCAGCCGTACTGCGCGTTCGTCATCGCGCCGAAGCTGGCGAAGCTGCGCAACCGCTTCGCCCGCCGGCTGAGGGAGTGAGGTCGCGGACCCGACGCCCACGGCGCCGACCGCGATCCGAAGGGGAGGAGATCGTCGTGCGCGTACCGCCGTTCGAGATGGAGCGCTGGCAGTCGCTCTGGGAGAACCGCGTCCGATACAACCTGTCGGAGAGCGGGGTCGCCCCCTACACGATGGAGGAGCTGGTTCGCCTGACCGGTCGCGATCCCGGGAGCACCGTGCTCGGCTACGGCCACACCGAGGGCTCTCCCGAGCTCCGCGAGAGGATCGCGGCGCTCTACCCGGGCGCGACGGCGGCCCACGTGATCGCGACGGTCGGGAGCGCGGAGGCGAACTTCGTGGCCTGCTGGCGCCTCGTCGAGCCGGGCGACCGGGTGGTCATCGTGATGCCCACCTACGGGCAGACGCCGGGCCTCGCGGCGGGGCTCGGCGCGGAGGTGATCGAGCTCCCGCTCCGGGAAGAGCTCGGATGGCAGCCGGCGCCCGGGTCCGCCGCGAAGGCGATCGGTCCGGGCACGCGGCTCGTGGTCGTCACGAACCCGAACAACCCCACCGGCGCGGTCCTGCGCCCCGAAGCGGTCGACGAGATCGTCGAGGCCGCCGAGCGGGCAGGCGCCTGGATCCTCGCCGACGAGGTCTACGCGGGGGCCGAGCTCGAAGGGCCGGTCACGCCGTCGCTGTGGGGCCGGACCGAGAAGGTCGTCGCGACGGCGTCGCTGTCGAAAGCGTACGGCCTGCCGGGTCTGCGGGTCGGGTGGCTGGTCGCGCCCGCGGGCTGGAGGGACGAGCTGTGGGCGCGGAAGGACTACACGACGATCGCCCCCTCCGTCCTCTGCGACGGGCTGGCCGCCGCGGCCCTCGAGCCCGCAACCCGTGCCCGGATCCGGACCCGCGCCCGCGCCCTCCTCCGCGAGCGGCTCGGGGTCCTCTCGGACTGGGCCGCCGGTCACGAGGACCGACTCCGGTTCCGCCCGCCCGATGCGGGAGCGATCGCCTTCTTCGGGTACGGGGGGGGCATGCCCTCGATGGAGCTGGCCGAACGGCT
>Ga0316578_10000230_pt1 | contig 16423 bp, 11 predicted proteins | sample J0NA_2_FD_203076 | JGI IMG/M metagenome (GOLD analysis project Ga0316578, IMG submission 203076) | Rhizosphere microbial communities from salt marsh grasses in Alabama, United States - J0-2_160517rDrC | ecosystem: Host-associated > Plants > Roots > Rhizosphere | place: USA: Alabama | collected... | reverse complement strand
GCCTCGTACTGGTCGACGACGCTCCCCGGCGGGTACTACGACGTGAAGGTCGCCCTCGACCACGGCGCCGGGACCGTCTCGTTCGCGATAGACCGCGTCGCCGGGTACTCCGCGCCCCTGTCCGACTTCTCGGTGCCGGAGTGGTCGGCGGTCGAGTACCGGACGCTGGAGCCCGACTATTCGATCCAGCTCAACCCGTATAACGAGAAGAGCCGCATATACGATGTCTGGAGCGCGGCCGGCGGCGAGCTGCCGCCCCCGCCGCCGCTGTCTCCTCCGCTGATCATCGCCGTCGAGGACATCGGAAACGACGACGGCGGGCAGGTCCGTCTGAGGTGGAGCTCCTCGTCGCTCGACATTCCGAACAGCACCCTGCCGATCACCGGATACGCCCTCTGGCGCCGCATCGATCCGCTCCCGCCGGGGATCGCCATGCTGGCAGCGCAGGCTGCCCCGGCGCTTATCGAGCAGATGCCGCTCTATCCGCCCGGCGACTGGGACTATCTCGGCACCGTCCCCGCCTGCTGCGAGGAAACCTATGCGACGGTCGTGCCGACATTGGCAGATTCAACGGCCGAGTATGGCGTGCACTGGTCGGTCTTCTTCGTGCGGGCGCTGACGCAGGTACCCGCCGTCTACTACGACTCGCCGCCGGACAGCGGGTACTCGATCGGACCGGAGGATCCGATCGAGCCCGGTCAATACCCCGAGCCCGAACAGCAGGCCGACTACCTCGGCGGAAACTACCCGAACCCGTTCAACCCGGCGACCGAGATCAGGTTCGGCCTCGCCTCTCCCGGTCATGTGGTCGTACGGATCTACGACGCATCGGGCAGGCTCGTGCGCACGCTCGTCGACAGACGGATGCCGGCGGGCGACCACACGGCGGTCTGGAACGGGATCGACGATCGGGGCCGCGCAGCGGCGAGCGGGGTGTACTTCTGCCGCCTCGAGGCGGAGCGGTTCACGAAGACGGAAAAGATGGTGCTGATGAGATGAGACGGAGCGCCCGCTACTCGTAGTGCAGCGCCTCTATCGGATTGAGCTTGGCCGCGCGCATCGCCGGCCAGAAGCCGAAGGTCAGCCCGACTGCCGTGCAGAAGATGACCCCCGCGATCGCCCACTCGAGCGGGACGTGAGCGGCGAAGTGGGTCACGAGACTGACCGCGTTTCCCAGGGCGAACCCCACGCCGACCCCGATCAATCCCCCGATGTTGCATAGGATGATCGCCTCCATGAGGAACTGCAGCATGATCGTGCGCTGCCGCGCGCCGAGCGCCTTGCGGATCCCGATCTCCTTTGTGCGCTCGGTCACGGAGACGAGCATGATGTTCATGATCCCGATCCCCGCGACGATCAGGGCGACGATCCCGATGGCGAACGAGCCGGTTTTGATCCCCGCGGTCATCTGGTTGAAGGTCCTGATGTTGCTGTCGTTGGTGAAGATCGTGAAGTCGTCCTCTTCCTGGGGCTTCAGCCCCCGCTCGGCCCGCATGACCGTCCTCGTCTCGTCGATCGCCCGCTGGAGCAGCTCGGAGGACTTCGCCTGGACGGTGATGTTCACCGAGCGCTCATCTCCGTCCGCGGTGCGCAGCCCGTAGATCTTCTTGAAGGTCGATATCGGTATGATCATGTACTGGTTGAAGCGCCCGCCCATCGCCGAGCTCTTGTCCTCGAGCACGCCGACGACGAGGAACTTGCGGCCGTCGATCTTGATCGTCCGCTGCAGCGGATCGGTCCAGGGGAAGAGCTCGTCGGCGATGCCGTACCCGAGCAGCACGACGTTGCGGCCGACGTCTATGTCCTCCTGGGAGAGATTGCGGCCGCTCATCACGTAGTGCGTGTTGTTCGGCGCGTACTCGGGAGTGCCGCCGCAGACCACGAGATCGGGATTGGTCTTGAGATCGCGGAACGATGCGACGTGGTTCCAGCTCCACAGCTCCGAGCCGACCAGGTCGACCGTCTTCACCTTCCTCCGTATCGCCTCGGCGTGCTCGGTGGTGATCGGGCGCCGCGCCTGGATCTTGCGCCATTCCTCCTCGCTCATCGCCCCGGCCGCCGCCTGCTTCTGCACCTGGAAGGTCTGCGTGCCGAGGACGCTGATCTCCTTCTCTATAGCCGTCTGGACGACCGAGATCCCCGTCATCACCGCGATGATCGAGGCCACGCCCGCGATGACGCCGATCATCGTGAGGAACGACCGCATCTTGTGGGTCTTCAACGCCGCGAGCGCCATCTTGAGAGCTTCGATGACGAGCATATCCGCTCCGTTGCATCGTCCCGCCCCGGGGCGGGACGTCTATTCGTACGCGAGCGCGATGACGGGGTCGAGCTTCGACGCCCGCATCGCCGGGAGCAGCCCGGAGACGATCCCCACCATGAACGAGACGAGGATCCCCACTGCGACTATCGGCAGCGATACCGCCGCCGGCATCATGAACTTGTTTATCAGCGCCGCGACGATGTACGAGAGCACCAGCCCGATGAGCCCGCCGACCGTGCAGAGGCAGCATGACTCGAACAGGAACTCGGTGAGGATCATGCTTCGCCGCGCGCCGACCGCCTTGCGGATCCCGATCTCCCGCGTCCGCTCGGTGACCGAGACGAGCATGATGTTCATCACGCCGATCCCGCCGACGAAGAGCGAGAAGCTCGTGATGATGAAGCCGATCAGCACCACCACTCCCATCACGCTGTTGTACGCGTTCATCAGGGAGTCCATGCTGTTGATCGAGAAATCGTCCTCCTCGGTCGGCTTGAGACCGCGGAGCTTGCGCATCTCACTGATCAGCTCGTAGCGGAAGTTCTCCAGCTCCTCCTGGCTCGGCGCCTTGGCGGCGATCGAGATGTCCCGATTCCTGATCCCGTACGCCTTGATGAAGCTCGTGATCGGTATCGATATCTGTCGGTCGAAGTTCGGGCCGCCGAAGAACCCGCCGCTTCCCTGCGACTCCATCACGCCGATGACGCGGAACGCGTACCGTCCCAGCTTGATGTCCTTGTTGAGCGGATCGGCGCCGCCGAACAGGTTCTCCCTGATCTCGCTCCCGATTACGCAGACGAACCGGCGGTCCTGGACGTCCGCTGCAGTGAAGTAGCGGCCGAACTCGGGGACGGCGGCGGAGACGAGCATCTCCTTGTCAGTCGTTCCGATGACCAGGATGTTCTCGAGGACCGTCGAACGGTACTTGACGTTTCTCGTGGCGTAGGTCGACGGGTTGATCGCCTTCGTGTCCTGCATGCGACGGGCGAGCTCCTCCGCCTCCTCGAAGGTGATGTTGGGGCGGTTGCGGTACCTGAAGTAGTTGCCCGTGATGATCCATGGCATCCTCGATACGTAGAGCACGTCGGAGCCGACCGCCGAGATGCTCTCCTTGAAGTTGTTCCCGAGGCCGTTCGAGACAGTCATCGTCGTGGCGATGGCGAGGATACCGATGACGATCCCCAGCGTCGTCAGGGTGGCGCGGCTCTTGTTGACCCGCAGCGCCCTGATCGCGATGGCGAGGGCCTCTCTCGTGTTGTAGATCAGCGAGTGCATTTCCGTGCTCCGGCCTCAGCGTTGCTCCTGCTGCTCCTCGTTCCGGACAGTGACCGGGGTGAGGTTCTCCAGCGTCTGGCTGATTGCCCGGTAGCTTCCCGAGACGACCTCGTCGCCTTTCTCCAGCCCGCCGACGATCTCGATATGCGTGTCGCTCTGGATCCCCGTCTCTACCTGCACGGCCCTGGCGACTCCGTCACGCACGACGAAGACGATCGTGATGAACCCGTCCCTGTCGGGGACGTACTCGGGCTTCGTGCTGTCCGCGTGCGCGTCGCCGACTGCGCCCTTCTCTGTCTTCTTCTGCTTCAACTGCTCCGGGGTGCGCACCGTAACGCACTGCAGCGGCACGCAGAGCGTGCTGTCGCGGGTCTCGATCACGATGTCGGCGCTGGCCGACATGCCGGGGCGCAGCCGGGCGGTGGGATCGGTGATGGCGATCTTGACCTCGAACTCGGTCTTCTGGTCTGTCGAGCCCATGCCGGAGATGCTGGCGCTGCTCGCTATCTCGCGGACGGTGCCGTCGAACACCTCATCTGGAAGGGCGTCGATCTCTATCGAGGAGCTGTCGCCGACGCTGACGTCGACGATGTCATTCTCGTCCACCTTGACGAGAGCCTCCATCTCGTCGAGGTTGGAGACGATCATGATCACGTCCTCCTGGAACTGCGAGCCCAGGGCGATCTCGCCGACCTCCTTGTTCAGCGCGCTGATCGTGCCCGCCATGGGGGAGTAGATCGTCGTCTTGGAGAGGTTGTCCCGAGCCTGCTTCACCGTCGCCTCGGCCTGGTCGACCAGCTCGAGGGCCGAACGATGCCGCGCCTTCTCTATCTGGACGGTCGAGTATGCCTGGTCGTAGCTCGCCTCCGACTCGAGGTCGCGGTCGATAAGGGCCTTGATCCGGGCGAGCTCCTTCTCCGCCTTGACGACCGTCTCACGGGTAAGCTCGGCGTTCGCCTGCACCGAGCGAAGGTTCGCCTCGGCCTGCTCGAGGGCGGCGACATACCGTTCGCTGTCGAGGCGTACGAGCAGATCGCCCTTTTCGACCCAGTCGCCCTCCTTGACGCCGAGGAAGGTGATCTTGGCCGCGACGTCGGCACTGATCTTCACGCTGGTGTGCGGCTCGACCCTGCCGGTGGCCGTCACCGTCTCGACGATACGCTGCTTGTCCGCTGTTACCGTCTGGACGATCGTCCTGTCGTTTCCCTTCCGTCCGGCCATCGCGATGAAGACGACGACGAGCACGACGACGACCGCCGCAAAGATCCATATCCGCTTTCGTGGCATCCGTGACATCGAATCTCTCCCGGTTTGAATCCCCAGCCTGTCCGAACAGTATACACCCCCGGGGGGCGGAATATTCTATGTCCATGTTACGGGTTGAACGGTAAGAAGTTGCAGGGATATCGACGATATCGTCCCGGGAAGATCATCGGCGCCGGATGTCGTGGCGGCGCATGATCTTGAGCAGGCTCGCGTGGTCGGCCAGGCCGAGCTCCGCCGCCGTCCTCGTTATCTGCCAGTCGTTGCGCTCGAGGGCGGCGACGACGATCCGCCGCTCCGCCTCCGCCTTGAGCTCCTGGAAGGTGCCCGTCCCCTTTGCGGTCGGTTCTCCCGGCCCCGTGCGGATCTCCGCGGGGACCGCACCGGGGCCGATCTCGTCACCGTCCGAGGCGATGATCATCCGCTCGATGATGTTACGCAGCTCGCGGATGTTGTTGCGCCGCCATTCGTACGCCATAAGCAGGTCGAGAGCCCCGGAGGAGATCCGCTTCTCCCGCACGCCGAAACGCTTGCAGATCCGCCGGGTGAAGTGAGCGGCGAGAGCGGGGATGTCCGAGCGGCGCTCCCGCAGCGGTGGTACGTGGAGCCGGTGGACGTTGATCCTGTACATCAGGTCCTCCCGGAAGCGCTTCTGCCGCACCTCCTCCTCGAGGTCCCGGTTGGTGGCGGCCACGACGCGCGCATCGACCTCTATCGAACGCTCGCCGCCGAGGCGCATCACTCGACGTTCCTCGAGCACGCGCAGCAGCTTCGCCTGCGCGGCGGGGGGAAGCTCGCCTATCTCGTCGAGGAACAGGGTGCCGGCCGATGCGAGCTCGAAGGCCCCCTTGCGCGCGCGGTCGGCGCCGGTGAAGGCGCCGCGCTCGTGCCCGAACAGCTCACTCTCGACGAGGTTCTCGGGGATGGCCGAGCTGTTGATAGCGATGAACGGGGCCTTCTCGCCCGGACCGAGGCGGTGCAGCTCTCGCGCGACGAGCTCCTTGCCCGTGCCGCTCTCCCCGGTGATCAGGACCGGGCTCGGAACGGGGGCGAGGCGCGCTATCTGGCCGAGCAGCTCCCGGACCGGGGCGCTCGCGCCGATAATAGGCGTCGCGGTCCCGAGGTCGCGCCGCAGGGTCCGGACCTCGGTCTCGAGACGGGCGCGTTCGAGGGCGTTGGCCACCTCGTGGGCGACGCGCTCCATCGACTCAGCCTTGTCGATGAAGCTGTACGCGCCGAGTCGGATCGCCTTGGCGCAGCGGTCGAAGTCGCCCGTGCCGGTGTAGACGATCACCGGGGTCGGATCCTCCTTCTCATTCATGCGGCGAAGGACTTCGAACCCGTCGACGCCGGGCATCTCGAGATCGAGGATCACACAGTCGACCGCCTCGCCGGCGAGCATCGAGAGGGCCTGCTCTCCGCCGGTGGCGACGATCGTGTCGTAGCCGCCGACGCGATGCAGGTCGTACGCGTACTGCTGCGCGAGGTGAAGGACGTCGTCTACTATCAGAACGAGTGCCACTGTCTCACGCTCCATCGCCCGCGGGAAGGTCGATGACGAATCTGCTGCCCCTGCCCGGTCCGCTCTCGACGGCGATCGTTCCGCCGAGATCGATGACGAGGCGCCGCACGATCGAGAGTCCGAGCCCCGTCCCGCGCTCCTTGGTCGTATAGAAGTCGTCGAATATCCTCGATCGCTGCTCCTCGGTCATCCCTCGTCCCGTGTCGGATATTGATATGCGCGCGGCCCGGCCGCCGTCCTCCCCGGAGACGGGCGCCGCCGAGACGGTGACCGTCCCTATTCCCGGCTCGATGCTCTCGATCGCGTTGCGCACGAGGTTCTCCAGTATCCTGCGCAGGGCGAGAGGGTCGGCCAGGACGACGGTCCCCTCGGCGAGCTCTGTGCGGATCTCGATCTCACCCGTCCCGCGCATGTCGGCCGCCACGCGCGTGGCGATATCGCTCAGATCGCACGCGCGGCGCTCTGTGCGAGGATACAGGCGGGCGTAGCTCGAGGCAAGGTTCTCGAGGTAGGTGATGCTCGACTCGAGGGTCTCGCGCCGCTCGTCGAAGACCTTCGGCAGGTGCTGGGGGTCGTCGCGGAGCACCTCGGTGAGATGCCGGAACACGTTGCGGATCGGGGTCAGCCCGTTCTTGATGTCGTGGTTGACCTGGCGTGCCAGCTCACCGACGGCTGCGCGGCGCTCGGCGTCGCGTATACGCAGCGCCCCGGCCCGCAGGCGGCCGGTCATCGCGGCGAGCAGGCGCGAGAGATCCCCGATCTCGTCATGCCTGTCCGATCCGAAATCGACGTCGAGTCGCTCGAGGTCGACATCCGCCGTCTTCCTCGCCAGCGCGGTTAGCGGCCGGCTGATGCGCGCGGAGAGCCAGGCGACGAGGATGACCGCGGCGACGGCCGCGACGGCCAGGGCGGCGAGGAACCAGAGATCGATCCCCCGCCGCAGGGCCCGGAGCCCGGCGAGGTCGTGGCTCACGCGAAGCGCCGCTTGCGACAGTCCGGTCCGCTCGTCATCTATGTACGGCACGAGCAGCTCGCGGACGATCGTGCCGCCGGCGAGGTCCTCCTGGCCCGGGCCCGGCAGATCGAGGGTCACCGTGAGGTCGGTTCCCCGCGCGAGCCGCTCGAGGAACGCCGCGCCGACGGCGTCTCCGCCGACGAGCGTGAAGCGGCTGCCCCCTATCGTGAACGAATCGACCCTCGCCAGCGCGAGCAGCGGTCCGTCGGGGGTCCGCATCCCGGTCAGCGCCGTCCCGCCCTGCGCCCCGGCGAGCAGACGGGGGAGCTTCGGCTCGAGACGGTCGTACTCGTTGCGGAAGTGTCCCGAGCTGATGATGCGTCCCGCGCCGTCCTGTATCTGGAGGACGGACAGTCCGGTGAGGCTCATCGCCCGGCCGGCGTAGTCGATCAGGTAGCGGCGCTCTCCCTGCTCGCCCTCGACGGCGGCCCGCCTGAAGCGGTTGTCGGAGAGGATCGCCTCCCTCAGAGCGGCGAGGGAGGCAGCGATCCGGTTGCTGCTCCCCGAGATGTCTTCCTCGATTACCGCGACGAGTCCCTCGACCCTGCGCTCGTACTGCGCGGTGAGACGCCCCGTCATCTCGCGGCGGATCATCAGCGAAAGCACGATCATCGGGAGAAGGACCGCGGTGAGGAATACGACGAGCAGGCGCGAGCGGAACGACATGGCGATCACTTCTCCTGCGACGACGACGATCCGACGATCCGGACCGTCCCGTACGCGTCGACCGATATCCCCGCCGAGCCGCTGCGGACGATCACATGGCTTCTCGTGTCTACCAGCGGGATAATGGCGTCGGCGAGCCCATCGCAGAGACCGGAGAGCCACCGGGCGCGTCCGGTGAGGGCGGCGGCCTCGGTGCGCGGGTCGACATTCAGAAGGGGCAGATCGATGATGTACGCGAAATCCTCGCCCTCCAGAAGGCTCGCCAGAAGCTCGTTCTCTGTGACCCCCTCGGCCGAGAGAGCGCGCGCGACAGTGTCCAGTCGCGGGACGGCGGAGAAGATCTCCCCGCTCCCGGCCGATGAGTTCGGTCCGGCGGTCGCTAGCGCGAGGATCCGTTCGGCGAGGTCCCGCGCTACGGGGTCCGATCCGATATAAAGGATCCGATGCCGGCCCGATGACGAGTATGCGCTGTGGCTCAGCGCCGGGCGCCATGTCTCGTCTTCGGAGAAGGTTGCGCACGGGGAGAGCTCGTCCCACCAGGACGGTCCTCTATGGGCGCGGGCGCTTCCCCGGACCGCCTCAAGTGCGAGCGAGGCGGAGAGCTCGCGGGAGATGCCCGCGGGCGAGTGGCCCCAGCGGACTTCCTTCGCGCGCGTGGTCGAGAGGAGGAGGTACACCCGATTCCACGGCAGCGGCTCGGTGACGAGATGCGGGCGCGAGGTGGCGTAGTCGACGACATCGATGTCCGAGGTGACCATGACGTCGACCGCTCCCTCTAGAAGGTCGCGCGGGTCGCGCGAGCCGGGCTCGATGAAGACGAGCACGGGGGAGCCGGGGTCACGGAACGGCCTGGCCGTCAGCGGTCCTCGGTACGGCCGGCCCACGAGGACCGGGGTCGGCTCCATCGCGTACGGCCCCGTGCCGATCGGCCAGCGGGCGTATCTCGTCCGCAACGCCACACTGAACGGGGGAGTGGAGAGTATGACGGGGATCTCCCTGCGCGATCCGCTGCTGTAGCCGCGGCGGTGTACTGCGACGATCCGCGTGTCCTCCTCTCTGACCGAATCGATCCTGGCGGCCCGCATGACGGCGGCGACCTCCGGCCGTTCCCAGCACCTGACGACGTCCGCGGCGGTCACCAGAGTGCCGTCGTGAAAGAAGGCGTCGTCACGGATCTCGAACAGCCATCTGCGACCGTCGGAGACACCGCGCCAGGCCGCGGCGAGCGCCGGCCGCACCTTGTTCCGGCAATCGAGCGTGAAGAGCGTCCGGTAGAGATGACCGAAGAGGATCCGCTCGCTCTCGTTTCGCGCGATGGGGGCGTGGTCGGGATCGACCGGCCCGGGAAGGGCGATGCGGATCGTGTCAGGTGAGAGGGATGGAGCGGGGACGATGATGCAGGCATCCTCGGCGTAGCTCCCTTCGCGGGTCACCGGGATCGGGCCGCACGAGCAGACGGCGAGAGCGATGACGAGTGCGGGGAGTATGCGCAGGTGCCACATGCCGGTCTCCGGGGACCCGAAGTCCCCTTTGTCATCCTTGCAGTTACGGGCGCGGCGGGATCCACCGGTATCATCGTGCATACGGACCGCGCTGTCAAGGAGCCGCCTGACCATTTGCCAATCGCCCGGGCATCATGTATATTACTACCAAGGTAAGCAGAGACCAATCGGACCACATCAAAATCCCCACCAGCCGTTCTCAGGGCCTGCAGGCGGCGCCGGCTTTCCGGCCGTCCCACCCGCCGTCGCCGAAAGAGAGGTGAAGGCGATGCGTTCCCGATTCCCGTTCCGTTCATCAGTGTTCGTTCTATCGGTCGTCTGTCTCGCCGCGCTTGCGTTCGTGACCGCGCCGGCGCGCGAGAGGACCGGACCGCTGCCCGGCGAGGGCGGGCGCGATCCGCTCGGCATTCTCGTCCTCGACGGGAGCGGGGTGCACGACGTCGGGGAGCTGCTCCTCAATACGGAGAACTGGGGGGCGTTCGGCTCGTACCCGGGCGCCAACACGCCGATCAGCCAGTACCCCTCGGCCGAGTGGCCGGCGGGGAGCGGGATCGAGCATCTCAACATAGCAGGGCTCTGGGTCGGGGCGGAGAAGGGATGCGTCCTCGGCGAGCGCACGATAGCCGTCTCAACGGCGGCGTACGAGATGGAGTTCCGTCCGACCGACAGCCCGATAGACAGGATCTACGAGACATACGAGGGAGCACCGGGGGGGAACCGTGTCCCGTCGCCGTACGCGGACGATGACGGGGACGGATCGATCGACGAGGATTACCTCGACGGACATGACAACGACGATGACGGCCTGATCGACGAGGATTTCGCCGCGATATCGCAGCAGATGTTCAGCTCGTGGTTCACCGACGACCAGCCCGAGGCGATCGCGCAGTATCCCGAGCACGATCCGCTGCACCTGACGGTCAGGCAGGAGAGCTACCAGTGGACCGATCCCCGCTTCGACGATTTCGTGGGGGCCTCGTTCTTCATGACCAATACGGGCGACGAGTGCCTCGACCACGTGTATGTCGGGATGTTCCTCGATTTCGACGCGGGAAGGAGGGACGAGCCCGACTACTGGGCGGACGACCTCATCGGCTACTGGGAGGGGATCAGGTGCACCGAGCTCGGCCCCGCTTCGCTGCACGTCGCGTACGTATGCGACGCGGTCGATGGTGTCCCCAGGAGCTATTGCGGCGCGATGCTCCTCGGGCACACCGTCTATGCCGAGGGGGGCGGTGTCGGCGAGGTCGGCGTCAACGCTGTCAGGATCTTCAGCGGCGACCTGCCGTACGAGAACGGCGGTGATCCGACGAACGACTTCCAGCGCTACGAGCTCATGTCGACACCTCGCATCGACCTCAATCCGACCGCGCCCCGCGACTACCGCGTCCTGATGAGCTCCGGCCAGTTCAGCCTGCTCGCCGGGGAGTCCATCGAGTATCACATCGGGTTCGTCTGCGGGGCGACCTTCGAGGAGATGCTCGACAACGCGGCGATGTGCCAGAAGCTCTTCGACGGCCTCTGGCTGAACCTCGACGGGAATCCGCTGACCGGCGTGGAAGGCCGGGAGACGATCGTCGAGGGACCGGCCACAGGGGTCGTCATCGATTCGTGCCGGGCCGACCTGAGCGATCCCATTGCGCTGGCACGCGGGGAACACGTCTGGATCAACACCGACTGCAGCCGCGAGGAGTTCCTCAAGGAGGCGTGCGGGTACACCGAGGCGGACAGCCTCCTCTTCCGCACAGGGGTCGACGGGCGCGAAGGCCACGTGAGTTGGATGTACGGGCAGCCGCAGGGGATCATGGCCGACCTCGACATACGGCCCGGCTCCTGCCCGAACCCGTTCAACGTGAAGCTCTTCGAGTTCCTCGAGGGCGGGAATCCCCATGCGGGAGGCGTCCTCCCCGTGGCGATCCCCGGGGACGCGGCGTTCGACGTGCATGATATCGATCTCGCCACGGTGCGGCTCGAGGGAGTCGAACCGCTCGCGACGGGGCGCGGGTACGAGGACGTCACCTCGCCGCTCTACGGCCCCGATCCGTGCGAATGCGGCGGGACCGGACCCGACGGGTACGAGGACCTCGTGCTGAAGTTCAACGCTCAGCAGATCGCCGCGGCGCTGCCGCACTACGACTTGCCGGAGGTGGGAGAGGGGGCGACGCTCGTTCTTCGGGGGAACCTCGAGAACGGTATCCCGTTCGAGGCGTCCGACTGCATCGTCTACGTCGGTCCGCCGAAGGCCGACCGCGGAGACCGCGATATGCTCGCGGCCCGCGAGACGCGCCTCTTCGACACGTCGCCCAACCCGTTCAATCCCGCCACGACGATCCGGTTCGATCTCGCCGCGCCGGGGCACGTGACCCTGGCAGTCTACGATGTCGCCGGACGGCTCGTCAGCGTGCTCGTCGACGGCGAGATGCCGGCGGGGAGTCACGAGGCGGTATGGGACGGGCGCGGCGCGGGCGGCGCGGCGGCGGCGAGCGGAGTCTACTTCTACAAGCTCGCTGCGCCCGAGTTCTCCGAAACCCGCAAGATGGTGCTGCTCCGCTGAGACGGGCACCGGAGGGAAACGGTTCCGAACGCACACGCGCCGGCATCCTCATGGATGCCGGCGCTTCATCATGCGGCCGATCCCTGTGCGTTCACCGATACAGCATCTTTATCGCGCCCCAGGTCGACTCCTCGACGCCGAGGGGCTCCGTATAGTCTATGGTCAGCATCGGCCGGGGGTGGCTCATGTTGTCTCCCGAAGCCATCATGAAGCTGACGTATCCGGTGTCGGCGATGACCCGCACGCCGTAGTTGAACTGATCGACCCAGACCTGGACTATGTCCGTGATGTCGAATGCGAGCGCGCATCCCCAGTAGCAGGGGCCGCTCGGGTCGCCCCGCGATATCGGATACGAAAGCGTCGGGTCCAGGTTGGAGGGCCTGTTGTTCCACGTGATCGTCGACTCCTCCCATGGAGCCACGACCGGTGCGAAGTAGATGGTCCCGTCGAGATAATCGGCATATAAGGTAAGAGTCGCCCAGTTTATCGTCGAGCCGGCCGGGATCGCCGAGATGTCGAACTCGATGTAGGCAGCGCTCTGCGTGACGAACCCCATGATCTGGAAGTCCTCGTAGTCGCCGAAGTTGTTGTTCGCCCATCCGAACATGTCGGTGACGTACGAGTCCTTTCCGGCGGGCCCCGGCTGACGGACGATCTCTATGGCCCCGCAGTCGACGGGTACGAGCAGAGCCGCGAAAACGGTCGATGCAAGAAGCAGTGCTGAGGATGTGAACCGTAGCGATCGCGTCATGTCGGCGCACCTCGTGTGGTGGATGTTTCTGAACGGGCCGGCGTTTCGGGCCCGTGCTTTCCCCTTTCGTATGCATAAATCCGGCCAGTCAGTTTTCCGTTGCGATTCCTTATCAATCCGGTACCATATCGGCCTGACGGGGATATAGGGTGTTACGACTACGGCGTCCAGCTTTCACCAGAGAGGTCGGCAGATGGAATCACGGCTCCCCGAGATCGGCAAGATTTCCCCCGAGGTCTTCGAGGAACTGATCTACCCGCGCCTGGGGGCCCGCCGCGACTCGGTGCTCGTCGGGCCGCGCAGCGGCGTCGACGTAGGCATCGTCGAGATCGGCGGCCGGGCCGTGGCGATGACGACGGACCCGGTCTTCATCGTCCCCGAGTACGGCTGGGAGCGGGCCGCGTGGTTCGCCGTGCACATCCTCGCCTCGGACATCGTGACGAGCGGGCTGCCTCCCACCTATCTCTCTGTCGACCTGAACCTCCCGATGGAGATCACCGAGGCGCAGATCGAGACGATGTGGAAGGTGATACACGCCGAATGCGAGAAGATGGGGATGGCGATCGTCTGCGGGCACACCGGCCGGTACGAGAACTGCCGGTACCCTATGGTCGGCGGGGCGACGGTCGTCGCCGTCGGATCGATGGACGCCTGGGTCTCTCCCTCCATTGCGCGCCCGGGCGATCACATCGTCATCACGAAGGGGCCGGCGATCGAGGCTTCCGGGATCTTCGCGGCGATGTTCCCCGACCGTATCGCCGGTTCGCTCGGGCGGCCGTTCGCCGACAGGGCGCAGGATCTGTTCTATCGCATGTCGGTCGTCGAGGACGCCCTCACCGCCGTCTCGATGGGGGTGCGCGACCGCGGTGTGACGGCGATGCACGACGCCACCGAGTGCGGTATCTGGGGTGGGGTCTACGAGCTCGCCGAGGCGGCGGGTCTCGGCGTCATCCTCGACAAGGACGCGATCGTCGTCGCCGACGGCGTGAAGGAGATCTGCGCGCTGTTCGGCATCGACGACCCGTACGCGGCGATCAGCGAGGGGACGCTGATCCTCTCGTGCCGTCCGGAGCATTCCGCCCGGATAGTCCAGGCACTCGTGGATCACGGCATCCGCTCGTCGGTCGCCGGCGAGCTGACCCCCGCGGGATCGGGGATGAGGGTCGTCTCGGGGGGGATAGAGGCCGAGTTCAAGCATCCCGGGGTCGATCCGTTCTGGGACGCGTTCTACCGTTCGCTGAGCTCCTGACCCCCGCCCTGCCGGGGATGACAGGAACGCATCGCCTGGATATAGTGTATACCGGGTAGGAGGTCGAAAGGGGGTGGGGTCCTATGGACCTGCTCGAGGAGCTCGGCCCTTTTACATTCGCCAGCAGGCTGCAGAGGCTCTCGTCCCGGCTCAAGTCGGAAGCCTCGACGATCTATCACGCGTGCGGGATGGACTTCGACGACCACTGGTTTCTCGTCGGCTATCTGCTCGCGCGGCACGAGGACCTGACCGTCGCAGAGATGGCCGGCCGGCTGGGGTTCTCCCAGCCGGACGTCGTGCTGATGACCGACGGAATGGTCGAGCACGGTCTTCTGAGGATCGAGTACGACTCGGCCGATCCGATGCATCGGCGCCTCTCGCTGACCGATGAAGGCAGGGAGACCGTCGCTTCGCTGGAAAAGGTCTGGCAGGCGGTCGGCGACGTCACGCGGGAACTGCTCGAAGCGACTCACACGGAGATCCTCGACTCGCTGTCGCGGATAGAAAGCGCGCTCGAGGAGCGATCGCTCTTCAGCCGGGTGGCCGAGCGGATCAAGCCGGAAGAGGGGCATTGCCAGCCCGAAGATGCCGGTTAGGGGCCGGTATCCCGTCGCATTCAGACTGATCCGGACGCCCGGTCTTTCCCGGTGAGGGAATCCCCTGTACATTCCGCTCCTATTCCCATAACATAATGACCATTCAGAAAGGACTGAATGATCATGAACAAGGAGCACAGCCAGTTCATAGAGACGTGGGGGTCGATGGGGGTCCTCTGGGGGATCAACCGCTCGATGGCGAGGATCCACGCGTTCGTCATGCTCTGCGAGGATCCGGTCGATCTCGAGACTGTCTGCCGACAGCTCCGGATCAGCCGCGGGAACGCGAGTATGTCGCTGAAGGAGCTTCGCGTGTGGGGTGTGATCCACCGGGTCCATATCGCCGGCGAGCGGCGCGACTTCTACGTGGCTGAGCCGGACAACTGGAAGATGATCTTCAAGATCGCCGCCCAGCGCAAGGAGCGCGAGTTCGATCCGGCCCTGCAGGCCCTGCGCGACCTGCTCGGCCATACCGACCTGAAAAACAGCAGCGGCGTACGCGCGCGGCTCAGCGAGCTCGAACGCACGATGAGCACGTTCGACAGGATAGCGCAGAAGTTTCTCGGAAACGAGCAGGCCAGCCGGATGGTGGTCGACATGCTCAAGAAGTTCAGGGTCTGAACCGAGGGGAGAAGGACGATGCCCAGGCATCTCATCCGTGTGATCGTGGCGGCCGCTGCGGTCGTCTCGTCCTGCACGATGGAGTCGGGGAGCCCGCCGCCCGATCGACGGCATGCCGGCGGCTCCGTGCGGACGGTGTCGCGCCACGAGATCCAGAGCGTGATGGAGTTCCTCTCGAGCGACCTGCTCGAGGGGCGCGCCCCGGGGACCCGGGGCGGGGAGCTCGCCGAGGAATACATGCGCAGCGTCTTCAAGCTGCTCGACATGGAGCCGTACGAGGGCGATTACTTCCAGCAGTTCATGCTGCACGGCTTTACCCTGACCGATCTGCTCGTCGAGGCGAACGGGGTCCGGCTCGGCTTCCGCGACGACGTGGTCGGAAGTTTCACGCGCGACGAGGCGGCGTTCTCAATCGGAGGAGAGGCGGTCTTCGTCGGGTTCGGCATCGACGCGGACGCCTGGTCGTGGAACGACTACAAGGACGCCGACGTGGCGGGCAAGGTCGTGATATGCCGGGTCAACGAGCCGGGGCGCGGCGATCCCGCCCTCTTCGAAGGGAACGCGCTCACCTACTACGGGAGATGGACATACAAGATCGAGGAAGCGGCGCGCCGGGGCGCCCGGGCGATCCTGCTCGTGCATACTGACGAGACGGCGGGGTACGGCTGGCACGTGGTGCGCAACTCGTGGGGCGGGGAAGAGCTGTACCTGCCCTCGCAGCTCGACAATGCCCTCGAGTTCCGCGGCTGGGTGCGGGAGAAGAAGCTGCGAGAGATCCTCGCCGCTGCAGGCCGCGACCTCGACGAGCTCTACGAGGCGAGCGAGAGCCCCGGATTCGAGCCGGTCGATCTCGGCTTCGCCGTCTCGATCTCCGGGCGCGGGGAGTCGAGGAGCCTCACGACGCGCAATGTCGTCGGGGTCATACCCGGGGTCGACCCGCTGCTGAGGGGCTCGTCGATCGTCCTCAGCGCGCATATCGATCATCTCGGCATGAACGAGACGCTTCCCGGCGACGACCGGATCTTCAACGGGGCGATCGACAACGGATCGGCGGTCGCGGCGATGGTCATGACGGCGAAACTGCTCGGGGAGCGCCGAGAGGAGCTGCACTACTCGGTGGTTGTTCTCGCCTGCCAGGCCGAGGAG
>Ga0316578_10000229_pt1 | contig 16466 bp, 15 predicted proteins | sample J0NA_2_FD_203076 | JGI IMG/M metagenome (GOLD analysis project Ga0316578, IMG submission 203076) | Rhizosphere microbial communities from salt marsh grasses in Alabama, United States - J0-2_160517rDrC | ecosystem: Host-associated > Plants > Roots > Rhizosphere | place: USA: Alabama | collected... | reverse complement strand
ACTCCCAGAAGGGTCACGGCTTTTAGCGGGATCCGGCTATCGGCCGGATAGCCCAACTGGCCCGTTACACCGTCGAACTCGCGGATGCTCGCCAGGGCGTTGCGAACTGCCTCCGGGTCGGTGCTTCCGGCATGGCGGATGGCGGTTATAAGCAGACGCGCTGCGTCATAGCCGAGAGCGGCAAAGGCATCGGGAATAGCGTCGGGATAGGCCCGGGTATAGGCCCGGCGAAAGGCAACGATTTTGGGATTGTCGTTGTCCTCGCCGAGATAGGCATGAGTTGTGAAGAAAACATTGCTGATCTCCGGATGCGCTTGCCAGAGGTCGGCGGCGTCAAAGCCGTCTCCGCCTAAAATGGGTGCGTGATGACCCGATGCGTGCAGTGCCATCACCACATCGAGTACTTCATCGGGAGTCGCCGCCAGATAAATGAGGTCAGCCGTCTGTAATTGGCCGATCGGGGGGCCCAGATCCTTCCCGGGTGTGTACCCGGTAACAGAGAGCAACCGGCCACCAAGTTCCTCGAAGCGGGACCGAAAATAGCCCTGCAGCAATTGCGCATAAGTCGACTCGCTGTTGAAGAGGACAGAGACGGTGCGGGCCGAGAGTTTATCGTAGGCCCATTCCGCCCCGGCAGCAGCCTGGACGTTGTCCCCGAAGCAGGCCAGGAAGAGATAGCCGGGTATCTGGGCGGGCAGTTTCGGCGAGGTGGCCCCTGAGGTCAGGAACAGGCGTCCTTTAGCGGCAGCGACAGGCGCTGCCGCCAGCACCAGATCGGTGTCGGACAGGCCCAGTAAAGCGGTTGCAGACGGATGCCGCTTGAGGATTTCGGCACTGCTATCGGCCGCCGGCCCGGGTGCCGATCCCGCATCCCCTGCAACAAGCTGCACGGGACGCCCCAGCACACCCCCTGCTCGGTTGATTTCGTCAACGGCCAGTCGCGCACCCCGGGACGACGGCACATCCAGGGCCGCCTGGCCGCCGCTGAGGCTGTAGATTGCGCCCAGTACAATCGGCTCCGGTGAAGGCGACACGGTTGCGTGCATGCAATCCGCCATCAGCACACTCAGTGCCAACACAGGGATAAACAGCCAAATTCCCTGCATGGGTTTTGTATCTTTTTGTCCAAACATACTTTTCCGGCCAGAACAAGATATGGGTGTCAACTCATAAATTATGAATTGATTGGCCCTATTCACAATTCATGCGACGATCCCTGATCGACTTTTCACGCATCTTTTCGTTACAATAGCGCTCCTTTCAGCAGGTTCATCACGGTCTCGCCGCCTTCTGACTTGCCATAATCCAGGATAACGGTAACATATTCGTTGCCCATCTTGTTATCCAGACCCAGTTTTGAAAAACTTTCCGTTAAGCTTGCAATACCTGCCGCCGAACTCGCTTTGCCGCCAAGTGATGGGACACAACTGCCAAGTTTCTCGGTTAAAGCACTGCTTTGGGGTGCAGAATCCATGAGAGAATCTATGCCGGGAAGAGCGTTGGCCACCGTGGAAAAGTCTTCCGCGCCGCGTTTTTTCTTCGCGTGCCAAAAACAAATGGCAGCCTTGATTTCGTGTTTATGGTTTACAATATCAGCATAAATCCGGTTCAAGTCAATATACAGCGGGCAGATGATGTTTATTTGTCCTATGGAATTTTTGTCCGGTGGAATTGCCCGGCATCCATAATCGGTCTTATCGGAAAATGCGGGCCAGCGAATATCGATCATTTTGACCCCAAAAAGAGTGTTATAGGGCCGATCTTGGGGGTATTTTTGCTTTTATTAGATAATATTTCATGTAGTTATCTTGGTCCGACCGTAGGTTCATTGACGAGGCATTCCAAATTGTCAACAAAACCAGTATCAAATGTCTATATGTCACGGATATTCCTATTTCCTTACCAGGTTTAAGCGGACCAGGGTCCGAGGCTCACGGCACACGGCGCAGGACTCAGGGCTCCATACGAAAACCGAAGATAATTTCAGTGCGATATGGCGAACATTAAACCGCAAGAATCGGGTGGCATTGGTTGTGGCGGTTGCTTATACTGCGGGTGGGTTGTGAATCTCAGTTAAGGGAGGACAAATATGTTTGATGCACGGGTGATCACTTTTATTGTGGCCGTCACGCTGCTGACTATATCCCCAGGGGCAGATACCATGCTTGTTTTTCGCAGTGTGCTCAAAAGGGGGCAGACGGCCGGGCTCATGACCACACTGGGGATTTGCACAGGACTGTTCGTGCATGCCACGCTGTCGGCGCTGGGGCTTTCGGTCATTCTGGTGCGTTCCGCCCTGGCGTATGAAATTTTGAAGGGACTCGGGGCCTGCTATTTGATCGGGCTGGGCGTGTGGACCCTTATTCAGGCGCAGCACCGTTCGAATCGCCGTGAAATTGACGGGAGGGTGCCGCTTGAGGATGCATTGGTGAAGAAAGGATGGTCGCAAGCGTTCATCGAGGGCCTGTTGAACAATGTGCTCAACCCGAAGCCCGCGATTTTCTACCTTGCTTTTTTGCCGCAATTTATCAATCCCAGCGATCCGGTGCTGCTGAAATCGCTGATGCTGGCGGGCATCCATTTTGCGATTGGCATCGTGTGGCTGGCGCTGCTGGTGTTTTTGATCGGCAAAATAGGGGCGTGGTTGACACGCGCCAGCGTGCGGCAAAAGCTGGAAATGACAACCGGCACCATTTTGATTGGTTTGGGAGTTGGCCTGGTGTTTGAGCGGCGGGGATGAACGGGCAGAAGAATTAACCGCAGGCTATTGGCTGTAGTGCAGCCGATGGCAGATACCTGATTTACAGGTTCAGTAAGGTGAAGACTATAAACGCTGCTATGTCCCGGAAGAAGCACAATAGAGATTTGAATCCCCTTAACCAATCACCCGTTTCACTGAATGCAGATCATTTAACTATTTGAGGGGCTGCGGCGGCTTTGCTTTGAAAGGGGGCGTGCGCCGGAGGGGCGAGCCGGGACCATCCCAGGTATCCGAGGGTCAGGGCCAGACCGCAGCCGGCAAGGGTCGCCGCCAGCCGATCGACGACGTCCGCCCAGGACGGATCTTGCCCGAAGTCCAGCAGCAGGATGACCAGCGGCGTCATAACAGCCGCGTAAGCCGTATAATTGGTTTCCAGCAGGATCGGTCGCGCCGCGGCCAGGGCAGCGATTATCAAAAGCAGGGCCCACACGGGCGGGGATGCGAGTAAAAGCAGACTGATGAGCAAAACGCCCAGCACGGTGCCGGCTGCACGGTGAAACGCGCGCGCCGCCGCCGTTTGCAGGTTGCGTTGCACCACGATCACCACCGTAACAGACACCCAGTATCCATGATGAAGGGGCAAGATCCATTCAAAAATGGCGGCTGCCCCCAGACAGGAGCTGATGCGTACAACGTATTGCCAGCCTGAAAGACGGGCAAGGGACTTTCGCCAGCGGCGCATCCGCTGTTTTGCGGTATATTTATGCAGCTGAACGGTATTTTTCGGGATGGCGGGATGCGAGCTGCGACCCATGACTTTAAACAGCGGCCTTAACACCAGGAACAGGGCGGCGGTCCAGCAGGCGCCCTGCAAAAACATGAGCATCACGCCAAGGGGCTGTGTGCCCTGTGCAGTCAGATTAGCGGCAATGATGGTGTAGAGTATGTACTGGGTGGTGGCCCTGGCCAGAGGCCTGCTGATACTGCCGATAAGTCCTGCCGCGGCGGCGAGGAAGGGTATGCCGAAGGCAGCCGCCCGGGCGTGCCCGGTTAGGGCCGCACCCGTGAGCATCGCCGCGCTTCCGGCTGCCAGGGCATAGATCAGACCCGGTGCCTGTTCGCCCGACGTTTCGCCTTTGCCTTCCCCGCCCAGCACAAGACCGCCTAAAGATGCCGCCATCCCGGCTTGCAAATGGTCGGTCATTGCCCCCACGACGAGCGGTCCCGCCAGACCGAGCATGGCGGCAACGGCTCGCGACGCTTGCGAAGACCCCGCACGTGCCCTAAGGTCTTTTAAAAAAGAAACAAGCCGTTTTCCCGGGGGCACGGACCCGCCTGTTTCATCCTCTGGCTTTAACCTTAATCTCATCGCAGGCACCTTAACCGGAAGCTGTGGCCTGCGCCCCGGCCACGGTGGCGAGGCGGTCCATCAGGCCGCAAGCTATCCGCAGCAGGTCCTGCTCGGCGGGCGTGAGCGCTGAGGCTATGGTGCGCGCCAGCTCCGTGCGCTGATCGCGAACCGCTTCGACCAGCAGCTTGCTTCCGGCAGCGGAGATTTCCAGCAGGCGCTGCCTGCGATCAGCCTCGTCGCGCCGGCGTGTGATCAGGTTGCGGTGCTGCAAATCGGCCAGCAACCGCGTCAGTGATTGCGGCTGGATGCGCAGATAGGCTGCCAGTGCCGTCGGGGTCGCAGTACCTTCGCGGTGGAGACGACCCAGCACGCTGAGCTTCGACGAACTCAAGCCATCGGTGGGGCGGGCGGCCTGCATGCGGCGCAGCAACCGCAGAGCGCTGCGATGGAGCTGGTTGGCGGTATCCATTGCCGTTTCCGATGGATTTTTAGATGTTTTCATATTACTAAGATTATCTTAATTTATTTTGATTGTCAAGAGTATCTCAATGTGGGTTAATTATTGAAATTTAATATATATATCAAATAATTATGTAGAATATAAGGGTATGTTTATTTAATACGCTTTGCGTTTTTTTATCGATCTGAGGTTAAAAATTTAATGTTTTCTAGATTTCAAATAGGATGAATTTTATCATAACCATCTGAAATATCATCAACTTCACGGGCGGACGATGCAGGCGCCCGGCTTATGCTTTTCTAACAATTCTATCTTATAAAAAGATATGATAAGATTAGCCGGTGGTCTGCCGACAGTATCGGCAGACTGCCCGGCATTTTTAAATAAACTTTTTGTGAAGGCGAAGCGATGAAATTAAATTTCAAGGAAAACAACGGTCAGGTAGACGACATCATTGCGCAGTTAATCGAGATAGCGGGGGATATCCGCCGGCCCCGAATCGTTCGCGAGATGGTTTTGGCATCGCTGAAAGCAGGTCAGGAGGATGAGGGCCGGGTCGATTTGAAACTGATGAATACCTCTTTGAAGGAAATGCGCTATACGGCGAAAGTGTTTCGCAATTACCGCGACATTAAGAAGGTCGCCGCATTCGGTTCGGCGCGCACGCGCCCCTCCGAGCCGATTTACCAGATGGCGCGTGATCTTGGCAAAAAACTGGCGGAAGCGGGATATATGGTGATCACAGGCGGGGGTCCCGGCATTATGCAGGCTGTCAACGAAGGCGCCGGTCCGGACCGATCTTTCGGGGTAAATATCCAGCTGCCTTTCGAGCAAAAACCCAATTCGGTGATTAACGGGGATTCCAAAGTTATTCTGTATAAATATTTTTTCAATCGTAAGGTGGCGTTTTTAAAGGAATCGGATGCCGTTGTCCTTTTTCCCGGCGGATTCGGCACCCTCGATGAAGCCATGGAAACCCTCACCCTGGTGCAAACCGGCAAGCGAAACCCCCTGCCGATTATCCTTTTCGACGAGCCGGACGGCAGTTACTGGAAAGACTGGATCCGTTTTGTAAAGCAAGAACTTCTGGCAAAAGGCTATATCGGCGACTCGGACCTTAAATTATTTGAAAGCGTCGATGCGGTCGATGATGCCGTGGCGCGCATCACCCGATTTTACCGCCGCTACCACAGCCTTCGCTATGTGGGCAGTCAACTGCTAATCCGACTGAACGCTGAAATCAGCGAGAGCGCCGTTGAGGCGCTGAAACTCAATTTTTCCGATATGCTGAGCCCCGGCGGGGACATCTGCCTGTCCGGGTCCTGTCGCGAAGAAATGAATGAACCCGATATCGGTCATTTACCGCGGCTCGTGGTGGATTTCAATCGGCTTGATTTCGGAAGGCTCAAAGAATTCATCGATGCCGTCAATCGCGACTGAGATACGCCAATTTTTTAGCGCTGCTTCATGTCCCCGGTTTTAAGATCAGCTTATAGTCTCTCCTGTGATTACTGGTTACGGCCCGCCATGACGCCGCCATCCACGTCCCAGACGGCGCCGGTGACCCAGCCGGCTTCATCCGACAGTAAAAATTCGATCACGGCGGCGACGTCGTCTGCACGCCCCACCCGGCCGATCGGATGAAATCCGTTGAAACCGGCCAGCGTTTCTTCGATTTTGTCCGGGTCGATAAACCCGCCATAAATCGGGGTGACCACCACCGCCGGCGACACGCCGTTTACCCGGATGTTGAAATCGGCGAGCTCCATTGCCAGATGCTGGGTAAAAGCGTGCAGGCCGGCTTTTGCCATGGAATATGCCGATGACGGTGTGGCCTTAATCGATTGTTTGGCCCACATTGAGCCGATATTGACAATGGCACCGCCGCCGTGCTGTTTCATGTTGCGGGCGACCGCCTGAGTGATAAAGAAGAAGCTTTTGTTAAGATCCAGGTAGCGGTCATAGTCGGTTTTCGTGTGCGCCAGAAAACCGGTGGGGATGAAGGTGCCGGCAGCATTGATTAAGTATTTGATGTGGCGCGCTTCGCCGTTCAAACGCTCGATAAAGGCATCGACCTGATCTTCCGCATACAGGTCGACCGCCGCGGTCTGAACCGGCCCGTCTGCCGCCAGCTCTTTCCCGGCCGCCTCCAGTTTCTCCGGATCACGCGCCAGCAGGATCAATTCTGCGCCCCGTTTGAGCAGGCGCCGGCCTGTCTGCTTGCCCATGCCGCTGGAGCCGCCGACAATAAGTGCCAGAGGTTTCGCTGATGTTTTCATTATTTTTCCTTCCTGATTGAACCTTCGCTTGTCACGCTTTGAGTGTTTTTTTTGTTGTTCACTAGGTTCCGATAATTTCTAAAATTTAGAGTGAGGTCTAAATCCTTTTTGTCAAGCGGACGGTTGAATTTTGATCATGACATTTTTATGCAAGGCAGCGGCGTTGCCGACCTTAAGTTTTCAGCCGGAGTGCCGATTCTAATAAAGTGGACCCGGCTTCATTGTCTATCGAAACGCATGCTGAACTGGAATCTGGATGACTTTATGAAGTGCAACTTATTCAAGACATTTCTTTGGGTGTCAGTTTTTAGCGCTCTTCCGGTTTGCTCCCTGTACGCTGCCGATAATACCTCCCCAAATATATCCTGGGCATTATTGTTTTTCAGCCTTTTGGGCGGTCTGGCTCTTTTTCTGTATGGTATGGAAAAAATGAGCGAGGGCATGCGAAAATCTGCCGGCAACCACATGCGATCAATTCTGGCCGCATTGACAAAAAATCGATTAATCGCGCTATTTGTCGGCATTTTTGTGACGATGGTTATCCAATCCAGCAGTGCCACCACCGTGATGTTGGTCAGCTTTGTTCAGGCAGGATTGATGAATTTTGCTCAAACGCTGGGCGTGATTCTGGGCGCTGATATCGGTACGACGGTTACGGCTCAGCTGATCGCATTCAAACTGACCGATTATGCGTTGCTGATGATAGCCATTGGTTTTGGCCTGCGGATGTTCGCCAAAAACGAAAAAACCATGAGTATCGGTGAAGTTATTCTGGGCTTCGGCATTCTGTTTTTCGGCATGAAACTGATGAGCGATGCCATGAGGCCATTGCGAACCTATGCGAGCTTTGTTGATTTTTTGAGAAGGCTGGAACACCCGCTGATAGGAATTCTGGCCGGAACGCTGTTTACGGCAATTGTCCAAAGCAGCGCCGCATTTGCCGGAATTCTGATCGTTTTAGCCCAGCAGGGGTTGATCACCCTTGAAGCCAGCATTGCCATGATCTATGGGGCCAATATCGGAACCTGTATCACGGCAGGACTTGCCAGTATCGGTACCGCCCGGGAGGCCAAACGGGTGGCGCTGGCCCATGTTGTTTTCAAACTGGTCGGCGTGGCATTATTTTTCTTTTGGATTCCGGAATTTGCCGAACTGATTCGAACCCTTGCCCTTAAGTTTGGTTCAGGAACAGCGCGCCAGATCGCCAACGCGCATACGATTTTCAATGTGGGCCTGGGGCTTATATTTCTGCCGTGCACGGCCGCATTTGCGACCTTAATTCAAAAGATTTTACCGGATGCGCCTGAAGACAAAGATCTCAGGGTGACAGCCTGGCACCTGGACGACAATCAAATCCTGACACCGGCGATTGCAATCGATCTGGCCCGCACCGAAATTTCCAGAATGGCCAAATTGCTGGGACGCATGCAGCGCGCCATTATTGTCCCTTTTTTATCCAATGAGCCGAGAAGAGACGAGTTTTTCCCGCAGCTTTCGCTCATCGAGGGCATTGAAATGCGCGAGGCGAAACTCAATTTTCTTCAGGAAAAAATAACAGATTATCTGTTCAAGATAGCCAGCCAGGAAATTACAGACGATCAGTCAAATGAAATCTATGGAATGATATCGATCGTAAAAGATATGGAGAGCCTGGGTGACCTGATTCACCGCAATATGATTCCCATGATCCCCAAAAAAAGGGCCCTTGCAGCTGATTTTTCTCATGAGGGCAAGGAGGAGCTCCTCATTTATCATGAAAAAGTCTGCAAGCAGCTTTATTTGTTGAAGGAATCTTTTGCCGAGAGAAATCCGGAAAAGGCAAAGGAAATAATGGCCAAAGAGCGCAAATACCTGGATCTGGAATCGCAGTACCGGATCCGGCACCTTGAACGATTGCGGCACCAGCGCAAAGAATCCATGGAGACCCATGCAGTTCACCTCGAGCTGATGGACTTGATGAAGCAATGCATTGTCTACAGCTCCAACATCGCCAAAACCTTTCTAACAACAGGCGGCCAGAGCTGCCCCGCTGATTTTTCAGGTTTCGAAAATTTAAACCTGGCTCAAAATTAAAAAAAATGTTGCGGGATAATTATACCGGTACTGGCTTAGAACCTTAATTCTGGATGCCGGGGGAGATGACCAGGCGGGATTTTTCTTTTTGATAGTGGTAGGATTTTACCAGCGCTTTGACAAATCGAAGGTTTTCTGCCTCGTTTCCGATGAATTGAATGCCAATACTAAACTGGCCGGTTTCATTCTTTCTGCAATAAACAACCTTACCTTTAACCTCAATCTGGTTTTTATACATATCGAAAAACATTAGGGAGAGCTTTTTTGATTTGACTTCCAGGAAGGCTTCCATCTGAATTCCGGTCTGGCTCACGTCGCGAACAACGGCTACATTTTGATGTATTATTTCGCTGTCTGAATCCAGGCTTAAATAGGAAATCGGATCGAATATTTGAACTCTTGGATATTTTCGCCTCTCTGTATTGCCCATAATTTATTTATCGGCATTAAAGCTAAAATCTTTATTTTATTTAACACATTAAGAAATTTAGCAATTTTGCCGATAATAAATCTGTCTTTTTCGTGGCGACACCGAACAATAGTTTATTCTCAAAAAATATCAAAATTCTGCTCAACCTGGGGAGAGGTGATCAAGATTGAAAGTTCCTGAATTTATTAAAAAACCTTCATCGCACCAGTTCAAAATAGATGAAAATACAATTGAGCACATCATCGACGGTTCCATTGTGATCAATTCGATTGATTTGATGCTCGACATTTTGAAAAAATATCCGGCCGAACCGCATCTCGTCAGAATATATGCGGACTTGCTTTTCAAATATAAAATGCATGAGGCGGCTGCCAGAGCCTATAACCGGGCCGCCATCCTTTTTTTAAACAGTGGTAAGATGCTGCCGGCGATTGTGGCAAAAATTTCTCAATGGCACATCGAAATGCCTTCCGATCAACATGTAAAATCCTTTTTATCGGAGCTTAACAACAACCATAACCGGGAGCTGCCGATCGGTCATTTCTTTTCCAAATTATCCATCCAGGAGTTAAAAGCGCTTTGCTCCCTTTTTGAAAATATCCGGCTGCCTGGCGGGCAAGTGGTAAAAGAAATCGGTGATACGGAAGACCATTTGTTTTTCATTGTATCGGGCCGATTGAAAGATTCCATTTACCTGACGCTGCAAGATCAAAGAAAGGTATTCAGAACGCCCACGCTAACGCTATCCGAAAATGATTTCTTTGGCGATATCTACCCGTTTAACAAAGAGCAGCGGTCTCAATCCTATATTGAAACCCTCGAGCCGACAGAGCTGGTTAGAATCCCCAAAGAAAAACTTATGCGGATCTGCCGCAAATATCCGAATATCGAACTGGGGATTATAGACTTACTCAGTATTCGATCCATTACCGACAAAGAAGCTCCGGTTGACGAAATTCGAAGGGAAATCTGCTACAAATTCACCTTAAGACTGGAACTTGAAATTTATCCGGAAGATGACCCTGAGCAGGCCATTTACCTGGAAGGCGATTCCGAAGACATCTCGATCGGCGGTATGAGCATTGCCATTGAACCAAACAATATCCGAGAGCCGCATACGATTTCCAGTCTTGAAAAAACCATCTCAACTTCCAGAATAAACGTCAGTGTGGTCACCCAAACCCTGTTGTTAAAAATCTCCGGCAAGATTGCCTGGCACCGTGAGGTGGTCCATAACGGATCCAAAACATTGGCCCTGGGGATGCAGTTTGATGAAATGTCCCCGAAAATCCGCGGACTGCTGTTCGCTCTGTTCAATAGCCTGGACTGATTTCGCTTGACATTTAATAGGGATTAAGAATATTAAGATGCCAATAGCGTGTTCAGGTAGAGCTCAATCTCACACTCAACATTTCGCTCTCATTGCCATTTCCCACTCCTGTTCGAGATCCTGTTCTGAATCGCCTCTCAGCTCTTATTTATTCCCCCTGAAATAGAAACTGGTTTGCCTTAAAATTTAACTGAAATATTTGGCTTTTGAAACGGAGGTATGTCTTTACTGAATGCCTCGCATCTTAAACCCACTAGCAAAAGGAGGATGTTATGCCGACGTATGTCACGTTATATAATTACAGAGGTTCTGTTGAGGGGGGCGGACCGGAAAGGTTTAAAAAAGTCAGCGAGATTGTGGCATCGGAAAACGGTGAAATTCTGCATGTCTATGGTTTGCTGGGCCCTTACGATATTGTATCGGCAGCGAAATTTCCCGATAATGCTGCAGCGATGAAGGCCGCCGCCAGAGTCGGCAACCTGATCAACGCAAAAACATTGACCATGCCTGCGGTAGAAAGAGATGAGTTCCTTAAGTTAATCAGTGAGGTCTAATTCAATTTCAGGTAACTACGACGTTGCGGTTATCCTGATGATGGCGGATAAAATGGAGAAACCTCTCAAAATGTGCCCGGCCGGCTCCCGGCGGATGCCTTTAATACGCCAGGAGTCAAACTCAATGAATCTGCAAACCAGTTACCTTTAAATTTATCAGGAGGTTATGATGGCAAACCAGGCACTTTTTTTGGGATGGAATCGTCCTGTCAAGGGCCGGGAAGAACAGGCGATGAAACTGTGGGGTAAAACCATGGAGTATTACGGCAAACTCCAGGCCGAAGGTCGCATTGAAAGCTTTGAACCGGTTATCCTTACCGCTCACGGCGGTGATTTGAACGGGTTTTTTCTCATCCGGGGTGAAGGCAAAAACCTGGATGAGATTCGGCGCGAAGATGATTTTATAAATTTCATTATTGAGGGGGATTACTGTCTGGATGGTTTCGGAGTTATCACCGGCTTTATCGGCGAAGGATTAGAAACCGTATTTAATAAATGGTCGAAACTGGTAACGGAGTAAGCGCAAAGATTTAAGCGGATTGATGCCGGCAGGGTCTAAAAGACCCTGCCTTTTATTAGAAGTGGTTTCAAAACCCCATCTCTCCGCTTTATGAAGCGGGAAACCTGATCTTAAGTTTTGAAAACACTTCTATGCAAAAAGGCCAGCAAACGTATCCGGATCTGATAATTTTCTTGTAATCTGACCCGGGAGTTATTATCATATTATCCAGGGGGACGACTGCAGCAACTGATGATCAAACATCGGCGACTGCAAAAATAACGACACCTGAACAGCGAATTGGCTTTTTCATAAAGCCACTTCTCACCGTCTATCATCACACCGAATCGTTGAAAACAGCGACAAAAGCGGATCGCAAACGATTTCGCGTCACGCCGAATCAAAGATTGCACTCTCTGCCTCTGGTCTACTTTCACCAAATCACTGCTTTCCCCTGCTGAAGTGTTCGGCTCAGTAACCCGACATTCTTTTTCCTCCTCGGGCCCGGAAAAACGAACTGCAGGCGTGTGGAAACCCCTTTGCCCCCCTCAAGCATTTCACCACTAAAAGAAAGGAGTTTACCATGGACAAGCCCACAGTTAATTACGAAACCCTGATTCGTATCACCAAGGCGATTTCCATGATCCGGGATCCGGAGGAAATCGTTCTGATCACAGTGGAGGGCGTCACCCATGCCCTGAATGTGAAAGGTTGCACCCTGTTTCTGTTTAGTCCCAGGAGCCAGGAGCTCAAACTTGCCGGCAGCTTTGGCCTGAGCAGTAATTATCTGGACAAGGGCCCCGTCAGCGCATTGCATTCGATTGCGGCAACCCTCCAGGATGGCCAGCCGGTAGCCATATTCGATGTTAGCGATGATCCCCGCATTCAATATCCTGATGCCGCCATAAAAGAGGGCATCGCTTCAATCCTTTCGGTGCCGATCATTATTGGAGAAAAACTGGTCGGGTGCATGCGGGTTTACACCGCCGAGCCCTGGGAATTTACTTTAAGCGACGTTAATTTCGTTCAGGCAGTTGCCCAGATCGTCGGCATGAGCCTGGAAATGTGCCGGATCAACAAGGGTCTAAAAGACAGCATCGACATTTTAAAGACCATGCGGGATCCCAAAACCTTGAAATCCAAACGGCGAACCCCGTACGAGGGGGTGCCCAGAAGCTTCGGCAACGAGGAAATGCCCCAGACTGGTGCCTGAAAATGGATAATGGATCATGGATCGCAGATCGTGCAGAAAAAATCACAGGTCTGTTAAATTTTGTATAATTTCAAGTCGAAAAATAGGCGCTGAATTTATAAAAATTTAAAAAAATCAGGCGGTTAAGGGTTTGGCATATTATTTGTATAGCTTCCTGATATTATTAAATAATACGGGAATAATGTTAATCGCACAAGGATACCTTCAAAAATGTACAGTAATTACATCCCCAATGGCCAAACCCAGAATTCAGAAAGAAGAAAAGATGCCCGCAAAAATGTCAACGGAATCCGGCTGCTGGTTGCGGATTGCCGGACTATGGAAAGCGACTTTCAGGCGCCCATTAACAATATCAGTTCAAGCGGTGTTTTTATCGACACCAAACAACGTCTGTTTGTCGGCCAGGAGATCGCCCTGACATTTGATTTCCCCGGCACCCGCAAAACGATAATGGCAAACGGTGAAATTGTTCGAACCTCCTTTGAAGGCGCCGGAATCAGATTCAGGATTTTTTTTAAAAAATAACGCGATTGAATCAAGCGTTCTATTTCCTCAAAAAAGGCAGTCACAATTTTATGACTGCCTTTTTGTTTGACGATCTGCAAATTTATGGTGTATAAATTAACGACCTAATGCAGAATTCCTGCTCCTTCTGACCTGAAAACCGTTTTTGATCTGTCAGGGCGGATCGGCGCTTACTTCTCATCTCACTTTTCTCCGCGGACCAGCAGCTCTGGTTTCTATCGTTGCGAAAAATTTAACCAAACGGGAGAGTCCCGTGGCCATCAGGGTCTTAAAAGCAACCATGCCGATCACCTCGCCGCCGATGGAGCCAGTTTCGGCCCGCTGATGAACGACATCAACATAAGGTCTCTAAAAGGAGGTAAAAGAAAGGCACTGGATTAGAATCATTGCGCTTAATGTAATTTATATGAAAAACAAAGGTCCATTTAATCATTCGAAATGGAAACCATCGCTGCTGACAACTGGGAATTGACAGTCGTTTCCCCGGAAACCGTGGCTCGCAAAATCAAGCCCGGGATGAGTATATTTTTAGGGACAGCAGGAGCCGAACCCAGGACCACGGTCCGACATCTGATGACCGCTGAAGCTAAAAATTTAGAAGATCTCGAGCTGATCCAGCTGGTCAGTCTGGGGGATGCTGTTTCACTGCAAACGCTGCAATCCCAGAAGTTCCGTTTAACAACCTTCTTTTCTGGCTGGGTTGCCAATGAAGCCATCGAAGAGGGCCGGGTGGACATGATACCCAGTCGATTCGTAAAAATTCCCCAATTAATCGAATCCCGCCTGTCACCTATTGATGTTGCTGTTGTTCAGATTACGCCTCCCAATGAAGCCGGATATTGCAGCCTCGGCATCGCGGTTGATGTGGCCCGGGAAGCACTGGAACAGGCCAACATCTGCGTCGGTGAAATCAACACGCAAATCCCCTGCACCCTTGGGGATACGTTTGTTCACATATCTGAATTTGACTTTTTGGTTCGTTCAACCGATCCACCGATATATTTCGACCGCTGGGAAACCAATGAAATTTGGGATAAAGTCGCTTTAAACACAGCTTCTTTTATTGAAGATGGAAGCTGCCTGGCATTTTCAATCGGTCCGTTATACGAGTCGCTGGCCAAACAGTTGAAGAATAAACGCCACCTGGGAATACATTCACCCTTTTTTACGGATCCATTGATGGACCTCATCCAAAGTGGGGCGGTCACCAATCGCCGCAAAGACACCTATCGCGGCAAATCCCTGACATCATACGCACTGGGTACGCCAGATCTCATGCACTGGCTGGACAACAACCCCCTGGTTGAGTTCCAGCGAATCGATAAAGTCTTTAATCCTTTGATCATCGGCCGCAATCCTAAATTTGTTAACGTCGTTTCAGCCAGAAAGGTGGATTTATACGGGCGCATCGGACTCTTCACGGGCAAAGGCACTGTGGCCTCCGGACCTGCCGAGGTGATGGATTTTATAAGTGGTGCGGAGCTGTCGGACGGCGGGCGCTCCATATTTGCGCTGACCAGTCGGGATCCAAAGGGCTTTCCGAACATTCTGCCATCTATCGCTGATCTGCCCAACCAGTTTAGCGCATTTGAATCTGTGGGCGCGATCGTTACGGAATACGGTGTTGCCTTTTTGAAAGGGCGCACCATACGGGAGCGGGCACAGGCCCTGATTGATATCGCCCATCCGGAAGACCGGGCAACCCTTGTGCAAAAAGCAAAAGAGAATAAAATATTATATCAGGACCAGATTTTTCTGGCAGAAAGCGCACGGCTCTATCCGGCAGACATTGTTGAAACCTATACGGCCGGGGAGGATCTCAGGGTCAGGTTTCGAGCCATCAGGCCCTCTGATGAGGAAGGCATGCGTCACCTGTTTTATCGGTTTTCAGAAAAAACGGTATACTACCGGTATTTTCAAACCGTCAGAAGCATGCCGCATGCCAAAATGCAAGAATACGTCAATGTGGACTGGAACCAGGTCATGTCCATCGTCGGACTGGTTGGTGAGGAGGGAAAAGGTCGCATCATCGCCGAAGCACGCTATATCAAAATTCCGGGAAATCCGCTTGCCGAGGTGGTTTTTGTGGTGGATGAAAATTACCAGAATCTTGGTGTTGCCACTTTCTTATACCGGATGCTGATTCGTCTGGCCCGGGAGCGCGGCGTCAGGGGATTCGTGGCAGAAGTCTTATATTCCAATATTGGCGGCATTATGAAAGTGTTCAAAAAAGGGGAGTTGCCGGTAAAAGCACATCTGGAAGGCGGTGTCTATCATCTAGAGATTCCATTCAATTCGGTGACAACGGGTTGATACATTCATCTAGGAAATTCGGGTTTAAATTCGGCCCGGCTGAATATCTCGGACAAAACCACCATGCGCTAAGCCCCTGTATTTAATCTGGCCATGGGCGCTGATATTTATTTCGGCCTTCGGCATAAATATCGCCTCCGTATAGGTCGTTAACGACAACGGCCGGAAAGCTTTGAACGGTCAGCCGCAACACGGCTTCGGGGCCAAGATCTTTATAAGCGACAACCTCTGCGGTTTGAATACATCCGGAAAGCAACGCCGCTGTTCCTTCCACTGCACCAAAATAAACACAGCCGTATTGCATGGCGGCCTTTCGGACCTCGTCGGAACGGCGCCCCTTGCCGATCATGCCTCTCAACCCCCTTTCTATAAGCATGGGTGTAAAGGCGTCCATCCGGCTGGCAGTCGTAGGACCTGCAGAGCCGATAACATGCCCAGGAGGCGGCGGGGTGGGTCCCACGTAGAAAATGATTTGCCCCTTCGGATCGAACGGCAATTCTTTGCCCTGCTTGATCGCCTGCCACATGCGAGCATGCGCCGCATCACGTGCGGTGTAGATCCCGCCGAAAATTTGGACCTGGTCGCCGCTGTGAAGTCTTTTCAATGTCTTGCGAGTCAATGGTGTCTCAATATAGATCGTTTCACAGATATTCACAGGACTACCTCCTTTCCCCTGTGGGAATGGCAGTCCACGTTCACTGCGACCGGAAAGCTAGCGATGTGGGTGGCATGTGTTTC
>Ga0316578_10000227_pt1 | contig 16475 bp, 10 predicted proteins | sample J0NA_2_FD_203076 | JGI IMG/M metagenome (GOLD analysis project Ga0316578, IMG submission 203076) | Rhizosphere microbial communities from salt marsh grasses in Alabama, United States - J0-2_160517rDrC | ecosystem: Host-associated > Plants > Roots > Rhizosphere | place: USA: Alabama | collected... | reverse complement strand
GAAACACCGACCAGCATCAGCCGGTCTGTGCCCGCCCCTGTCGTATGCGCAAAGCTGATGCTGTCCACATCATCGGCTGTATCGCTCGATACCGCCCCGTCCACGGTGACTTCACCGGTGGGGCCGGTCGAGGTTTGGTTTGGTTCGATGGTGTAAGTATAATTAACCGTCCCGGTTGAAGAATAGTTGCCAGAGGAAACATATTCTACAGTCGCCTCGGTTGGGTTAACCGTTATGCGCAAATGTCCTGAGTTCGGCAGCATTTCAATCGTATTATATTCACTGTAGGTGCCCTCAGTATAGATGCCGCCGAATCCTGAACCACTCATGCCGGGCGAAGGCATTTCCTGATATACGACGCCGTCACGCGTCTCGTATACGTACTGATGATCATGACCGTGGAAATAGGCGCTGACCCCGTTATCCACAAACAACTGGTGGATCGGTGTACCATTCGGGTGTTCGGCATCAACACCCCAGCCGGAGCGCATTGTATCGAACCCCCAACTTCCGTCTTCATTTCGTCCCCCCCATTCATAATATGCTGCAGCCTCGGCGCCGCCGCGCACGTAACCCGCACCAACCCCACTTATGGGCCGGTTTACCCCGCCAAGCATATGATGCGAAAAAACGAACTTGTACTTGGCATCGCTGTTTTCAAGGGTTTGCTTGAGCCAGTCGTACTGTTGCTTACCCAGAGTCCAGCTCCACTGGTCGCCCGTAACTGTATCGTCACTTTTTTCGCCTGCGGTGGGAGTATACGGCAGGTCCATGGTGTACTGAAACTCATCGATAACAACGTAGAGTGCATCACCCCAGGTCCAGGCATAGTAGTCCTCTCGGTTCTCGTCACCGTAAGTCCCTTCATCGATAGCCGCCAGAGGATCTGTGTTTCCGGAATAGAATCCGGAGTTGATCGGGGTAGGAAAGTACGCCTTTCGGGCCTGAATATTCGCAACCCCGTAACTAAATGGCGAATCATCCAAATTCCAGCCTTCTTCTTCCTCATGATTTCCTTGAGTTAAGAATATCGGCACCGACGGTCCGATTTTGCCAAAGTAATTTGGCCCTCTGTAGGTTTCATATCTCCCATTTACAGCGCTTTGAGTACCGCTGACGTTATCCACCATAAAGGTGTCGCCCAAGTCGAGATTGAAATCAGGCTGATCGTTTAAGATGTTTGTCATCGCGTTTTGTTGCGCTGAGTTAGTACTGAAATGAGAATCGGAAGTTACCGTGAAGACAAAGGGGCTACCCGCAGCCCGCTGGGTGTGGAAAGTATACTCATCCTCTGCGGTCCAAGTGCTTCCACTCGTTACCCGGTAACGCAGCCGGTAGTAATATCGCGTGTTGCCTTGAAGAGAGTTGAGCACCACTTCTGTGGGTTCACCAGGTGAGCATGAAACTGGCCCTGTCTCGATGTCATAGGATCCCGACGCACCTGACGCTGTCCCATACTCAAATGAGATTTCGCCCCCCACATCACGGATGACATTTACGGCAATAGAATTGGCCGTAGGTTTGCCCAGTATAATCGAGTCGGCCGCATGTAGTCCTCCAGGTAGAGCGGCCATTCCCAATATAAGTGCAAAAAGACATCGGAAGAAGAGTCCTCGTTGCGATTTCATCATTTTGTCCCCCTTTTCAACGACTCGGTTCAGCTCAATTTACAGTTTTCCATTTTGTCAAAAATCAAAAATATGAGAAAAAGAGCAGCTTCTGTTTCAAGCCATCGCGAAATAATATCGCAGTACTAATATTAAAAAAGTTTTAGGGTTCCTGAAAAAATTAATTCCACATCTTGCTTTTCTTTATGCACGTCTACTGCGTCATATCCACTGACACGTATCTTGCGATTTGCGCTGCTGGATGTGCCTTGTAGACGAACCCATATCCGGCGCAATCTTGTGGAATTATTTCTTACCGTGTCCCTTATTTTGACAACCAAATTGTAAACAATAACAACAATGCAGAGGGGATTGACTTCCCTTTCAAATGTCTCTTTGTCCTTTTCACTCTGGGCAAACTCTCCCGAAGGCATCGATAAATATGGGCCACCATTCGACTACCATCTGTCGCAGAGGTGCGAATATTTTTGTAAAATCGATTTGACCGATGCAAAAATCATACAAATTTGATAAGACTTTTGAGAATAAATAGTCAAGTAATTCTAACTCGTTACGCAACATACCACAATGTGGCATCTCAAAGTGGGATATTTATTGCCCAAAAATTGTGTAACCCTTTTCAGAAATGGCCTTTGATCGCATCTTAAATATTCGCTTGTCATTTTTAATGGTAAGAACGTGTAAGTTTACAAAACTATTAAAATTGAATTACTTTCTATAACAAAATAAAAAAGCCGGAATTCTTTACTGCTGAAGTCATCCGGCTTTATCATAACAACATGTGCCCAAAAACTGGTACTCAAATCTGAAGAAAAAGGAGGTAGACCCTTTGGGGAAAATTGAATACGCCGTTACAATTTCAATCCATCGGCAATAGCGCCAATCCGGGTTGCTCATTGGCCATTCGCGCAAGTTGCAGGGCCTTATGGCTTCGGAAGCGGATACTATTCCAGCGGGTCGTCTACCAGGTTATAAACCTGGCAGTCCGTTTCATGGACACGCATTGCCGTAGACCCGGACCAAGGTGAAAAAGTCGCCTCCGTCCACGTCGCCGTCGAAGTCGAGATCCGCGACGCCCCCGTTGTGCACAAAAATCCAAGACATGGCTTGTTCCTGCATTTGACGATCATTCAATATTCTCAGCCGCGCCAAAACGCGTGAATGCGACCGTGGTGATGCTCAACCATGTCAACGGGATAAGAACTGCAGGGCTTTTAATCCCATTCGCGATCTTTTTCGCATGGCATTATCCTTCACAGAGTCTCCCGAAATCCGGTGCAAATCCCGCCAGCCCGGCCGGATCGAAGTTTTCGATAAACTCCACCAGGTCCCAGCCGTCCACATCGCCGTCTCCATCAAGATCACCCACGCAGGCGAGTGGATCCGAAGAGACCAACTCAATGCCGGCACCGCTGCCGAGGTTGCGCGAGTATTGTTTGTCCACCGGGTTGTTCCAATGCTCATGGACGCCCAAGCTGGTCATCACCGTTCCATCGCCTTCAGGATCATAAAAGGTTCCCGATGGCGGATTTTCAGCCAGGGCGGCCTCATGCAGATAGTCCTGTGCACCGCCGTCCGCAACCGAGACTTCCTGCGGCCATTCGGCCAGGAGAAAATCAAAGCCGACTGAATCGATTGCCACCGGATCCTGCGAAACGAACAGGCTGGAGGGCCAGTCGCCGCTGAACGGCGCCAGATTCCATTTATACGGTGTGCCGTCCCAGCCTTTGCCGCCGTAAAGAGCGTCGATAAGGTAGAGAAGTGTTTTGCCGCCTATATGGTCGTGCCCAATTAAATCGACCAAAGCGCGATACCTCAGGCGGCCGGGCAACTCGATCGGCGTATTCGTGTGGAGATCATAGTAATCGTAGTTCTGCCCCCGCAAATCTCCAACCGGGGATCGAATCAGCGATCCGTAATGGTTCTTGGCGCAAAGGGTAATGCCGGCCCTTTCGTGGCTTTTCAACACCGCGAAGTCGATCAGATAGTCCGCTGCCACGTAAGACTGCGGCAGGTAGTCCCGAAGTTTATCATCCGCATCCAACGTGCTCCAGAATAAAGGCGTATCGGAGAACTGCACCTGGGTGCGGCCGGTGAAGGAATAGTGATCGAGGTAATGCACATCAGGGAATTCGGGCGTTAAATAATCGTACCACTCCTGCGGGAAAAAGTTGACCGGATCGCCCACTGAAATTTCGGCCTGGCTGGCTCCGACGACATGAACCAGCTGCCGCAGAAGCGCCAGAACCAGCTGTGGATTCGTCATGCCGGCTTTTCCCAGATACGAGCCCAGCATCGAGCGGTTCGACGGATTGCTGCTGCTGCTCACATAGCAGAGTGTCAGATTAAGTTTTATAACGAATTTTTCCCCGACCTGATACCCTCGGTCACCTGCGCCCTTTTGAAGATTGGTGTAATGGAACAAGGCATCCCAAGCTTCTGCATCCGTGGATTTACCAGCCAGCCATCGAACCGCCCGTGACATCATATCGTCGACCACCGCCTGATTGGTATGTTCGGGTTCCCAACAGGAATCACCGGATCCTGGACCTCCCCAGTCAGTAGCCACTGGATCGTGCACCCATACCACACGGCCTGGTTTGCTGCCTTTCGGCTCACCGATGGGATCGTTAACCGGGTCGGGCGGTGCCTCCGCCCGCAAAGATGGTACGATTCCCGTATAAACCGATGGAATGAGGTTACCGTTGAAACTGACCCAGGCCGTCGTGGTAGCGATGATTCCGCAAATACTTGCCAAAATAAATCTGGACTCACGGATACCCTTTCTTGCCTTGTGAGCCAGATAGCCTGAAATCCCAAGCCCGACCAGCCAAACCAGAAATGTTGACGCCATTGGAAAGGCCACTCGCATGCAAGGGTAATTCGCCCGACTCGGCTTAGGGATGACTCTGAACAAAAACCAGATAAGTGAGCAAAATCCAAATATCGGCCACAGTATTTTTGTTCTTCGCAAAGCGTCTGGATTCATGATAAGGCCCCCCTAGAATTTAAATCCTGATTTATGATTGTAGCGCTTCATACCGTCTTGACAGCTCTGAGTCTAACTGCAGTCGGGCGCATAAAAGCCCTGCTGAGATGACGGAGGAGTCAGGGACATCCAACGGTCCCAAAGAATTGGGCGAACATCCCTATATCCATCGATCCCGGGTTGACTATGAGCCAAAACAGATCAACGCCGTCTGTATCGCAATCGCTGTCAAAGTCGCCAGCAAGACCCGCAGCAGTTGTGAAGGACCAAACCGGTCCGGTAGTGGTGCTGTGTCCGTCATCGACGGTGACGAACCACTCGTATATTGTATAAGGTTTAAGCCCCGGCCAATCCATGACGCTATCGGTACCGGATGCGACGGCTGTATTTTCACCGATTTCCTGAAAGCTTTCAGACATGTCATAATCCATTTCCATCTGGTCGGGATAGGTGGTGATGTGCTGATCAATATAGGTCGAATAGGTCGTGGCGTATATCCTGTCATCCGCCGGTGAGAACCTGAGAATACGCAGATAGCCGTTACCGCCATTCGGGTAGTCCTGGTAGTCTGCAAGCATAATGTGAATGGTATTCCCATCATCCCCGGTTTCCGCGCAATACGCTGCGCCATCACTGGCAGAATGCATATGCCCGCATAGCATCAAAAACAGATTCGAATTGTCCTTCAAGGCATTGAAAATGCCGGTTCCTTCGGAGGTAAAGGTATTATTGACATTGAGAATACTGTGGCTGACCACGATTGCCCGGCGGCCGGTGTTCGCTTTCAGCAAAGCATCGGCCCAATCCAGCATTGCAGCAGTGGGGTCATACTGCAGGTTGATGAGGATGAAGTCCATCCCCGAGGCGCTGAATAACGAGTAGTTGTTATAGTTGTCGCTGCCGTAATATCCGCCATACCAACTTTTACCGGTAAAGCGCGATATGCCAAAGTAATCATTGTAATAGGAGGGCGATGAATAAATTGGCAGATCGTGGTTGCCCGGACCGACACTGTATGGAATTCCAGCCGGGTCGAGCAAATTCATGGCGGAATCGGCATCCATCCATTGGGACTGACTGTTGGCCGTATTCACGATATCACCCAGGTGGGTCACGAATACGATATTTTCCGCCGTTTCATGATTCACAACCCACTGCGTCTGGGAGGTGAAGGCCGCCGGGTAATACTGGGATTCATTCTGGGTGTCTGGCAAGGCAATGAGGGTAAAATCGTCACCCGTGCCGCCCGACACCTCCCGGCCCCAATAGGTTACCGTCATCGCTTCGGCTTCAGGGTCGGATACGTGAACATCCAGTACCGGTGAAGTGGCCACATCGACGGCATCGTCGGCCGGACCATTCAATACCGGCAGGTCCGGGGGTAAAGTTGCCGTCTCGTCGTAAGTGACCGTCAGCCTGGGACGTTCGCTAATCGTTGTTACATACTCACTCGACCGGAATTCGACCCCTCCGCTGCCCGTTGGCAGAAAAATCCAGCCATGGTTCGCCGATGGGTCGTCGGCCCAGGCCGCCAGACTGGCCGTAACATCGATCGATTGGGCCCCGCTGCTGCCGGCGGCAATACCGACCGCGGTTCCGTACTCATCCGATTGCACGCCGGGGTCACCGCCGAACTCGTCGCAGGTTACGTTCTCGGTCCAGTGAACGGTAACCTCACTGACATTGGCAGGATCGCATGTATCCTCGACTACATAGGTTAATGTGGCCGATACGATCAACGCCCCGAACGGCACTTGAATTGGACCCGGTCCGAAGATGTCATCGAGGCGGATGAGACCGAAGTTCGAATTCCCGCTGTTGAAAGGATCGTCGTTGTCCCACTCGACCCAGTCCATGTCCTCTCTGACCGCAGGAACATCGCTTTCCATGATGAAGGTATCAACGGTGCCGTTGTAACTGTTCACGCCCTCCTGAAATCTGATTTCTACATCCGCGCTCACCAAATTTACCTCAGCCACCAGAGACAGAATTGCAATGCACAGGATTGCCGGTCGTGGGAGAAACCAGCCCGAGGGTTTTAGGGTCTTCATGTTTTTCTTTCTTTGCAAATTTTTATCTTTGCGTTTTGGGTCTCAGTGGCAAAAACCTTTTCCCATCTATGTGGCCGCCATCGTTAGCTTCCGTCCATAAATGGCCCATTTCCGCAATTTCGGCGCCAATCACGCTAAAGACGTGACAGGTCTGGCGCAATCGCTTGTGCGGCGTACACGAGTAGGCCTCCGCGCAATTCCTTAATTTACTTGAACTTGAAGAAAATTTCTCATTTCTTGATCGGAAACTAATCAGTGCCCTTAATGAAACCGTGGATGAGCACTATTTAAAACTCTAAAGACAATCCGTGCGGCCAATCTCATCGATCATTACCGCCAGATCCGCCGCGTCGATATCGTTATCGGCAGGATCATCGAAATCACCCCGGCACTCATCGCCGCTGCTACCTGTGTTGCCGAAGTTCTGCAAGATAATTTCAACATTCAGAGGCCAGTCGATTAGCGCCACAAAGTCCTTGCCGTCCACATCGAAGTCACCCAGTACCCTTATTTCTGAAACACGACACTAGGTCCAATCCATCGAAATGTTTGCCGGCAACGCTAAAGTTGACTTTGCTGCTTACGGGCAAGCGGTCGTACCGAAGTTCCCCGCAAAAACAGTTATATCCCTCCCCGCCGGGGCCCCGTTAGCAATCCACTCGGCCAGGTCACTGCCGTCAACGTCGCAGTCAGTCGGCCAATAGTCACCGTACAGGTATGACGCTGGAGGGATATCATACGAGTACGCAACCGCTGCTCCAGCGGTTTGAACATAATCGACCGTTGTTTGGGTGGGTGAGACCGTAATCAGGAGATGACCCGGGCTTGGCAGCAAATCGAGCGTATACGGATCATTATAATAGCTCTGTAATCCTTGCCCGGTGAGTCCAGCCGAGGGAACCTCCTGGTAAACGATGCCGTCACGCTTCTGATAGGCGTATAAGTGGTCATGACCGTAGAAGAAAGCGCTGACACCGTTCGCCACCATCAACTGGTGAATCGGCACGCCTCCCCACCCCTGGCGTTCTGTATCAAACCCCCAGGTCACACCGTCTAAATTGTATCCCCCCCACTCGAACAAATGCGCCGCCGCCGCGCCTCCCCGCACGAAGTCTTCCAACCCACCGAGCATGTGGTGGCCAAACACAAATTTGAAATTGGCATTGCTGTATTCAAGGGTCTGCTTAAGCCAATCGAATTGTTCTTTCCCCAGGGTCCAGTCCCACCTGTCGCCGCTGCCAAGCCCCTCGTCATTGTCTTCCCCACCGGCTATCGAGTAAGGGTTCGTCAGTGTGTAGTGGTATGGGTCGATGACGACGAACAGAGCATCGCCCCATTCCCAGGCATAGTAATCCTCGCGGAGGTGGTCGCCGTCGATGGCAGCCAGCGCGTCGTCGTTCCCGGAATAGAATCCGTCCGTGAGCGGATTGGGGTAGTAGCGTTTGCGAGCATTGACACTCAAGAGGGCCTTGCTGACCGGGGCGTCGTCGAAATTCCAGCCCTCTTCGTTCTCGTGGTTTCCCGGAGCCAGAAATATCGCGGCCGAGTGGCTGACCGCGCCCATCCACTGACGCTGGGCCAGGTATCGTTGATTTGCTGTTGCGCTATCGAGCTCACCATCCATCCAAAAAGTGTCGCCCAGGTCGAAGTGAAAATCGGGATGATCGTCGTTCACATTGTCCAATGTCTGTTCGTACAGGGATACATTACCGTAACCACCATTCATGTGTGAATCGCTGATGATCGTAAAGGTAAAGGTGCTGCCCGGTGCCCTATGGGTGTGAAATGAGTGTTCATCTCTTTCGATCCAGGACGAGCCACCGCCTTCACGGTAGACTATCCGGTAAAAGTATCTCGTATCGGCGGCAAGCCCGTCGATGACGATCTCGATCGGCTCATTGGCCGTGGAAATCACCGTATCCGTTGAATGAGTGTAGGTTCCAGGTGTTGTACCGTATTCGAAGTAGACCTCAAGGGCAGCATCTGCCACCGCATTGATGGTTACGGAAGTGCCGGTCGGCCGGCCGATGAGTTCCGGTCCTATAAAGGTTGCCTGAGCATGCAGCGGACCCGGCGTGGCGAACAGTCCGAGCAGTGATACAACAGCACAGACAAAAAATAAGATTCTTGGAGCTTTCATAAGATGGTCTCCTTCCCTCTCACAGTTACCCTGATGATCAAATGGGTGAAAAGCGACGGATAAACCGGCGAGTCGAAGATTTCGGTACGCCCGGCTTGAGCGCTACAAGAATCCGTCATGCTTGCGTCAGATCAAAAAATCGAATACGTGTTGACAACCTCGATCAACCGGCAATAGTGCCACTCCGCATCATCCGTTGTCCAATTAGGATCTGGGCTCACGCAATTAGGTTTAGCCAGCTCATACTCTTCCAGCGGATCGGTGGACAGATTAAAGAACAGGCAGTTGTCGGCATTGTCGGTGCACAAAACCTTATACGTCGCGTTGCGGGCCCCCACCTTCTTGCTTCCCACCCAATCGGTTTCCGTCAGGATGTAGCCTTCGTTCGGGTCGCGTACAGTGGGTTGTTCGCCGAAAAGAATCGGCGCCAAAGAAACGGAGTCCGACGCTACGTCCACCGGAGGGGTTGTGTAGTTTTTATTTGTCGTTGGAGGCGTGATTCCAGCAAGCTCCAGGCAAGTGGCGAACAGATCCGCAGCGTGAACGAACTCGCTGCTCGCGCCGCCGGCCGTTATGCCCGGCCCCCTGATGGCCATTGGCACCCGGGCACCGCTTTCATGGGCCGTTCCTTTGCCGCGAACCTCCGCGGTCCGGTTCAGGTACATGTTGTCGATGCCGAGCGACCGGGTGGGGCCGACGGCGTTGTCGGTACCGTTGTCGCCGACGAAGATAATGTAGGTGTTGGGATCTTTAATTGCATCCAGGACCTTGCCGATCACCGTGTCGATAGCGTTGGTCATGGCCCGGATGATAACCTTGTCGGAGCACGAGCCTCTGTCGGTGGTCCCGGGCACACCGCCGCATCCGGTCACCTCGGCGTAACTCGCCGGGTCGATGGTGTCGACATTCGGCACGTGCATCGGTGTGTGCACCTCGTTGAAGGCCAGCCAGACGAACCACGGCTTGTCGGGGTTCTGCGCTTCCTGCGCGGTGATCCATGCAATCGTATCCGCAGCCCTAACCACCGGCGCAAATGTCGTGGCGGCAACGCCCTCGAGGGATCGGGTCGGCGCCGACTCCGTGCGAACCGTCGTTGGATCTGCGGTGGCCTCGTCCTGCACATGATAGCTGTAGTTCCAGAAAGACCAGCGCCAGAGGTCGCCGCCGGTGTGTCCCTTGAAGATGTCGAACCCGACTTGTTTCGGCAGTACGCCGGTGGTACCCCCCGCACCCAGATGCCACTTACCGAACAGTGCGGTGTTATAATCGTTGTTTTTTAAGAGTTGGACAAAGGTGGTATGATTGACGCTCATGGGGTTGCCGGGGGCGGTGACGTTGGTCTTCTTCGCATAGAGACCGGTAATCACCGCCGCGCGCGTGGGCGAGCAGAACGGCTGCGCCCAGGCATTCGAGAACACCATGGCCTGTCGGGCAAACTGATCGAGGACCGGCGTGGAGGCCGGGGTGCCGTCAATATCACCCGCAGCGGGATGATTCCACCCCGATGGGCCATAGAGGTTGGTCAGCCCTGTGATTAGGTTCGGATAGAGGCTAGTGGTCAGATCGAGACCGACATCGTCGGCGATGATGAGCAGAATGTTGGGGCGGGCAGGGACGACCGGGTAGGTTAACCCGTAATAGCCGGTAAAATGGGCCACATCAATAGAGTCTACTGTTCCAGTTTCGTCAACATCAGCCAAAAGGTTTCCCGCAACATAGTAATCGACAAACCAGGAAATATCCCTGCCGTCGATGTCGCCGTCACGGGGGTCGCTGAAATCACAGCTTTCCATCGAGGCGTACAAGCATACCCCGTAGAAAACGGTCATTATGGTAAAAAACACTTTTGTCAGGAGATACTTTTTCATCGTACGTCACTTGTGATGTTCTTGTGGTGCAAGAACCGGAGGGCTCGGAAAAACAACGCTGAACGGCAAGGCCCAGGCTATCGGCGCCAACAGAGGTTTTTCGCCAATAATGTTACGGCATCCGAGACAATCGACCAGTAATCTCCACAAAATCTCTCGGCAAATATTCTGTATTCGATGACCGGCACCTTTTTTCTTCTCCGAAAAAAGCCGGGATACCGACTGGAGCAGCGATCCCGGCTGTAAAGAATGGAAGGGATGAAGTTTTTTTAGCGCTCGTCGGTCAAAAAATGGAGTCCGCGTTCATAACCTCTACTAAGCGGCAGTAATGCCATTCTGAATCGGCCGTTGTATAGTTTGTAGTATAATTTGTACAACTCCCTGGCTTGGACAGCGGATACTCCTCCAGCGGATCGGTAATAAGATTATATAACGTACAATTAGAGCTGGATGTATTATTCAGGCAGATGACCTTGTAGGTTGCGTTCCGGGCCCCCACTCTTTTAATACCGGGGTTCGTTTCAGTCAGGAGGTAGCCTTCGTTCGGGTCGCGGCTGGCGGACTCGTCTCCGAAAAGAATCGGCGACAGGGAAACGGAATCGGAATCGACGGTATTATTATTGTTGTCTTTGTTTGTCTCCGGCGGTTCGAGCCCCGCCAGCGTCAGGATGGTGGCGGACAGGTCCGCAAGGTGCACGAACGTGCCTTTTTGTTGACCTGCGGCTATGTTGGGCCCCCTAATCGCCATGGGCACCCGGCAGCCGCTCTCATATGGCGTCCCTTTCCCGCGCCCGGTTTTGGTGATATACATATTGTCGATCTGGTTTTTATAACCCCCAAACATGGGGGTGCCGTTGTCGCCGATGAAGATAACATAGGTGTTGGGACCGAGTTTATCGACCACATCCAGAACCTTGCCGATCACCGTGTCCATGCTATTGGACATGGCCCGCATGAGTTGAGGACCGGTGCAACCCCCTACGGTTTTGGTGCCGAATGTACCGCCGCAGTCGACCATCTCATCGTAACTCGCTGTATCCAGGGTCTCGGCATCAGGCACGACCATATACGGATACTGCGTCGTCACGTGTGACGTGTTGAAGGCCAGCCAGACAAACCATGGCTTCTCGGGGTCCTCGGCATGCCGGGCTTGAATCCAGTCGATGGTATTCGCGCCCTTGACGACCGGCGCATATGTCGTGGCGGTAATGCCGGGAAGTGATCTCGCCTCGACGTTGGCTGCGGATACCGTGCTATAGTCAGTACCAAAGGTGGTGTCGTCCTGTATATGAACGTCGTAGCTCCAGTAATCAGGTAACTGGGAATCGAAATGTCCCTTGAAAAAATCAAATCCCGCCTGCCTCGGCCTGATGCCCGACCAACCACTCGCGGAAGAACCGGCGAGGTGCCATTTCCCGAACAGCGCAGTGCTGTATCCTGCTGCCTGCAGCAGTTGGGGGAAGGTGATATGGTTAGGACTCATGGGAACGTCGTAAAGAGTGACTTGGGTTTTGTCTTCGAAAAGACCGGTTATGACCGTTGCACGCGAGGGCGAACAATAAGGCTGCGCCCAGGCATTCGAGAACACCGTGCCCTCGGCAGCAAGCCTATCCACCAGATTCGGCAAGGATGCCGGCCTGCCTCTGACAGCGTCGCCGTAGGCGGGAATAGCGGCAAGGGAGTCAATTAGACCCGGATAAAGGTTACTGGCCACATCGATGCCGACGTCATCGGCGATGATGAGCAGAATGTTGGGGCGGCGGGCTCCGAAAAAACCGGCAAAATGCGCTACGTCAGCCGAATCGACCTCTCCATCGCCATTGACGTCGGCCAATAGGTCTCCCGAGCCCTGGTATGCCGCAAATTGCGCGAGGTCCCAACCGTCGACGTAACCGTCCTTCGGATCATCGAAATCGCATTTTCTAAACTCGGCGTGGGAAAGCGTCACGAAAGGGCTGATCAGTAGGGCTATAACTGCCGCTACTCGTAGCAGAAATCCTTTTCCCATCTCATCTTCCTTTTTCCAAGATAAAATCCGATTTGTGGAGCGATGTTTTTCACTGCGTTAAGGACGTCGCTTTTGCTGCTAAGGGCAGCTGGTCCTGCCGAAGTTCTGCACGAAGATGTCAACATTCAGAGGGCAGGCGATTAGCGTCACAAAGTCCTTGCCGTCCACATCGAAGTCACCCAGTACTCTTATTTTTGGAACACGACACTAGATCCAATCCATCGAAATGTTTGCCGGCAATGCTAAAGTTGACTTTGCTGCTTACGGGCAAGCGGTCGTGCCGAAGTTCCCCTCAAAAACAGTTATATCCCTCCCCGCCGGGGCACCGTTGGCTATCCACTCAGCCAGGTCACTGCCGTCCACATCACAGTCAGTTGACCAATAGTCACCGTACAGGTATGACGCTGGAGAGATATCATACGAGTGATCAACCGCCAATCCAGCGGTTTGAACGTAATCGAACGTTGTTTGGGTGGGTGAGACCGTAATCAGGAGATGACCCGGGCTTGGCAGCAATTCGAGCGTATACGGATCATTATAATAGCTCTGTATTCCTTGCCCGGTGAGTTCGGCCGAGGGAACCTCCTGGTAAACGATGCCGTCACGCTTCTGATAGGCATATAAGTGGTCATGACCGTAGAAAAAAGCGCTGACACCGTTCGCTACCATCAACTGGTGAATCGGCACGCCTCCCCACCCCTGGCGTTCTGTATCAAATCCCCAGGTCACACCGTCTAAATTGTATCCCCCCACTCGAACAAATGCGCCGCCGCCGGACCGCCCCGCACGAAGTCTTCCAACCCACCGAGCATGTGGTGGGCAAGCACAAATTTGAATTTGGCATTGCTGTATCCAAGGGGCTGCTTAAGCCAAACGAATTGTTCTTTCCCCAGGGTCCAGGCCCACCATCTTGATTGTCCATTGGCCCGACTACTGCGTTACATCCAACGAAACGTATCTCGATACGCGCCGGTGGATGTGCCTTGTAGACGAACCCAAATCCGGCGCAATCTTGTGGAATTATTTCTTACCGTGACCCTGACCGGTTAAGGATAAATGGAATAATTGTCGATAACCTCAAGCAACCGGCAATAGTTCCAGGTTGAATCTCTTGTCAGGCTATTCGGGTCGTAGCCTTCACAGCCTGGTATCGGCAGCGGGTCTTCCTCCAGCGGGTCGTCATTTAGATTATAGAACAAATTGGATGTAACGGTGGTCTGACGGATGACCTTGTAAGTCGCGTTCCGGGCCCCCACCTTGGTACCACTCCAACCGACTTCCTCCAGAAGGTAGCCAAGTTCCGGGTCGCGCACGCTGGAGGCGGAACCGAAGAGGATCGGGGCCAGGGACACGCCGTCCAGCTCCGTAGGGTTGTTCAGATAATCATGGTAAACAAGCTCCTCCGGTGCGACCTCGAGCCCTGCGAATTCCAGACAGGTTGAGAACAGGTCCGCCGCGTGGACAAACTCATCGTTCTGACTGTCCGCCGTAATGCCAGGCCCCCTTATCACCATAGGCACTCTGGCGCCGCTTTCGTAGGGCGTGGTTTTCCCGCGGCCAAGATAGGTACCGTACATGTTATCCATATTATTGGACCAGGTGCCGTTGTCGCCGATGAAGATGACATACGTGTCGGACGGAATCGAGTCGACCTTCTCGAGCACCCTTCCGATCATTGTGTCCATCGCATTGGTCATGGCCCGATTGAGCTGTGCTGCATTGCACTCAGTCACTCCGTCGCCGTTACCGCTGTAGTATTGACCTGGCACGCCTCCGCATGCGGATATCTCTGCCAGGGTGTCTGCGTTCATCGTGTCCGCATTCGGCACATGATAATAGTCTTTGATGGGAGGTGAATATGTCCTCATCGTCACGTGTGACAGGTTGAAGGCTAACCAGACGAACCATGGCTTGTCAGGGTTCGCCTCCTGCTGCGCAGTGATATATTCGATAGTATCCGCAGCCCTGACAACCGGTGCATATGTCGTTGGGGCAATGTCGGGAGCAAAGTTGTCTTTGGTCGGCGTTGGGTCTGTGCGATACTCGTCTGCATCGGTATCATTGTCCTGTACATGATAATAGTGATCCCAGTAACCGGGGGTGGGGGCGGCATCAAAATTCCCTTTATAAAGATCAAATCCAACCTGTTTTGGTTTAGCGCCGGTGTAGCCACTGCCACTGCCACCGGCAAGATGCCATTTTCCGAATACCGCCGTACTGTAACCGGCCTCGTCATGCAGCCTTTTGACAAAGGTAGTATGGTTGGTGGTCATTGCTTCGTCAAAGGTCTTGACGTTGTGTTTGGCTATAAACATACCCGTAATGACCGTTGCGCGGGTGGGCGAGCAGAATGGCTGCGCCCAAGCATTCGAGAACCTCATGCCCTGCTGAGCGAGCGAATCGAGGACCGGTGTGGAGGCAGGTATACCGTCAATTCGATCAAGTTTGTCGGCACTGAGATCGAACCCGTCTTGGCCATATTTGTCCAGAAGATCATCAACCAGGCCCGGGTACATGTCGGAGACCACATCCATTCCGACATCGTCGGCGATGATGAGCAAGATGTTGGGACGACGGGCGGTGACGGTGTAGCTGCTACCGAAAAATCCGGCGAAATGGGCCACGTCAGCCGAATCGACACCGCCAGCTTCATCCACGTTGGCCGCTGTATCACCCGCGGCATAGTAAGCTGAAAACTGCGCAAGGTCACCTCCGTCAATGTAGCCGTCTCGGGGCTCGCTGAAATCGCAATTTTCTATCGCAGCGTAGGAGCAGACCGCGAAGAAGACGGTCAAAAGAATTAAAAACGGTGTTGCTATCAATTTCTTTTTCATGGTGAGGTCCTTTCACAGCAGTGTTCAAACAGTGGGACTGCCAACAAGCTTCATTGGGAATCCGGAATCTGAGAAATCGAAGCCCTAAGGGCACCCGTCCAGAATACGGATAATTTTTCCAGGTCGGCTGATCGACATCACTGGCGGTGACATCGAGAGCATCGTTGCCTATAAAAACAGCGTGTCTCCACGACGTTCGCCGCACGGGCATTCATACCTCTTCGCACCGGTCCGGCATTGGACCGACCGGGTCCGAACCATTGAAGGACAGCGTTTTTTGGAATTCAGTACCCCCCGCCTCGACCTATTACGGTGCAAGAATGGAATAATCGTTAATGACCCCGATCAAGTGGCAATAGTGCCACTGCGGATCACCCGTGCCCCAGCCCCCGCAACTAGTGGTTTCATATTCATCTCGCGGATCCTCTTCCAGCGGATCGGTTTCCAAATCGTAAAATTCGCAATTGCTTGTGCCGGTGCCATTTGCACAGACAACCTTATATTTCGCATTCCGGGCTCCCGCCTTGAGGACATTCCCCCCCAGAATGTCATTATTTTCCGTCAAAATATAGCCGGTGTCCGGGTTGCGTACGGCGGAAGCGCCGTCGAAAAGGATCGGGGATAGTGAAACGGCATCTAGTGGCACCAAACCATTAACAGTACCGTCGGAGACATCCACTGGTGGTGTGAGCCCCGCCAATTCCAGGATAGTGGAGAACAGGTCCGCCACATGGACAAATTCGCTGCTCTCGCTGCCAGGCTCAATGTCGGGCCCCTTGATGGCCATGGCCACACGGGCGCCGCTTTCATAAACCGTTCCCTTCCCGCGACCTCCCCTGGTGATATACATGTTGCCAATTTGGCTGCCGAGAGTAGAATTAAAACTATACATCGGGGTGCCGTTGTCGCTGACATAGATGACATAGGTGTCAGATGGGATTGAATCGACCGCCTCCA
>Ga0316578_10000225_pt1 | contig 16524 bp, 13 predicted proteins | sample J0NA_2_FD_203076 | JGI IMG/M metagenome (GOLD analysis project Ga0316578, IMG submission 203076) | Rhizosphere microbial communities from salt marsh grasses in Alabama, United States - J0-2_160517rDrC | ecosystem: Host-associated > Plants > Roots > Rhizosphere | place: USA: Alabama | collected... | reverse complement strand
AGCGCCAGGTACCACCGACGGTAGTAGACGACCTCGCTCTGCACCGGGTGATCAACGGCAAGCACCAGGGCCTCACGCAGCGCCACCTGCCATTGCGTGCGAACATCCGCCAGGCTGCTGTCGGCACGCCAGCGCAGCGCTAGCGGCAGGCGGCGCAGCAGGAGCCAGGCATCGGGCTCCACCAGGCCGGCGGTCAGGGCCTCGCCGTCGGCGTCGCGCAGGGCATCGAGCCAGGCGTCGCAGCGCGCGGCGTCGAGCGGCACCGGGCTCCTGAAGCGCCCATTCAGGCGCTCGATGGTCAGGGCATCGCGGGGGCTGCTCATACCAGACTCCTCAGCGGCAGCCGTAGCCGCAGGTCGGGTTAGCGAAGCGTAACCCGACAACACTGTGCAGATACGCCGATGGTCGGGTTACGCTAACGCTAACCCGACCTACGGCTTGATGGGCACGCTGCGCTTTGCCCATCCTCGTGGTTCCGCATCGACGGAGTGGGCTCATTCTTGATCCTCCCTCAGCGCCGGACGCCCAAGCAGCACACCAGTACCCAGCGCGGCGTCGCCGACCACGGCCTGATTGAAGTCAACAGACCGGGAGAGCACCGACGAGATGCCGACATGGGCGCCAAGGCCGGCGCGCATGCTGGTCGCCGAGGTGCAGAGCGCGAACGTGGTATGCGCCGGCTTGTGCTGCTCGATCAGCCGGCGCACGCATTCGAGCTGGGCGTCGCTCAACGCGGCCACGACGGTGACGGTGAAGCGGTGGGCGAAATCATCGAAGTCCGGGGCCTCGGTGTCCGGCAGGGGCGCGCTGTCCAGCGCGCCGATCCGCCCGCCGACCCGGTAGCCGACGCCGAGCACGGCCTGGGAGGCGTTGACCTCGGGGTTACCGACGACACCGCCGCCGCGCAGCCGGAAATGCTCGATGATGATGACCTCGGCCGAGGTCAGGATCTCCAGCATCCGCCGCAGGCTGGCCAGGGTGCCGCGGGTGCGAAACAGCGCTGCGGCCTCGCTGATCATCCGCCGCTGCGCCGCCTCGGGCCAGCAGGGGTCGAGCACCAGGGCGACGAATCCGGCGAGCCAGGACAGCGCGGCACTGGGGGCGATACGCGGGTCGAGCAGCCGGTGCCGGTCCGCCGAGACCCCCTCCCACTCGTCGAGGATGGCGGCGATGGGCATCAGATAGCGGAACAGGAACGCCTGCGCGGCGGCGTCGCGCCAGAGCGTCAGCGGCAATTTTGAGAGCAGGTCGTGGCCAGGATAGTCGACGCGGCTGCCGCGCAGCCTAGGGGTCTTGCCGCGGGTGCCGGTGAGCTCGAACACCAGCCAGAGATAGCGGCCGGACGGGGCCATGACGGGGGCGTCGTACCAGGCAAAGCCCGCCGCCGGCGTCGGGGTCAGCGGGCGCTGGGAGTCGTCCCGATACAGCCGCTGGGGCTCGCCCGCGGCCTGGCTCCAAGTATTGATGGACAGCAGCGGGGCCTCGGGGTGGGCTGCGCCGGGCAGGGTCGGCGCCATTGGGTCATGGTAGTCCAACTCGTCGCGGCTGAAGGCGCGGAAGCGGACCTCCGTACCGGACGGGATGCAGGCCTCGACCTGGAGCCGCCCCCAGCGGGTCTGGTCGATGCCGGAATCCAGCGCAAAGCCGAACACCCACCCATGCTCCTGATAGCGGGTGCGGGCCGGCGCCGCATGCCGCAGCCCTTGCGTGGTCCAGTAGGCGATGCGCCCGTCCGGGGCCAGCGCAATGCCGCGACCGTCGTAGTGCGGCGCGACGAGCCCCGGCTGCTCGGTGATGACGCCGGCATGGATGCGCCAGCGCCTGAACGGCTCGCCGGGACGCCCGGCCAGGGTCAGCAGGGCGCCGAAGTCGGGGTCGGCGTCCTCGCTGACCAGATCGGTGGCGAAGGGCGCCGGCTCGCGCTGATCGTCGTGGAGGGCGTGCAGCTCGGCGTCGCCGCTGCCGGGCTGGGTCAGGACCCAGGCGAGCAGACCGCCACTGGCGCTGGCCGAGACCGTGAGGCGCTCGGCATCGGCAATCGCCGGCCAGTCGGTGCGCACCGGTGCCTCGCAGGGGGCGAGCTGCCAGGTCTCGCCACCGGCCAGCAGCACGAAGACGGCGTCACCGCAGGCGGCGATGTCGACCGGTGCGGCGTCGAAGGCGATGCGGCGGGCGATCTCCTGCTGCCAGCTGTCGATGATCCAGACCGCCTCGGCGACATCGTCGGCCAGGTAGAGCCAGGCGTCGGTGTCCGCCGCCAGCGCCCGCGGCGACGCCGGCAGCGCCCCGGTCGGGGCGCCGTCGACCTCGGTGCCGGCGGCGGTGATCGGGAACGCCGCCGCCTGGGTCGCATGCACGCCGAGCGTCGAGGTGGTGCCCCAGGGGACGAAGTCGATCGCGCCGTCCTCCGGGTGGGGATGGAACAGCCGGCAATGGGGGTCGAAGGCGAGGCCGGCGAAGCCGCCGGTGAATGCGCCCTCGGCCTCATCCGCGGGCGTCGGCGCCGGCTTCAGGGTCACCAGGTCGTCGATCAGCACCGTGTCGTCAAAGGCGCAGCGCCGCCACGCGATAGGGCCGCGGATGACCAGGCTGCCGGAATCGGGGGTCAGACGCATTGGCTTGGGTCCTTCAGCATTGCTCGCGCAGCACCGGGACCGGCACCGCCGGCTTGGCCGGCGGCGGGGCCAGCCCGGCGCCCGGGGCGGGCAGCGCGGTCTGGTCGTCGACCAGGCTGATACCGGCGACCTCCGGGACCTCCCAGTCCTTGAGGTCGAGCCAGGCGTCGGCCTCGCAGGCATCGATCCCGGTCCAGGTCTCGCTGCCGTCGTCCGCCAATGTCGCGTGATCGAGACGCAGGGCGGCGATATACTCGACCCCTTCCACCTGCATCGCGACCGCTTCGAGCTCGCGCACGCTGACGCGCCGTCCCAAGGGCCAGCCATGGCCATCCGGGCCATAGGGCGGCAGCGGGGCCAGGTACTGGCGCAGCAGGATGTCCACCCAGTCGCGCACGGCATCCAGCCCATAGCCCGCGCGCACCTTCACCGACACCGCGAGCGCGATGCGGCGGTAGGTCGGCGGGATGACATAGAGCTCGGTGGTCACCAGCCGCCAGCGGTCGAGCCAGGCGCAGACCAGGGTCAGCTCGCGGGCATCGGGCAGCGGGGCGTTGGGGTGCTGGGGGTCGCGGGCCGGCCAGACCACGACGCCGACGCAACCGGGCTTGGAGCTGCGCGACGGCGCATGAAACACCGGCAGACATTCGGCCCGACCGAGGGCGACCGCCGGGGTCTCCAGGGCTAGCTCGGCGAAGTCGTCGCGGGCGACGGCGCGGTGGTTGCGACGCAGCTCCTTGGGGATACGCGCGAGCGCCGCATCCAGGCTCTCGGCATCGACGCCGCCGGTGGCCGCCAGCGGGTTGGCGCACTTGAGGTCGACCTGGTTTGGCCGGCGCAGGGGCTCAGGGGGCGTCGGGCCCGGGAGCATGTCGCCGAGCTTAGCGATGGCGCTGGCAGGCAGGTTGCCGACGGTACCGCCGCCGAAGCGATAGCCGAGGATGCGGATGCGCTCGCCGAGCTGCGGGACGCGCCCAGCCAGTCCGTCGCCGAAGTGCAGGCTGCCGGCCTCAGCATCGATGCTGAACAGGCGGTCGTTCGGCCCGGCCGCGTCCAGGTTGTCGGCCCGCGCCCAGTCGGTCCAGACCCCCGCCTCCTCGACCTGGAGCTTGACCGGATGGCGCTCGTCGATCAGCACCGGCGCATAGGCGAGCTGAAACACCTGACCCGGCTGGCCAGTACCGGCGCCAAGCAGCTCCGGTGCCGCGGTGGTCGCCTGCACCACACCAACCGTATTCAGCGATAACAGCCGCACCTCGCCGAAGCGGCTGCCATCGCCGCGCCAGACCCGCAGCCAGAACCAGAGCCGGTCGCCGCGCTCGTCGTCGAGCTCCGGCGGATACTCCCCAGTGCCCGCAAGGCCCGCCGGGGGCTCGGGCACGCCCAGGGTATCGAGATCGTCCGGCAGCTCGATGCGGATGACGCCCGCGCGGGTGAGACCCGCGGTGGTATCGCCGGCGACCCGCACCGGCCGGTAGTCGACGCTATTGTCCGTGCGCAGCGCACCGCGGGAGGCCTGCCAGATCAGCGAAGTGCCATCCTCGGCACCGCAGGCCGCGACATCGTCAATGGCCGGGAACGCCTGGGCCGGCGAGAAGCCCAGCGACAACGACAGCCGCCGCCCCGCCTGGCGGCGCAGGCCGAGGTTGGGATCGGCGATCTGACCGAGATCGAGGCCGGCATCGGGGCTCAGCAGCACGCCGATCCAGACGAAACCATCGACGGTGGCGGCGAAGTCAACCGGCTCGCCGCTAGCGTCGGAGGCCAGGGTGCGCACCTCGTAGGGGGCGACATGGTCATCGTCGGCCAGGGTCAGCGCATCCACGCTCGCCTGCACCGCGGCGCCGACCTCCGGGTCGAGCCCGGCGATGTAGTCGCGGACCTTGGCATCATCCGCCTGGTCGGTCTCCGAGAGCAGCGCGGCACGGGCCACGGCGACGCAGTCCAGCGGCCACAGGGTGGCATCCTGGGTGACGGAAAAGCGCGTCTTGCCGGCCTTGACCTGATCGCCGGCATAGAGCTGCACGCCGTTGGCCGACTTGCTGGTGAAGCGCACCAGGGCCTCCGCCGGGCGCGCCGGGCGCAGCGGCACCCCGAGCAGCTTGAGAAAGCTGATTCGGGTCGCCTCCGGGATCTGGTTGAAGCGGAACTGCAGGCCCTCGCCCAGATAGGCGAAGAGCTGCAGCAGCGTGATCCCCGGGTCCGAGTCCAGATGATCGGTCCAGGCCGGGTTGTAGACCGGGATGCGGTTGCGCAGCTCGGCGAACAGGTCCTCGAAGCCGCGGTCGTCGAGAATCGGGGCGATCAGCGGCATGACGTTTCTACCCTCATGAGGTCTGCTCCAGATAGAAGGGATAGACCAGCACGTCCTGGCGACCATCGAGCACATGGGCGTAGTGGATCTCGATCAGCACCATGGCGCGGTCGTCGGTGGGGTTGACGCGCACGTCGACGAGCCTGATCCGCGGCTCCCAGCGCCCGAGGCTGTTGACGATCTCCTGCTGGATGCCCGCGCGCGTGGCCGGGTTGTTCGGCGCCATCAGATAGCGGCGCAGGGCGCAGCCGAAGTCGGGCCGCATCAGACGCTCACCGCGCTCGGTATCGAGCAATGTGAAGATCGCCTGGCGGACCTTCTCGGGCCCTGCGACGACCGGCAGCCGGCCCGACTCGTCGGGGGCGATGGGCTGACCCAACCCCTGGCCGAGCCGCCGATAGCGGTCAAGGGCTTGGCTCATGCGACGCCTCCGTTGCCGGGCCAGACCGGCGCCACCTCGTCCTCGTAGACCAGCGGTGTGCCCACCGGCGGCGGTGGCGGCGGGTTGCCGTTGGCGTCGGGCGCAAGGCTGGCCGCGTCCGCGAAGGACTGGGTCAGCGGCCCGAGGGCGTTGTTCGACAGATCTTCCAGGTCAGGCTGATCGTCGTAGCCCGTCGAGTCGGGGATGCGCCCTTCAAGGTCCCCCCGCAGCGCGTCATGGAGGTCGTCGGCGGACAGCAAGGAGCCCGAGACCTCGACGGCCAAGTCGACGTCCAGGTCCACCGACGGCGGGGTGACCGATAGGGCGGCGTCGATGCCCGCGGAGACCTGGATCGACGGCGGGATACAGAAGCGGAACACGAGCAGGAACCAGAGGTTGAACAGGAACACCACGATCGGCAGGAACAGGTTGAGCAGGAACAGCGCGATGATGGTGATCAGCGGGATCGAGAAGCTGCAGATCGCCCCACCGCCTGGATCGTTCTCAACCGGCGCGTTGTCGACGATCTTTGGGGCCAGGGTCTGCGGCTGGACGAAGCGCACCGGCGAGAGCTTACCCCGCGGGCGCAGCGCCGCCTGGGCGGCCAGCTCACGCAGGTCCGGCATCTTGATGCTGATGGGCCGGTTGGCGGCGCCGAGCACGTCGAAGGCGGCGGCAACCCGGAAGGCCTCGGTGGGCAGGCTCCAGACCACCGGGCCGCAGCAGTCGGGATGCTTGCCGGCGCGCGCGGGCGATGGCTGATGTTGGCGTACGAAGCAGCGCAGCACATAGGTGCTGCGGTCGTCGAAGCGGGGCTCGCCCTGACCGTCGTGCTCGATGCCGGCGGTGGGTACGGTGCCGTAGTAGAAGGCCCGCCCGGCCGCGTCGTGGCCGGTCTCTCGCGGGTCCGGCACCAGTGGGAAGAGCCGGTAGCTGGCCTCGCCGCTCTGGGCCGGATCGGCCTGGCGCTCGTCGGCGTCAAGGGCCCGCCACTCGCCGAGCTGTTTGCTCGGCCGTCCGCCGTCGACCCGTGGGAACCAGCCCTGCACCTCGACCTGGATGCCCTGGTCTGCGTACCAGGCATCGAGGGTGCGGCGCAGCAGGGCCAGCTCGGCGAGATGCTGCGCGAGCAGGGCCTGCCAATCGGCGACGCCGGCCGCATCGGCGAGGTCCTGTTGGCGCTTACGCGTGGCCTGCTTAAGCGCCTCACTGGCCAGCGGCTCGTCGAGTGTAGACTCAAGCTGCAGCAGCTCTTGCAGATCGGCCTCGGCCTTGCGCACCGGTGCGGTCTGGGCCTCGATCATCGCCGCCGTCACCCCAGGCGGCACCAGGCTCCGGCGCCGACGCAGCACGAAGCCGGACTGGCAGACCTGCTGCCGGCCGACCCGTGGAAAGCCGGGTTCGTCACAGTGCAGCTCGCAGGTCACCAGATAGTGACGGTCGTGGGCGGGCTGGAAGAGCTTGCGCAGGCTGCTCGGCGCGAGACGGGCCCGGTACGCCGTCTCATGCTTGGCGGCCGGCTCACCCTTGCTGTTGACCGCGAACAGGGTGCTGACCTTGCCCGTCATCCCGCTACCGGCATTGACCAAGTCATAGTTGTTGACCACGTCGATGACCGGATCGTACTTCAGCGAATACTGCGGCCGGTGCATGAACCCGCTCAGGAAATCATCGCCGGCGAACTTCTGGATCGACGGTCGGCTCAGACGCCCGTCCTGGGGGTGGCCGGGGCGGGTCCAGCGATACCAGGGGCCGACCAGCCGCCAGGGCGGTGTCGGATAGACGGGCGGGCGGCTGACCACAGCTACCATACGTTGCCCGCCCCCGGCGTGTAGCTGGGCGAAACCACGCCCACAGAGGCGATCAGCGTGGTGCACTGGACCATGCCGTCGCAGTTAACCACCGGCGCATGGACGTTCACCGCGGAGGCGTTGACCTCTACGGTGGCGTTGGCGGTGACCGTGACCTGGCCGGCGACATCAATGGTGATCTTGCTGCCGTTGCTGTGCTCGATGGTCAGCTCCTGGGCGCCATCGTCCAGCACGATCTGGTGGCCGCTCTCCATGGAGATGGTGACCTTGGCGGCACCGTCGCTGTCGTCGAACTGCAGCTGGCTGCCGCTGCGGGTCTTGAAGGTGCGGAGATTATTGGCGGCCTCCGCCGCCTCCGGCAGCGCGCGGGCGCCGTTCCAGCAGGCGCCGACGATATAGGGGCGACTGGGGTCGCCGGCCTCGAAGCCGACCACCACCTGCGAGTCGACCTCGGGCAGGACCTCCAGCCCCTGCTGGTCGTCGGCATAGGGGGTGAGCAGGGTCGCCCAGGCGCTCACCGTCTCGCCGGCGGCGCCGAAGGACGGGAAGCGCACCTTGATTCGGCCGCTGCCCTCCGGGTCGACCAGATCGGCGACCACCGCCGGATAGAGCCCAAACCAGCGCGGCCCCTCGCCGTCGTTCGGAAAACGCGGGTCCTTCATGAACCACCTCCAATCCAGGGTCGCTCCGCCTCGAAGTGGGTGCGATAGCCGTTGCTGACGTCGAATTGGTGGCGCACCCGGGTGACGTAGTAATCATCGCCCTCGAACATCGGGCTCACCCGCTCCAGACGCAGGCGCGCGCCGACGCGGATGGCCGTGCTGCCATCGGCGACGCCGACCGCGGTGACAAAGCGTCGGGCGCGCCCGAGCAGGGCTGCACGCGCAAGGGCGGCGGCGCCGGCGTCGTCGACGGGGACATCGCGCACCCGGTAGCTGGTGCGCGCGGCGAAGGCGCGCTCGAGCACATCGACGCCGTGGGTGTTGCCCTGGGCCTCGGCCGCCACCGCCTCGCGGCCCGCCTCCTCGTCGATGGCGTCCTGGTCGACCTCGTCGAAGCCGCCGACCACGACGGCGCTGCGCTGATGGGCGAGGTCTGCCGACAGGCGAATCTCAAACAGATTGCTGCCCTGGATTAGGGTCACCCGCTCACCGTCGCGGCGCCCACGGGCGGCCATGTGCAGCCGGTTGCCGTCGACCCAGAGGTCCGCCCCCAGCCGGCGGGCACGCTCGCGCAGGAAGGCCAAGTCGCTCTGGTTCCACTGCTGCACGAACGGCCAGCTCGGACCGTCGATGTCGGCGGCGCCCGAGAGGCCGTGCTCGGCGGCGATCTGGTCCACCAGATCGGCGTCGGTCACGTCCTCGTAGGTCTTGAAGCGGCGGGCCATACGCAGGTCCATCAGGCGATCCTCGGCGAGCACATTGACCTCGGCGGCACGGCCCTGGGCCATCTGCAGCTCCAATGCGCTGACCTTGCCGGTGAAGAGGTCCGCCCGGGCCTCCGACGCGCCGAGGGCGACGACGATCTCCTTGCCGAAGTCCAGCACCTCGCCATCGAGCCAGTTGAGCTGCTCGTCGCGCTCGCCCTCGCGGGGGCCGATGGCGATCAGCGTCGCATGCATGCGCTGCATGCCGTTGATGTCCTCGTCCACAACGAGCCGTACGAGATCGCGGACCAGCTCGTCGCGCGGCTGGCCATCCACCCGCAGTTCGGGGATGGTGACGGCCTGGAGGGGCGCTTGATTGAGGCTCATAGCCAAGACCGCATCAGTCGTCGAAGCCCCAAGCCGCCGTGCGCGCCTCGCGCTGCATCAGCTGACGAGTCTGCTCGGCGAGCCGCGCCAGCGCCTCGGCAGCGCCCTCCGCGCCGCCCTGCTCGGCCTGGTCTGGCGGGGGCTCCACGGCGATGCTGGAATCTAGCTCGTTGATGTTCACTGGCATGGTCGGTAGTCCTCGTTTGACTCATCTCGGGCGCCTTCTGTCTCGGCAGCCGCAGCCCGCGGCTGCGGTGACGTTGACTGGCTGACGCGTCGCATTGGATGCACTTGACGTCGACGATTGCGCGGGCACGGCGGCCCAGGCGGGCTCGGTGGGGTCGCGTCTGACGGGGCCTTGGCCACCGCTGATGCGCGGGCGCAGGGGCACACCGGCACCCCAGGGGCGGCTGCCGATCTCTGCGCTGGCGGCGGCGGACAGACCAAAGGCTTGTCGGGTGCTGTCGACGCCTTGCTGATGCACTGCGCGCTTGACGCCGTCAATGGCGCCCTCGACACCCCCTCGCGCGGCGAGGGCCTGGCCCTTGCGCACCGGATCGGTGGTCGCCGCCTGGGCATTGCCGGCAAGGTCGCCGCCGGACGCCCGACCCTGCCCAGACTCGGCGGCACCGACCAGCGGCAGCGCCGCGGTCACCTGGCCGGGGTCGTAGGTCGCGCTCGCGCTCGCCGAGCCCTTGGCCATGCTGGCGGGCAAGGCGATCTCGGCGCCGAGCGACAGGCTGAGCGGGTTGCCGAGACCATCGGCCAGGGCGCGCCAGGCCGCCGGGTCCAGACCGGCCCGTTGGGCAAGCTGGGCCAGGCCTTCGCCGGGCATGGCCTGCATGATCCGCTCCGGGGCGGCGGCGCTGCCGACGGTGCCGGGCGCACCCGGCGGCAGCTGGCTCACGCCGGTGCCGGAGCCGGCGGGCGGCTGCTGGGGATTGGGTGCCGGCGTGTAGGTCCAGCGGGGGTCCTGGCCCTTGATGGTGACCGAGACCTTGGCGCGCAGTGGCACGCCCTGGGCATCGAACAGGTCCAGATCGATGTTGGCACTCTCCATGGTGCCCTGGACCACGAAGCTGCCCCATTTGAAGATGACCCGCGGCGGCGCCTCCTCGCCGGCGCGGTTGCCCTTGGGCCGAACGAACCGCTCGACGGTCTTGGTCTTTTCCAGCACGTTGACGCCGTTGTCGGTCTCGCCCTCGTCAGCGGTGTCGAAGACCAGGTCGAAGCTCACCTGCATCTCGCCGGTGCCGGGGCGCTGCCGCGCCTGGGCGCCGGCCTGTTGGCCGCCGGCGGTGCGATTGGCGATCTGCACCCGGAGCGAGGTGGGATTGAACTGCACATCGACCAGGGTGCCGTCGACCTCGGTCGGGCTGTCGCCGGAGGTGATCTCGCCGAGCTGGGCCTTCTTCAGGGCAGTCATTCCGGCGGCTCCTCGGCGGGCAGGAGGCGCAGCCCCTCGTGGGCGATGGTCAGCTCCTCGATGGCCAGCTCGCCGCTCTTGCCGTTCAGCTCCGGGCCGCGGATCTTCGACGGCAGGCCGCGATCAAACATCCAGCGCGCGCGCACGACGCCATCGGCGCTCATCACCGAGACGACGCCGTCGTAGCGCGGCACCGGGCGCTCGCCATTGACGATGCGCTGCATCCAGTGCCAGAGCTCGACGTTGACCTGACTGCCTGTGCCTTGCACATAGAACATGCCGCGCTTGAGCGTGATCGGCTGGTATTTAGCCCGTCCGACCCGGCGCACGGTGCCATTGTTGCGCCCGCCCTCCTGATACTCCTGCACATCCATCTCGATCTCCAGACCGGAGCACTCCTGGAAGGCACCTTGCCAGTCCGCCGACCCTTTGCCGCCGAGCGCGGGCGCACTCGTAGGCGGGCTGTAGCCCGTGCCGCCGCCCGGTGGCTGCTGGCTGCCCGCAATGATCTCCGGCGAGCGCAGCAGCTTCACCTCGAAACGGAAGGCCGGCAGTATCAGGGATTCATTCATAGTCGAATCAATGCTCGAGATTCAGCGTGCCGTCGCCGTCGCGACGCAGGCGCACCAGGATGAACTCCAACGGCTCCGCCGGCGCGACGCCGATCTCCACCAGCAGCTCGCCGCGATCGAGCCGAGCGGCATCGGTGAGCGTTCGCACGAAGAACGACTCCGCCTCGCTGCGACCGGCGAAGGCACCGGCGCGAAACAGGCCGCGCAACAGCGATTGAATGGCCTGCTCCAGATCGCGCCAGAGCGCGGGGCCGTTGGGCTCGAACACCGCCCATTGGGTCTCGACCCGCAGGGTGCGGCAGAGCATCAGCATCAGGCGCCGCACCGAGAGCTGACGCCAGGCCGACTCGCGCGACAGGCTGCGCGCCGCGATCAGGCGGATGCCGTCGGGTTGGCGCAGAAAGCAATTGATGTGCTGCGGATGCAGCAGGTCGGCCCGCGCCGCGGACATGGGCTCGGCCAAGTGGATGATCTCGCGGGCGATCGCGTTGGCCGGCCCGAACTGGATGCCTTGGGCGAGCTCACGCTGGGCAATGATGCCCGCGGCCACCGCCGACGGCGGCAGCTGGCGGCGGCGAGCCTGGGCGCTGTCGTCGGCCTCTTGGTTGCGTCTTGCGGGGATCAGCCAGGGGTGATAGGCAGCACCCCAGCGGCTGTCGAAGGCGGCGCGCCACTGCTCGACCCGCCCCTGGGACAGCCCCGGCGGCACGTCGAGCAGCGCGATGTGATTGGCGGTGGCCTCGCAGAAGTCCAGCACCTTGTGCTGGCGGGCGATAATCTGATCCAGCCCGGCGCTGGTGCGCGGGTCGAGGATCAGGTTGGTCAGTGCGCTCGGGGCGACGGCGCTCGCCGTCGCCGCGGGCACGATATCGGCGCAGACTGCGAAGCTCGCCCCGGAGCCCCCGCTGCCGGCGATCTCGACCGGGTCGTCGCCGGCCCATTGCGCGGGGACGTAGAGATCGGGCAGCACCACCTGGGTGACCTGGTCGCTGGCAATGACGGCGCTTAGACCGTCCCCTGGCGTCTCGGCCGCCGGTGTCCAGGTCGGGTCGAAGAAGTCGTCCCCAACAATCTGGCCCCAGGCGTCTTCGCCGCCGCTGAAGGGCTCGCTCTCCGCGCGCAGCAGCTCCACTCTGGGGTTCGCGGGGACGAGCCGGCTCGCCGCCCAGTCGGGATGGGGCCAGATCAGCGTCGAGTCATTGCAGAGCACATTGGCGAGACCGTCAGGATGATCCGGGACGAGGGCCATGCGCTCAAAGCGCTCGCGCTGGCCGGCGCCGTCGTCGATCTCGATGCTTGCCTCGACGAGCTCCATGCGCTCCGGGGCGACGGGCGGAACGTCCAACCCGAGCCGCCAGCACTCGCGGGCACGGGCCGGGTCGCGCACCCTAGTCATCGCCGTGACCAAGGCGAGGGTCTGCACGTCGCCCGCGTCGGTGAAGCGCAAGGTGCTGCCGACCATGACGGCGGCGCCGGGTGCGACGGTGACATCGCCACCATCGACCTCAAAAGCCTGGCTGCTCGTCGTCAGGGCCATCGCCACCCGCAGCCGATCGCCCCAGCTGCCGGGGTTACGGGCAATGAGCTCGATGGGCGCGGTGAACGGCCCGGCGAGCCGACTCGAGGCGCAGCCATCGCCAAGCCGCGCGCCGGGGTCGGCAGGAACGATGCGGACGATCCAGGCCAAGCGTCCGCCCTGCTCGAAATAGCTCGCCACGGCGTGCGGCATCAGCCCAGGCCCCTCGAAGCCACCGAACAGGCCCCGATACTCGTCAAAGCTCTGCACCGGCACGGCGAGACTGCGCCGCAGCGGCCGGCCCAAGTCGGTCACCATCCGATAACCCGCCGGCCATTGCGCATCCACGACAGGCACACGAGCCGGCCCTCGCGGCGCCACACCGATAAAGGCGCACACATCCATCCGCTGGGGGTGCAGCGCTGGCAGGCGCACATCCGGCAATCGAACGACGCCGGGCGCACCGAGTGGCGAGCGGACAGAGGGCAGCATGGGTTACTCGTAGCTCACGCCTTCATGGACCAGGTGCAGCTCCTCCATCGCGACCTCGCCGCCGCCCTTGGCCGCCAGCGTCGGGCCGACCCATTTCTTGGGCTGAGCATTGGCGAGCTTGAAGGCGGCGACGGGATTACGCGCCTCATCGAGCACGGTGATGGTGACACTGCGCCGCCCGTCGCCGCCTTCACGGACGTCCTTGACCCACTGGTAGAGATCGATCGAACCGATCAGCCCGCGCTTGAGGGTGACGTCCTCCTGCTTGAAGGTATTGGCGATCTTACGGACCGTGTTCACCACATCGTTGCCGTTGCGGTATTCGGAGAAGTTGATCTCGGTGCCGATGCCGGAGACGTCGGAGAAGCCGGCAATGACGCTGCTCTCGTCACCAGTGCCGAGAGACACCAGGAAATTGAAGGCGCCATAGGGATTGTTACGTTGGGTAGCCATCGCGGTATCTCCTCAATCAGGCCTTGGCATCGGCTGTCCATTGGCCGATGCGGAAGATGACGTATTCAGCCGGCCGGGTCGGTGCGACGCCTACCAGACAGATCATGCGACCATTGTCGAGGTCGTTCTGCGTCATGGTGGTGCGATCGCAGCGCACGAAATAGGCCTCCTCCGGCTTATTGCCGAGGAGCGCGCCGTCGCGCCAGAGCACGTACAGGAAATCCTCCACCATGCTGCGAATATTCGCCCATAGACGCTGGTTATTCGGCTCGAACACTGCCCATTGGGTCGCCTTCTCGATCGAGTGCTCCATGTAGATGAACAGGCGACGCACATTGACGTATTTCCATTCCGGGTCGGAGCTGATGGTGCGTGCTCCCCAGACCCGATTGCCGCGCCCCTCGAAGAACCGCAGGCAATTCACGCCCTCCGGATTGAGCACGTCCTGGCGCGCCTTGTTGATATTGACCTCGAAGCGGGTGAGCCCGCGGACGATCTCATTGGCCGGCGCCTTGTGCACCCCGCGCTCGATGTCGTTGCGCGCATAGATGCCGGTCACAAAGCCCGATGGGGGCAGCGTCAGCTTGCGCGGCGGCACACCGGGGACCGAGGGATAGAGCGGATCGAGGATCTCGATCCAGGGGTGATAGAGGGCGGCATACTTGCTGTCGAAACGGCTGCGAAAATCTCGGATCTCCGACACCGAGCTGTTCTCCGGCCCATCCAGCACGGCGATGCGGTAGCGGTACTTCTCGGCGTGGGCGATCAGATGGTCGGCAGCGACCTGGATATCCGCATCGCTCGCCATGGCGCCGGCGTCGGGCAAGGCAACGATGGCGATGTCCTCCTCTTCGCCCAATGCCTCCAGGCCGGTCGCGGGCTCAAGGACATCGTCGGGATTGGCCTCGTCGCCCCGCAGCAGGTCGGCGCCGGGCAGTTCGCCGTCGCTGCCGTCGATCAGGCGCTTGGGCGCGGCCTGCAGACCGGCCATCAACGCCGCGGGCGCGAAGGCGTTGCTGCCCGGGTCCCAGTCCAGGGCGATCATGGCGTTCTCGTCCTCCGGGTCATCCAGCTCCAGCACCTTGGCGATGTCGCGCTGCTGGTTGGGATGGGCGCCGAGCTGGTCGTAGCTGTCGACCCGTCCCTCCGGTCCGTAGACGGTCACCCGCAGCTCCACCAGCGCGATCCGCGTGCCCGGCGTGACGACCGCAGGGTTGCCGGTATTGTCGATGAAGCTCTGGCGGCCGTCCTGGTCGACGCTGACCACGCGCAGGTCACCCTCCTGGAGCGGGGCGTTGCCTGTGGGCATGGTGCCGGCGGCCGGCGTCAGCTCGACGACGGCACCCGCCTTGACACTCTTGGCCTGCGGGCCCCAGGTGTGCTTGTCGAGGATGTCGTTGGCGTCGTTGGGATGAACAAAGGCCAGGTCCTTGCCGCGGATGGCCTGGGTATCCACCAGGACATTGCCGTCCTCGCCTGGCCAACGCGCCAGCCATTGCGCACTGCCGAGCGAGGTGGCGACGGTGAGGTGGGCGACATAGTCACTGACCGGATTGGCCCCGACCGGGGCGAAGACCCGCGAGACGAAAAGCCGGCGGCCGCCGTTGTTGAAGAAGGCGCGGGCCGCATGCGCCAGGTAGGCCGTGCGCTCGCCACTGTCGAGGGCAAGCGGGCGCAGACCGCCATAGACCCGCTCAAACTCGGTGTAGGAGGTGATCAGCCTGGGTTTGGTGGTCGTCGGCCCACCGGTGTAGTGCACCGGGCCGTAGCGCGTGACGCCGGCAAAGCCGGTGGTGCTGGTCGGCACACCCTCAATGGATCGTGAGCGGAAGCTGACCTCTTCGACATAGACGCCAGGTGCAAGGTACTCGGGCATGATCTTCCCCTTGGTTCAACAGCGGCGAAAACAGGTTCATAACGGCATCTGCGTGCCGATCCGTGCAGCCCGATCACGGGAACAGCAGGGCTGAATCGTTCACAACGCAAACACGCCCCGGCCGGACGACCTCGCCGGTCGGGAGCGGAAAGCTCAGGGCAGCCTGAGCGGCATAGCCCGGCGGCGCTTGGATACCGCGCAGCACATCGCCGACGGCGTCGGTCCCCGCCTGCTCCAGCGGCAGGCCGGCCAGCGGATCGGCGGGATCGGGGCTGCTCGGCGGCGGCAAAAAGACCCACAGGCGCAGCGGCAGGGTCGCCGGCAACGTGGCACCGCCGGGGACGGCCGCGGCGCCGAGCACGGTCAGGAATTCGCCGCGGTCGTCACCATGCGCCCAGCCGACCTGCACCTCGGTCGCGAAACTGGGCGCCGCGCTGATGTCGGCGGGACGCGTAACCACGACCCGAGCCCAGGGCACGGGGATGGCGGCCGACAGCGAAGGGCCGCGACGAATCCTTCCGCGGATCGCCGTCGCGTTCGCACCCAGCGGATAGTTGGCGCCCGGCCAGAGCCAGCCGGTGCGGATATTGTCGGTGGCCGACGGTGGTACGCCGTCGGTCTGCACGGGAGTCAACGCGAGTCGCCGAGGGACGTAGCGACGAGGGTCGTTGCTGCTTAGGTATCGACCGCTGCTCGGCGTCACGCCGCCGAACACGCGCAACAACAGGTTGGTCTGATCGGCAGCGGGGGTCGCCGGTGGCGAGGCCGCCTTCTCGGCGGCGGCGAGCACAAACAGCTTCGCCAAGCGGCCGTCCCAGCGCACCGCATGGCGGCCTTGCGCGTGGGGCTCGAAGCGTTGCGCCAACGCTCGGCTCCCTAGGGCCTCGAGATCGGTGACGAGCCTACCGGTCACCGGTAATCCGGTAGCGGCATCCAGCCATTGCACACCGAGGGCCAATCGGTGGCCGACACGGCCCGCCGGGACGGTATTCTCGGGCCGCAACGACGGGACGGCAGCGCTCATGAATCCACCCGAAGCTCCGTGTCCGCATCGACCACCGGCGGGGTCGGGACCGATTCGGCCGTATCGATACGCACCACACGGGCGACATAGGGAACGGAGAGCCGATAGTCGCTGGGCAACGAATCGAAGGTGCGCATCAATGCCTCGGTGGATATCTCCTCGAGCATCAACTGGACCGCATCGCTCGCCGCGCTCTGCGGCTCCCCGGCGTAAGCCGGCTGTGGCAGGGAGGCCTCGAACAGGGTCGGCCC
>Ga0316578_10000224_pt1 | contig 16525 bp, 13 predicted proteins | sample J0NA_2_FD_203076 | JGI IMG/M metagenome (GOLD analysis project Ga0316578, IMG submission 203076) | Rhizosphere microbial communities from salt marsh grasses in Alabama, United States - J0-2_160517rDrC | ecosystem: Host-associated > Plants > Roots > Rhizosphere | place: USA: Alabama | collected... | reverse complement strand
GACCTTGCCGGTGAGCGACATCGTCATGAACGTGCGGCCGTGGAAGCCGCCTGAGAAGGCGATCACCCCGGGGCGCCCCGTGTGGTAGCGGGCGATCTTGACGGCGTTCTCCACGGCCTCAGCGCCGGAGTTCACGAAGAGCGTCTTCTTCGGTGTGGCGCCCGGGGCGAGTGCGTTCAGCCGTTCGGCCAGCTCGACGGCCGGCTCGTACGGCGTGACCATGAAGCAGGTGTGGCTCACGTGGTCGAGCTGCTCGATCGCCGCGGCCTTCACCTTCGGGTGGAGATGCCCCGTGTTGACGACGGAGATACCCGCTGCGAAGTCGATGAAGCGATTCCCCTCGACATCGAAGATCTCGGCCCCCTCGGCTTTGTCGACATAGATCGGGTACATCGACCCCCAGCCGCGCGGGACTGCGGCGAGGCGGCGCTCGTGGAGCGATTCGTTCGTGGGCATCGCGTTCTCCTCAGGATGACTCGTGATGCCTGAACGGTACCGCGCCCCGGACACTCCCCGGCCGCCACGGCGAGGAATCGCACGTGTCGGACGCCGATAACATCGCGCCGGCGCAACCCCCGAGGAGTGAGAGCGTGGACCGATTCCACCACATGATCAACGGCGAGATCTTCGAGAGCACGTCTGGTCGATTCCTCCCGACCTACAACCCGGCGACCGGTGAGCAGACCGGCGAGACCGCGCTCGCATCGGTCGAGGACGTCGACGCGGCAGTCGCAGCGGCGGCTGCTGCATTCCCGGGGTGGCGCGCCACGTCGCTGGCGGCTCGCACACGGATCATGTACCGCTTTCGCGAGCTCGTCGACGCGAACCGTGCCGAGATCGCTCGTCGCATCTCGATCCAGCACGGCAAGACCCTCCCGGACGCCGACGGGGAGGTGGCTCGCGGGCTCGAGAACATCGAGTTCGCAGCGGGTGTCGCGGCCAACATCGCGGGCCGCTTCACCGAGCAGGCTTCGACCGGCATCGACGTCTACGACATGCGGCAGCCGCTCGGCGTCGCCGTCGGGATCACCCCGTTCAACTTCCCGGCAATGGTGCCGCTCTGGATGTTCCCGATGGCCGTCTCAGCGGGGAACACCTTCATCTTGAAGCCGTCGGAGAAGGACCCGGCCGCGTCGCTCTACCTCGCCGAGCTCATGAACGAGGCGGGTTTCCCGGCGGGTGTGTTCAACGTCGTCCAGGGTGACAAGATCGCCGTCGACCGGTTGCTGCGGCACCCGGACGTCAAGGCCGTCTCCTTCGTGGGCTCAACGCCGATCGCGAAGTACATCCAGGAGACCTCGATCGCGCACGGAAAGCGCGTCCAGGCGCTCGCCGGAGCGAAGAACCACATGATCGTGCTTCCCGACTCCGACGTCGGCCTTGCCGCCGACGCCGCCGTGAACGCCGGCTACGGGTCGGCCGGCGAGCGGTGCATGGCCGTCTCGGTGGTCGTCGCCGTCGGGCACATCGGGGATCCGCTCGTCGAGGCGATCGCCGATCGCATGAAGGGAATCAAGGTCGGGCCCGGCGATGATCCTTCGACGGACATGGGCCCGCTCGTCACACGTGAGCACCGCGAGAAGGTCGCGTCGTACGTCCAGGCCGGCCTCGACGCCGGCGCCGACGTCGTTGTCGACGGCCGCGAGCTCGAGTATGAAGGTGACGGCTTCTATTTCGGGCCGACCCTCGTCGACCGGGTCACACCGGAGATGTCGGTCTACCAGGACGAGATCTTCGGCCCGGTGCTGTCGGTCGTCCGCGTCGATACCTACCAGGAGGCGATCGCGCTCATCGACCACAACCGGTGGGGGAACGGCGCGGCGATCTTCACCCGCGACGGGGGTGCCGCCCGCCAGTTCGTGTTCGACGTCGACGCGGGCATGGTCGGCGTCAACGTCCCGATTCCGGTGCCGGTGGGGTACTACTCGTTTGGCGGCTGGAACGAGTCGCTCTTCGGCGACCAGCACATGTACGGGCCGGAGGGCTTCAGGTTCTGGACCCGCAACAAGGTCGTCACGAGCCGCTGGCCGGACCCGGCGACGAGCACCGTGGATCTGGGGTTCCCGCGCAACGACTGACGCCGGCGTCGTCGTCGACGGTCGCCGGTATTCCGTAACCGGTAGTCGTTGCGAACACCAACCAGAAGGGTTCACTGTGGTGGCTCGTCCTGGTATGGGTGCGTCGTGCATGACGCTCAGCGGTTGGAGGTGTGGAGGGCGAGCCGACCGTTCGTGGCGCATGTCTACGAGCTGACGCGCTCCTTCCCCCGGGAAGAACGCCTCGGACTCATCGCGCAACTGCGTCGCGCAGCGCTATCGATTCCGTCGAACATCGCAGAAGGAGCCGGAAGGTCGGGCAACCGGACGTTCGCTCATTCCATCCGGATCGCCGTGGGCAGTGCGTCTGAAGGCGAAGCTCAGCTCTACCTCGCACGTGATCCCGGCTTCGGCGACAGGAGGGAGATCGACGAGGCACCGGCCGGGGTCCAGCGGATTCGCAAGATGCTCTGGGGCCTCCGTGAGCACTACGAACAGATGGAATGAAGACGAGCACCGGATACGGGACACCGAGGGCCGATACCCGACAGCCGGCTACCGACCACCGGCTACCGACAACCCTTCACAGCTCGACCGTCTCGAGCCGTTCGAACACCACGCCGGTGTTCCGGAGGAAGTGCTCCGTCGAGAAGCACTCGTCGAGAGCGCCCGGCGGCAAGCCACATTCCGGGTCCGAGGCCAGGCGGTCCCGAAGCGTGCCGCCGGCGTCCCACGTCGCGAGGGCGTTCCGTTGCACGATGCGGTAGGCCTCATCGCGCGTACGGCCGCGTTCCGTGAGCGCGAGCAGGACGGCTTGTGAGTACACGAGGCCGCGGGTCGCGTCGAGGTTCTCCGCCATGCGCTCGACGTCGACGACGAGACCGTCGACGAGCCGCGTCATGCGAGCGAGGGCGAAGTCGAGCAGGCCGGTCGCATCGGGGAGTGCGACCCGCTCAACCGACGAGTGGCTGATGTCGCGTTCGTGCCAGAGGGCGACGTTCTCCAGCGCCGCCGATGCGTAGCCGCGCAAGAGCCGAGCGATGCCGGTCACGTTCTCCGAGGCGATTGGATTCCGCTTGTGCGGCATCGCCGACGATCCCTTCTGGCCCGTGCCGAACGACTCGCGTACCTCGCGCACTTCGCTGCGCTGCAGATGCCGGATTTCGGTCGCGAAGCGCTCCAGCGTCGCCCCGGTGAGTGCCACGGCGTTCAGGAGCTCTGCATGACGGTCCCGGTGCGTGATCTGCGACGATGCCGGCTCGACCGAGATGCCGAGCCGCCCGCAGACGAACGCCTCGACTTCGGGCGGCGTGTGGGCGTACGTGCCGACCGCGCCGGAGATCTTGCCGACGGCGACGGCGTCGCGCGCGGCGACGAGGCGCCGATGGTCCCGCTGCAGCTCGAATGCCCAGTTCGCGAGCTTCAGCCCGAACGACGTCGGCTCCGCCCAGATCCCGTGCGTCCGGCCGATCATCGGGGTGTCGCGGAACTCGAACGAGCGGCGTTTCACGACGTCGAAGAGCTCATCGACGCGCCGGATGAGGAGGTCGGCCGCGTCCCGAAGGAGCACACCATTTGCAGTATCGAGGACGTCCGACGACGTCAACCCGAAGTGGGCCCACTCGCCTCCGGTCTCGACCGATGCTGCGAGGAGGTCGACGAAGGCGGCGACGTCGTGGTTCGTGACTTGTTCACGCTCCTTCCACGCAACCGGGTCGACCTCAGGGGCGGCGCGCAGCGCCCGGGCCGCGTCGGGTGGGGCGATGCCGAGTTCCACCCACGCCTCGACGACGAGGGTTTCGACCTCCTTCCAGACAGCGAGCTTGCGCGCTTCGCTCCAGATGGCGGCCATCTCCGGGAGCGAGTAGCGCTCGATCATGCCTTGAGCCCTTCCCGGTAGCTCGCGAGCGTCGCGGCGACGGCCTCGTCGGTCGTGGAGATCACGGCGGCGGCCAGGTAGGCGGCGTTCGCGCTCGAATCGACGGCGACGGTCGCCACGGGGATCCCAGTCGGCATCTGCACGGTCGAGAGGAGTGCGTCGAGGCCGCCGAGGCTGCCGGCGGCGATCGGCACGCCGATCACCGGCAGGGTGGTGTTCGCCGCAACGGCTCCGGCGAGGTGTGCAGCCTTGCCGGCGCCGCAGATGATCGCGGCGTAGCCGGCATCACGTGCTCCGGCAGCGAACGCCGCCACCCTCTCGGGTGTCCGGTGCGCGGACATGACGTGGACCTCGTGGTCGATATGGAGCGCCTGGAGGACGTCGACGGCGGCCTGCATCTTGGGGAGGTCCTTCTCGGAGCCCATGAGGATCGCGATTCTCATGACGGGTGCTCGGTGCCCGGTGCCCGGTACCCGGTACCAAGCAGGGATTGGTGACTCGTGACTCGTGACGTGTGACTCATCTTCCTATGTCCGTCCTGTGTTGCTTGCCTTTGAACTCGATGAGGTTCGCTGCGGCGTAGGCCCGTTCGCGCGCCTTGCTGAGTGTGTCGCCGAGCCCGACGACGTTGAGCACCCGGCCGCCCGACGCGACGAGGTCGTCCCCGACGTAGCCGGTTCCCGCGTGGAAGACGAGTGTGTCGACAGAGCGCTCCGCGCGGCCCACACCCGTGATGACCTTCGGCTTCTTCCGCTTGTCCGGGTAGCCCTTCGACGCCAGGACGACGCCTGTGGCGAACCTCGGGGACCACCGCAGGGGCTCGGCCGGGAGCGCGCCGTCCGCGCCGGCGAGGAGGAGCGCGAGGAGGTCGTCTTCGAGTCGCGGGAGGATCACCTGGGTCTCGGGATCCCCGAGCCGGGCGTTGAACTCCAGCACCTTCGGGCCATCGTCGGTGAGTACGAGGCCGACATAGAGGAATCCCCGGTAGACGATGCCGTCCGACCGCAGCGTGTCGAGGACGGGCTCGACGATGTTCGTCATCGTCTCGTCGACGAGGCCGTCCGGGAGGTCCGACACCGGCGAGAAGCATCCCATCCCCCCGGTGTTCGGGCCGGTGTCGCCGTCCCGGAGGCGCTTGTAGTCGCGTGCCGGCTCGAGCGGCACGGCGTTGGTGCCGTCGACGAGCGCGAATACCGAGGCTTCTCGGCCCGAGAGGTACTCCTCGACGACGACGGTCGAGCCGGCGTCCCCGAACACGCCCGAGAGGCAGGCGGCGGCCCATGCCTGTGCGGCGGCGCGGTCTTCGGTCACGAGCACGCCCTTGCCGGCCGCGAGGCCGTCTGCCTTGACGACGAAAGGGCCCTCGATCGCGTCGAGGTGGGCGGAGGCCGCCGTGAGGTCGGTGAACGTCTCCGCGCCACCGGTCGGCACGCCGGCTCGCTCCATCACCGCCTTCGCGAAGGCCTTCGACGATTCCAGGCGTGCGGCGTCGGCCGATGGGCCGAAGACACCGATCCCGGCTTCGCTGAGCGTGTCGGCGACGCCTGCCGCGAGCGGGGCTTCGGGCCCTACGACGACGAGGTCGATGCCCCCGTCGGTGGCGAACTGCGCGACGGATCCTGGGTCGGTCGGTTCGATCGGCGCCGTTCGACCGAGCGCGGCGAGCCCGGGGTTGCCGGGCGCAGAGATGAGCTCCGTCAACAGTGGGCTCTGCGCGAGCTTCCAACCGAGGGCGTGCTCTCGTCCACCGCCGCCGAGGAGGAGGACCTTCACGCGACCGGGCGCATCAGCGTCGCCTCGCGGCCGGGCCCGACCCCGACCGACGAGATCGGGACTCCGGTGAGCTCCTCGATGCGCTCCACGTACCGCTTTGCAGCATCGGGGAGCTGGTCGTAGGTCTTGACGCCCGTGATGTCGACGCTCCATCCGGGATGCTCCTCGTACACCGGGTGGCAGTCGTAGAGGACGCGCTGCTGGCGCGGGAACTCTGCGTACCGGTCGCCGAGGTGGTCGTAGGCGACGGCGATTCTGATCGTGTCGAAGTGCGAAAGGACGTCGAGCTTTGTCAAGGCGATCTCGGTGAGGCCGTTCACCCGTGCGGCATACCGCAGCGCGACGGCGTCGAGCCAGCCCGTTCGGCGGCGCCGGCCCGTCACGACGCCGTACTCGCCGCCGATTTCGATGAGGCGGTCGCCGATCTCGTCGGACAACTCGGTTGGGAACGGCCCGGTGCCGACGCGAGTGATGTACGCCTTGGCGACACCGATGACGCGGTCGATGTCTCGCGGGCCGACGCCGGAGCCGGTGACCGCGCCGCCGGCAGTCGGGTTCGACGACGTCACGAATGGGTAGGTGCCGTGGTCGATGTCGAGCAGCGTTCCCTGCGCCCCTTCGTAGAGGACGCTCTTCCCGTCGCGGATCGCTTGCCAGACGAGGAGCGATGTGTCGGTGACATGGCTCTGCAGGCGGTCGGCGTAGCCGAGATACTCCGCGTAGATCTCTTCGAGATCGAGCGGCAGCTGGTTGTAGACCTTCTGGAGCTGGCGGTTCTTGTCCTTCAGCGCCACCTCGAGCTTCTCGCGGAAGATCTTCGCATCGAAGAGGTCCTGGACGCGGATCCCGAAGCGGGAGTACTTGTCCATGTATGCGGGGCCGATGCCGCGCTTCGTGGTGCCGATCTGCTGCTTTCCGAGGAAACGCTCGAGCACGGCGTCGAGCTTGCGGTGGTACGGCATGATCACGTGGGCGTTCCCCGAGACACGGACCCGGCTCGGGTCGATCCCGCGCTCCGCGAGCTCATCCATCTCCCGGATCATGACGGCGGGGTCGACGACGGTGCCGTTCCCGATCACGGGTGTGACCTGCGGGTAGAGGACCCCGGAGGGGATCAGGCTGAGCGCGAACCGCTCGCCGTCGACGACGATCGTGTGGCCCGCGTTGTTGCCCCCCTGGTAGCGGACGACGACGTCGGCGTCCTGCGAGTAGCGATCGGTGATCTTGCCCTTGCCCTCGTCGCCCCATTGGGCTCCGAGGATCACCGTGGCCGGCATGTGTGCTCCTCCGGTCGTAGGGGGCAATCCTACCGGTACCGCGGTTCCGGCCGGAGGGGTCGGGGTGATGGGACCGACCTTCGCGTTGCGTGGTCCCCGGGCGGGCCGACCGGTCGACCGAGCGTGCGATTCGCTTGTGCGACTTGGCGGTCTGTGACTAGGTTGTCGTGCCATTCCCCTGTCGGGCTGCCGGTGCGCGGCTTCGATCTGGAGGATGCTGGAAATGTTGGAGGCAGAGAAGGGGTAACTCGATGCTGAAGCGACTTGCGCTGCTGTTCGCAGTGCTCGCCCTCGTCGCGGCCGCGTGCGGCAGCGGAGAAGGCGATGGAGAGACGACCACCACCGGCGGTGGTGGTGAGACGGAAACGACGCAGGCCTCGACGGGCCAGGGCGAGACGAGCACGGGAAGCACGCTCGACGACGTGATCGCACGCGGCACGCTCAAGTGCGGGATCAGCGGCTCGGCCGTTGGGTTCTCGGAGACGCAGGCCGATGGCAGCGCCACCGGATTCGACTCCGACTACTGCCGGGCCATCGCTGCTGCGGTGCTCGGCGATGCGAACGCGGTCGAGTACACGCCGCTGAGCGCGGCTGCCCGGTTCGAGGCGTTGAAGAACAACGAGATCGACGTCCTCATCCGCAACACGACGTGGACGCAGAGCCGTGACACGGACATCGGCCTGGACTTCGTTGCGACGACGTACTACGACGGCCAGCAGATGATGGGCAACCCGGAGACCCTGCCCGGCCTCACGGCAGCATCGGGCTTCGAGGCCATCGACGGCGCGGTCGTGTGCACGAACGCAGGCACGACGACGGAGAAGAACATCACCGAAGGTGCGGCGCTTGCAGGCGCAGAGATCACACTCGAGACCGTCGAGCAGTTCCCCGAGGCCATGGAGAAGTTCAAGGCCGGCACGTGCGACATCGTGACGACCGACGGCTCCGGCCTGTTCGGCAACCGCGCCGCCGAGGCGGCCGCAGGTACGCCGGGCGCCGAGAACTGGGTGATCTTCCCGGCTTCGCCGATCTCGAAGGAGCCGCTCGGCCCGTCGGTGCGTCAGAACGACTCGAAGTGGTTCGACGTGGTCCAGTGGACCGTGTTCGCGACGTTCATCGCCGACGAGGCGGGCGTGACGTCTGAGAACATCGACGCCAACATGGAGGCGACTCCCGAGCTCGCCCGCCTGTTCGGCGCCAGCGACGAGGAGCTCCAGACCAAGATGGGCCTGCCGGCTGATGCCTTCTACCAGGCCATCAAGCAGGTCGGGAACTACGGCGAGATCTTCGAGCGCAACCTGACCGGCCCGCTCGGCCTCGCGCGTGAGGGCTCGTTCAACATGCAGTGGTTCGACGGCGGCCTCATCTACGCCCCGCCGGCTCGCTGATCGAAGCGACGTAATCGACGGATGCGGGGGCGTGCAAGCGCCCCCGCATCCCTTCTGACTAGGGTGCCCCCGTCGGAGGAGCCGGCGAGGGCCGGCGGGAGGACATTGACTCAGTGGCGGTGACGGTCCAACAGCAGCAGAAGACGCCGTTGTGGCGGAACGCGACGTTCCTCAAGTGGCTCGCTCAGATCTTCGTGCTGGTCGCGATCGTCGCACTCTTCATCCTGCTGGGAAGCCAGGCATTCGAGAACTTCTCGAACTCCGGGATCTCCTTCGGATTCGACTGGCTCTCCGATCCGACCGGCGTCGACATCCGCGAAGGGATCGACACGTCGCCGGACAGCGGGATCCGGGCCCTGACCGTCGGAGCCGTCAACACCCTGCGCGTCACGGTCTCCGGGATCCTCGCGGCAACGATCCTCGGGACGCTCATCGGCATCGGGCGCCTCTCGAAGAACTGGATCGTCAACAAGATCGCGACCGTCTACATCGAGACGATCCGCAACATCCCGCTCCTCGTCCAGATCTTCTTCTGGTCGGCGCTCGCAATCGCGCTCCCGACACTGACGGCGGAGGACGTCGGTGAGTACTGGTTCAAGGCGTCTGCGAAGGGCTTCTCGTTCGCCTGGGTCTTCTGGGACGGCGGCTTCTGGCCGTGGCTCACGCTCGTGGTCGCCGGGATCATCGTCGGCCGGTACGTCTCGCGGTGGCGCCATCGCCTCCAGGAGGAGACGGGGAAGCCGAGCTATCCCGGCACGTTTTGGCTGCTCACGGTCCTGCTCTTCGCAGTCGTCGGTTGGTTCGCCTGGCCCCTGCTCGGATTCATGGCTCCGGTGTTCCACTGGATCGCCGATCTCGTCGCAAGCTTGCCGCCGATCCTCGTCCCACTCCTCCTCGCCGTCGCCTCGCTGCTCGCCGCCGCCTGGTGGATCAGGAGCTTCTTCGAGTCCCGACGAACGCCGGCAGGTTTCGGGAAGATGACCGACGATGACTGGTTCCGGATCGTCTTCGCCGCCGCGGCCGGCATCATCGTCGCGATCCTCGTCTTCGTCATCGGCGGGGTCACCGTCACGACCGTGGCCGGTGAGCGGGTGTCGATGCCCGAGCTCGCGCTGATCGGGCTCTCGAACTTCTTCGACTGGCTGGGGAACAGCTTCACGAACAACGGAGGGACGCCGCTCCTCTTCCAGAAGCCGGTCGTCGAGGTCCGGGGTGCGGGCTTCGTACAGTACGGGACGACCGGCATGGTCATGTCGATCCCGTTCTTCGCCGTCTGGACCGGCGTGACGCTCTACACGGCTGCGTTCATCGCCGAGATCGTCCGCGGTGGCATTCTCGCCGTGTCGAAGGGCCAGACGGAGGCGGCTCAGGCAGTGGGGCTCACCCGCGCCCAGTATCTGCGCCTCATCATCCTGCCGCAGGCGTTCCGCATCATCCTGCCGCCGCTCGGGAACCAGTACCTCAACCTCTTCAAGAACACCTCGCTCGGCATCGCCGTTGCCTTCGCCGACATCGTGCAGGTCGGGACGACGGTGATGAACCAGACCGGCCAGTCGCTCCCGGTGGTCCTCGTCTGGATGGGCTTCTTCGTGACGGGCAGCCTCACGATCTCGGCGATCGTGAACTACTACAACCGCAAGATGCGGCTCGTGGAGCGATGAGATGACGATCGAAGTTCTCGAGACTCCGGAACTGGCTCCCGAGCCGCCGCCGCACCGCGCGAGAGTGTGGCTCCGCGAGAACCTGTTCTCGAGCCCGGCATCGTCGGTGATGTCGGTGCTGGCGATCCTGCTCGTGCTCTTCGCCTACCGCGGGTTCCTCTCGTTCGTCACCGGGGAGGACCGGCGGTGGGACGCCGTCACCTACAACATGCGCCTCCTCATGGTGCAGGCGTATCCGCAGGAGCAGTCTGCACGCTTGTGGATCTCGGTCGGCATCGTCGCCGTGATGCTGGCGGTGACGTTCGCCTTCTATCGGATCGGCGGGAAGACGTCTCCACGCAAGCTCGGGACCGTCTTCGTCGGGATCGGATCCGCAGCCGTAGTCGGCGCATTCGTCGGGCCCTGGGGACTGGCCTTCTCACCGTTCGGGATCAAGTCGGCGCGCGGCTTCGTCTGGTGGCTGCTCATCGGCCTCGTGGTCGGGATCGGCGGCTACCTCCTCCGCAAGCTCCCGGGCGACGCAGCCAAGAACCAGGTCATCCCCATCCTCGGCGTCGTGCTGGTCGGCATCGTCGGCGTGCTCGTCTTCATGTGGACGGTCTCGCTCCCGCAGCCGGCCCGCGTCGACGGTGAGCAGACCATCATCTACGAGAAGGTCGCCTCGACCACGACGATCCCGTGGACCGTGATCGCCATCATCACCGTCGTCGCCTTCTGGCTCATGTGGCTCGTGCGCGATCGGCTCCCCGAAGGTGGGACACGTGCCGCGATCATCGGCCTGTGGGTCGCGTCGTTCCCTGCCATCTACATCGTGATCCTGCGTGATCCGGATGTCGACTACGGGCGTGCCTTCACGTGGTACCTCCCGCTGGCGCTGGGCTTCATCGTCCTCGGGGGCCTGCTGCTGAACTTCATGGCAGGCGCGAAGGGCGAGGCGGGACGCGCCCTCGGGGCGGTCCTCCTCGTCGTGGCAATCGCCTCGTACCTCATCCCGATGGAGTACGTCGTCCGCTTCCTGCTGCTCCTCCTCGCCGTGTTCGCCCTGCTCGCCCCGACCTTCGGCGGCAAGGGCGCGAGCCGGTGGCGCTTCCTCGGCCTCTGGGCGGGGCTCGTCGCTGTGATCGTCTACATCCTGATGGTGCTCACGGCCCCGTCGACCGTCGAGGTGCCCGGCAAGTTCTACCTCGGTGGTCTCAGCCTCACGATCCTGCTCGCGATCTCGGCGATCGTGCTGTCCTTCCCCATCGGCGTCGTGCTCGCCCTCGCGAGAACGTCCAAGATGCCGCTCTTCCGCCTCATGGCAACGGTGTACATCGAGCTCGTGCGCGGGGTGCCGCTCATCACGTGGCTCATCGTGGCGTTCATCATGTTCCCGGTGGCGCTGCCACCCGGGGTCGAGATCGGCGGGGTTGCCCGTGCGATCGGCGCCATGACGTTCTTCTCCGCCGCGTACCTCGCCGAGAACGTCCGCGGCGGCCTCCAGGCGATCCCGAAGGGCCAGTACGAGGCGGCGCAGGCGATGGGACTCACGACGACCCAGACGACCGTCTTCATCACCATGCCGCAGGCACTGCGAGCCGTCATCCCGGCACTCGTCGGCCAGGTCATCGCCCTGTTCAAGGACACGTCGCTCGTCACGATCGTGAGCCTCTTCGACTTCCTGCACATCGCACGGACCGTCATCCCGAACCAGACGCAGCCGTTCGTGTTCCTCGGGACGATCAAGGAGACGCTGCTGTTCGCCGCCGTGGTCTACTGGATGTTCACCTTCACGACCAGCCGGATCTCGCTGCGGCTCGAGAAGAAGCTCGGCGTCGGGGAACGATGATCTGAGGACTCAAGGAGAAGACATGGACAACGGAAACGGAGCAGCACCGCAGGAGCGAGTCCTCGGCGACCCCATCATCGTGACCGAAGGGGTCAAGAAGTGGTTCGGCGACTTCCAGGCGCTCAAGGGGGTGACGACCTCCATTCGCGAGCGTGAGGTCGTCGTGATCATCGGCCCGTCCGGGTCGGGCAAGTCGACGTTCATCCGCTGTATCAACCGCCTCGAAGCGCATCAAGAGGGGAAGATCATCGTCGACGGCATCGAGCTGACGAACGACATCAAGAATGTCGAGAAGATCCGCTCCGAGGTCGGGATGGTGTTCCAGCAGTTCAACCTGTTCCCGCACCTGACGGTGCTGGACAACATCACCCTCGCTCCCCAGTGGGTGCGGAAGCAGCCGAAGGCCGAAGCCGAGGAGATCGGCATGGAGCTCCTCGAGCGGGTCGGGATCCCGGAGCAGGCGAACAAGTACCCCGGCCAGCTGTCGGGCGGCCAGCAGCAGCGGGTGGCGATCGCCCGGTCCCTGGCGATGCGCCCGAAGATCATGCTGTTCGACGAGCCGACGTCTGCGCTCGACCCGGAGATGATCAAAGAGGTCCTCGATGTGATGAAAGAGCTCGCCCTCTCAGGCATGACGATGCTCGTCGTCACCCACGAGATGGGTTTCGCCCGGGAGGTCGCGGACCGGGTGCTGTTCTTCGATTACGGCACGATCGTCGAGAAGGGCACCCCCGAGCACTTCTTCACGAACCCGCAGCACGACCGGACGAAGCTGTTCCTCAGCCAGATCCTGTAGCCGGAAGGGCCACAGGATCCGGAGAAGCCCGTCGTCGAGCCATCGTTCGATGGGAGCGTTGCGTTCTGCGACACTCCCACCGACAACCGACAGCCGATTCTCCATGCGAACGTTCAACTTCTCCGCCGGGCCCGCGACGCTGCCGCTCTCCGTCCTCGAGGACGTGCGGGCGGAGATGCTCGACTACCGGGGCACCGGCATGTCGATCATCGAGATGAGCCACCGGTCCGCGCCCTATGAGGCGGTCCACCGCGGCGCGATCGGGCTCGTGCGGGAGCTCGCCGCCGTGCCGGACGAGTTCGACATTCTGCTCCTCCAGGGCGGTGCCACGCTCCAGTTCTCGATGGTCCCGATGAATCTCCTCGCATCGGGCGGGCGTGCGGCGTACGTGGACACGGGCGCCTGGGCATCGAAGGCCATCGCCGATGCTGCAATCCACGGGGACGTGTACGTTCCGTGGACGGGGAGGGACGGCGGCTACCGCCGGGCGCCGGAGCCCGACGCGATCGCCGTCGCAGAGGGGACCCGTTACCTGCACATCACGAGCAACGAGACCATCGGGGGCGTCCAGTACCGAAGCTGGCCGAAGGTCGACGCACCGCTCGTCGCCGACATGTCGTCGGACTTCCTGAGCCGACCGGTCCCGTGGGAGCGCTTCGACCTCGCTTACGCCGGGGTGCAGAAGAACCTCGGTCCCGCCGGCCTCGCCGTCGTCGTGGTGCGAGGCTCGCTCCTCGGCGAGGCGCGTCCCGCCGTCGGCGCGTATCTCCGCTACGAAGCCCACGGCGAGAAGGCATCCCTGTACAACACGCCCCCGGTCTTCTCGATCTACGTGATGGAGAAGGTGCTGCGGTGGATGGCCGACGAAGGGGGAGTTCCGGCGATGGAGTCCGCCGCGATCCGGCGATCGCAGATGGTCTACGACGAGATCGATGCGAGCGACGGCTTCTACCGAAGCCCGGTCGACGCCGAAAGCCGGTCTCGCACGAATGTGGTCTTCCGGATCGCCGACCCCGGCAGGGAGCCGGGCTTCATTGTCAGAGCCGCCGAACGCGGCCTCGTCGGGCTGGGCGGGCATCGCAGCGTCGGCGGGATCCGGGCGTCTCTCTACAACGCGATGCCGGTCGAGGGTGTCGAAGCGCTCGTCGCCTTCATGAACGACTTCCGGGCGCGCCGGTCGTAGCCGGCGGTGCCGGCCGGCTCGGCTCCAGGTGCACCCGTGCGATCCACTCGATCGGAGGCGTCGCGGCGAGCGTCGCCATCGCCTCGTCGGGCACGTCGGAGTCGACGCTCACGAACGAAAGCGCGCGGCCCCCCGGCTCGGCGCGTCCTGTTCGCCAGGTTGCGATGTTGATACCGAGCTCGCCGAGGAGCGTGCCGACCTTCCCGATGAAGCCGGGCTCATCCCGGCTCACGGCGACGAGCATCGTCCCCTCCGGGACGACGTCGACGCGGTAGCCGTCGACCTCGACGATCCGGGGCTCGTCGTTGCTGAACAGCGTTCCCGCGATGGTTCGCGTCCCGCCCGGCCATTCAACACGGCACGAGATCACGTTCGGGTAGTCGGTGGTGTGGAGCCCGGTCAGGTGCGCGACGGCGATCCCGCGCTCCTCGGCCACCAACCCTGCGTTCACGTAGTTCACCGTCTCGGTGACGACCGGCTCCAGCATGCCCTTGAGGAGGGCGGTCGAGATCGGGCGGGCGTACTCCTCGATCACGTCGCCCTCGATCGCGATTTCGACCCTGGAGACGGCCCCGCCGGCCAGCTGCGTCTGCAGGTTCCCGATCTTCTCGGCCATGGAGAGGTACGGCCGGAGCTCGGCGAGGACCTGCCCGTCCACGATCGGCATGTTGAGGGCGTTGCGGAACTCGATGCCCAGCAGTGCGTCGATCATCTGCGCAACGATCTGGATGCCGACCTCGCGTTGCGATTCGCTCGTGCTCGCAGCGAGGTGAGGCGTGACGATGACGTTGTCGAGCAGGAGCAGCGGGTCGTCCGAGTCGGGCGGCTCATGTGCCAGGACGTCGAGTGCCGCTCCGGCGACTGTGCCGTCGGCGAGCGCTGCGACGAGGGCGTCTTCGTCGATGAGCTCGCCGCGCGCCGCGTTGATGATCCGCACACCGGTCTTCATCTTGGCGATTGCCGCGGCGTCGATGAGATGCCTCGTCTCGGGGGTGAGCGCGGCATGGAGGGTGATGAAGTCGGACCGTGCGAGGAGCTCATCGAAGGTCACCCGCTCCAGTCGCATCGCCTCGACGCGTTCACTGCTCAAGTACGGGTCGCATGCGAGCACGTTCATGCCGAAGGCCCGGCACCGGCGGGCGACCCGTCGCCCGATCCTGCCGAGCCCGACGATGCCGATCGTCTTCGTGCGCAGCTCGACGCCTTTGAACCTGCCGCGCTCCCATCGGCCGTCCTTGAGGCTCTCGACCGCTTGCGGGATGTGACGGCAGAGCGCGAGGAGCAGTGCCATGGTGTGCTCGGCGGTGGCGACGGTGTTCGCTCCGGGCGTGTTCATGACCACGATGCCGCGTTCGCTCGCCGTCCGCATGTCGATGTTGTCGATGCCGACGCCGGCGCGTCCGATGGCTTTGAGTCGGTCGCCGGCGTTGATCACATCAGCCGTGGCGCGCGCGCTGCTCCGGACGATGAGCCCGTCGTAGGCGGGGATCACCGCCGCCAGATCCTCGGCGTCGAGCCCTTTGACCACGTCGAACGCGAAGCCGGGGTGTTCCTCGAGGAGCTCGACGGCTTCGGCCGACAGGTCGTCCGTTACGAGGACGCGCTGAGTCATCGGCGGCGCTCCCGCAGGGCGACGAGCTCGCCGGCGGCGATCCGGCGTCGGCTCTCCCCGACGACGGCACGGTGCTCGGTGTCGAGGAATGCTGCCTCCTCGTCCTCGGTGAGCGCGAGGCCGACGATGGGGGCGAGCGAATCGCCGGTGATCAGGAGGTCGGCGTCGGCGATGACGCTCGGTCGGGCGATGACGCCGGCGAAGGCGGCGAAGGCATCCACCGTGTCCTGAGCCTCCAGGTCGGTGGCCCCGTCACCGATGAGGACCGATCGGCCTTCGTGTGAGCGGAGGAGCTCCCCGACAACGAGCGGCTTGCCTCCGGACCTCGCGAGGGGAGCGTCGGCGGCGCCGTCGACGGGCACCGCCATGATGTTCTCCACCGGCACGCCGAGCCACGACCCGAACGCCTGAACCACGGGAGCGAGTCCCCCCGAGACGATGTACACATGCCGGCCCGCAGCCTGCAGCGCAGCGACGGCAGCGCGAGCGTCGGGGACGACATTTGCCTGGTAGGCAGCTGCAAGCGTGACGAGGTCGTCGTCGGTGGGATCCAGCAGCTCGAGGCGGCGTCCGTAGATGGCTTCGAGGGGCACATCGCCGGCCATCGATGCTTCCGTGAGCACGGCCACCTCGCCGCCGAGGCCCTTCATGCGTGCAAGCTCGTCGACGCCTTCGATCGCCGTCAGCGTGCTGTCGCAGTCGAAGACGATGACGTCGAAGCCTCTGACGAGCGGGCGTCCCGTGGGTTCCGGCATCGGCGCAGTGTACGGAGTCGCCTGGTGTGGTGGGTCGACGCGTCGAGAACCGACAACCGTCTACCGCGCGACATCTCCCGCTTCGCGCACGGTGCGCCGCGCTCGCCACTTCCAGGCCTCGGCAGCGGCGAGCACCGTGCCGGCGGCGGCAAGGGAGTAGGCGAGGTCGACCAGCCCGAGCGCCACGGTGTCGAAGATCCCCTGGAAGAAAGGCACGTACACGAGCACGACGTGTGCGACGACGCCGATCGCGACCGCGACGAGCATCGCCCGATTCGACAGGAGGCCGACGGACAGCAGCGATCGCCGGTCGGTGCGTATCTCGAGCGCGAGCACG
>Ga0316578_10000223_pt1 | contig 16528 bp, 9 predicted proteins | sample J0NA_2_FD_203076 | JGI IMG/M metagenome (GOLD analysis project Ga0316578, IMG submission 203076) | Rhizosphere microbial communities from salt marsh grasses in Alabama, United States - J0-2_160517rDrC | ecosystem: Host-associated > Plants > Roots > Rhizosphere | place: USA: Alabama | collected... | reverse complement strand
CCTCCTCAAGGGGTCAGTGGTTCCAGAGCAGGCAGGGCGTGTGGCATCCCCTGCACCGCATTTCCCGAGGCCCAGCGGATTGGGCCTGGAGCAAGATCAAGGCTAGCCGGCGGTCGGGGAATAGCGACCGTAGATCGGATCGCAGGATTGACAATCGTCAATGAAGGGGCAAAAAGTGCGACCTGATTCTCGAATTGGTTTCGCCTTCGCCTGGGTGCATCTTCGGTTGGTCGAGGGGTTTGTCCTCAATCCTGGCTACCGGGCGGCCAAGGAGGGGAGAGGACCTGACAAGGCCAACAAGGGGCCGGGTAGCTGCCACATCCCGAGCCCGCGATCGAATGACGCGTTGGGGGGCCTCCGCGACCCGCAAAGGTGGTGGTGACGGCGATATGACAAGCACGGGACCCGGTCCGGCGCGCATGACGGACGTCGCTGCCTTGCTCGAATTCGCCAAGCGAATTGGCTGATCGGGTCTGCCACCTCGGTGTCACTGAGCTCGCCAGGTGCTTCGATAGGTCCGAACGCCTCCGGTCGCTCCGATCCAAACTGACGGGCGAGACGCGCTATTCTTTGATCTGGGTCCCAGATCTGAGCGTTGGCCTGTCCGTAGCCGCGGTGCTTGAGGTTCATCCTCGTTGGAGCCAAGGATCTTGGTCGTCCCGTAGTGGCTTCAGCTCGGGCCCTAAGGATGCGGCATGGAAAGGGTCCCCATCTCGGTGAAACCACCGGAAATTCCGTCGATACAGCAAGCTCGAGACGGTCATTTGGCCATGGAAACACCATCCTTGGGACCCTTGGCGCGCGCGTCGGCCGCTCCACCAAAAACTGGGTGCAGTGTGCGGGGCAACGCAGTCACTGGGCCTCGGCGCGCCGACGTCGCGGGCTTCTCGCTGGTCGAGGTGTTGGTGGCGGTGCTGGTTCTCACCATTGGCCTTCTGGGGCTCGCCGCGCTACAGATCACGGGCGTGCGGGCGAACGACAGCGCGGAGCTGCGCACGACGGCCACGCTGGCAGCCCACGACGTGGCAGATCGCGTACGGGCCGATCCGGTCTCATTCTTTCCCCAGGGGCAGGCGTCCAAGGGCACCGTGACGGTCGATGTTCAAGACTGCGAGGGCGCCCTCAGCGGCACCGATGCGGTCACCCGCTGGAAGCGGGATTTCTGCGCGCTAGGCCTCCCACCACCGAGCCTTGGGGACTTCGCGCGGGTGGACTGCGGGGACTCGGCGCTCAATTTTTGCGGGGGAGGCAATTGCGCCATCAGTGTTCGCTGGGACGATCGGCGCGGAGATCACCCTACTGGGACAAGCGCCGAGGGCACGGAGTCGACGGAGCGCCAGATTCGATTCTGTACCCGTATCCCCACCGCCATCTGAGTCCATTGAGCGATGTCCTCCCAGGTCCTTGGGACCGCGATCCGAAATTCGGCAGTCCGTCGGGCGGGCGGCGTTGGCCTTGGGGCCCAGGGAGGTGGGATCGCACCCAAGCGTCTCCTCTCCGCAACCGGCTTGACCATGGTCGAGCTGCTGATCGCCATGGCGGTTGGGCTCTTTCTGGTTGGCGGCATCATCCAGCTGCTGGTATCGAGCAAGGCGTCCTATCGCGTGGGCGAGGCCGAGGCGCGGGCTCAGGAGAATGGCCGATTCGCCGTTCAGATGATCGCAGCCGGACTTCGCGCGGCGCGCGGCACCGGGTGCCGCAGCGAGATCCTGGACCAGGCGCAAGAGTCATTGAATGTCGTGGCCTGCGACCTACTCGATCCGAGCGCGGGTGCGACGGGCTGCGTCGGCGCGCCCGCGATCGGCCCCGATCGGCCCCTCGGCTATTCCGCCTCCGAGGGCGGGACGGCCGGGCTGGCCGGCCTATCGGGGAATGACACCGACAGCACCTACGGCGCTCAATACACGGTCGGCAGGCAATGGCTTCGAGGCGACCTGATCGTCTCCTGGGGCGCGGACGGCGAGGGCGTCTACGCGGCATTGCCCCCCCCTGCCCAGGACTCGGATCGTACCCGCCCGGTAGAACTCGTGACACGCGACAAGCATCTGATCGGCGGAAGGCTCGCCCTGATCTCCGACTGTGAGGCGACCGATATCTTCATGATCACCACCCCGAGGACCTGCCAAGCGGATGATTCCTCGCCTCCGGACCCCCTGGCGCACGACGTGACCTATGCTGGGGACGCTAGTCCTCAGGACTGCGGCACAGGCGCGTCGAGCGGGTATGAGGCTGGAAGCCAGGTCAACTCAGACGGGGCGCTCTCGCGTGCCTACAATCGAGCAGGCACCGAGACCTCGCCCGGAGCCACCCTGCGTGCCCGCGTATTTCCCTTCGAGTACAGCGTCTTTTACGTCTGCTGTATCGATCGGAGGGACGGAAGCGTCCAGGAGGGCGCCGCTGTCGGCAACTGCAAGGACACGCCCGACTGGTACCGTCCGGGCCTGTGCCGCTGGAGCACCAGCACCAACCCGCGTGTGCAAGAGCTGGTCTCGGACGTGGCAGACCTGCGGGTGATCTATGACGGCGACGCGGACCCCGGCAGCGGAACGCGCTTCCTCGATCTGCCCGGGGTGACCCCGGATGCGGCTTGGGTCTCCCAACGCGGCTACTGGGACCGAGTGGACAGCGCGCGTGTCCAGGTACTCGCCACGACGGCGGAAGAGGTCCGCACGGAGGCGGCCGTCCCTGCCCCGGATGCGTCCGATCCCACGGACCTCGGCTATGGGCTCGCGGCAGACCGGCGCATCTATCAGTCCTTCGATGTCACTGTGGCCACCCGCTCGAGCTCCCCGTGGTTCGTTCGGCGATGAAGAGACGATACGACCGGGGCCGGTGGCGTCGGCCGGCGTCCGCCCTTGTTGATCTGAGGCGTCGAGGCCGCGCGCCCCGCCCTCGGCGCATCGCGGCCGGGGCCGTGCTGATCACGGGTCTGCTGATCCTTGCGGTGATGACGATCCTGGGCCTGGGATCCATGCGCGGCACGATCCTGCAGGAGCGCATGACGGGTAACCTGAAGGAGCAAGCGGGCGCCTTCCAGGCTGCCGAGGCGGCACTCCAGGCGGCGCTGACCGCCATCGAGCAGAGCACCTCGCCGCCGGATCCGGACGCCTGGGGCTCCGGGAGCCTGGTGGAATCTTGTAAGGTCACCGACCCGGATGGGTCGGCCGCTTGCACCTACCTGGAGACCGTGCTGGCCGACTGGCGCTCGAGCGCCACGCCATCTCAGGGGGTCCCGTTGGCAAACCTCGGCGGCTCGGCCCTTCTGGGGGTCCCGGACGCTCATCAGCCCCGTGTTACGGTGGAGGAGCGCTACGTGGCGCCCCTGGACTTCGAGTCCGCCGCCCAGGGGCGCGGTATCCACTTCTACACCGTGACCGCCCTGGGCACCGGCCAGGTCGGTCAGTCCAAGACGATCTTGCAGACGACCATCCCCAAGGTTTTCGCCTGGTAGGTCTTGGAAGGGCCTCGGGAGTACCGAATGAGGCATTCGCTGACAAAACTTGGCGCGAGCCAGTCGGTGGCGTCTGGCAAGCGGGCGCTCTGCGGATCTGTCTGGCGGCTCCTTGCCGTGCTTCCGATGACGTTGCTTCCAATGGCGTCGGTTCATGGGGTCGACGCGATTCCGATCAGCCATGCCCCGCCCTATCTCCTAAAGGGTGTGCCGCCGAACCTGGTCTTGACCCTGGACAACTCCGATGGGATGCGGGCCGCCAACGCGTCGATCGAAACCGATTCGGCCAATACGATGGCGCGCCGATTCGACGCGAGCGACACGGCGAGCATCACGAACCGGCAGTATTACGATCCCACCCAGATCTATCTGCCCCCGCTGCGCGCGGATGGCTCCAGCTACCCGCACGCGTCGTTTTCCGGTGCGCCGAGGGACTTCTTCCGCGATACCTTTTGCACGAGCTGCGATGCGGCGACCCTGACTGGGGCCTTGGCCGGGACCAGCTGTGCCGCGCTCTGCCCGAACATCAATCGTGCCTGCACCCTGGACCTGGCGGGCCACTACGCCCCTGTGTGGCAGGACGCGTTGTACCCTTGCGCGGCTGGCAGCGATGGACTCTACCTGGGGGCCTATACGCTGGATCCCACTCTGGCCGACCTGGTGACCTCGTCCGCGACCAACCCGGTACAGATTCTGACCGACAAGGCGAGACAATTGGCCCTCGCGTGCATGCATGACGCCTTCGCCCCCCCGGACAGCTGCCCCGCCTTTTATCATCGGGTGAGGGAGGGGCAGAGCTACAGTGACCCCATTGAGGGCTTGGTGAGCTGCACCCCGTTGGGGTTCGACGCGTTCTGGGAGCAGGCGACCGAGGCGCAACGATCCCTCTGGGTGGAGAGCTGCCTGGAACGGGTGGAGGTGGGCTCCGCCGCGGACATCGACGGGACCAGCAGTGAAGCCCTTGCGAGCAGGCAGGGTCTCCTGGGAGGCGCCGGTGAGACCGACCAGGCGCTGGCGCAGCGCAACTTCGCCAACTGGTACGCCTATTATCGCAATCGCTGGTTCAGGCTCCAGACGGTCATGAGCCGCGCGGTCGAGGACCTCAATCCATCCGTGCGTCTGACTTACCAGACGCTCGATGACGCAAGCCTCGACGTCGCGGGTCTCTTTGCCCCGTTCGCGCCCTTCAATGAGACGTATCGGAGCTGGTTCTATGACTGGCTCTATTCCGAGAGCGCGGACGCGCAGGAGCCGATCCTCACCTCGGCGGTGCGGGTGCTCGATTTCTGCGGTCAGGACCGGGCTTATCTTGAGGATCCCCGGTCGATTGGGGGGGCTGATAATCCGATCCGCGCCTGCCGGAATCAATTCCATCTGATCTTCAGCGACGGCGGTTGGAGCGACGCCGCCAAGCCGGCGACCTGGTTGGATAACAACGATGGGACGGCTCAATCCCTGCCTGCTGGTGGGGGCTCTTACGCGGAGCAGCTCGGCTTGACCAGCTATCCAACCGATGACTCGACCCGGATCTATTGGGACAGCAACTCGGAAGGGCTTGCCGACATCGTCTTCTACTCGTGGATCACCGACCTGAGGCCGGAGGACGACCTGGTTCGGACCCTCATTCGCGACCCCGTGGTGCCGAGCGGCGAGGAGCAGTCCTACGTCTTCTGGAACCCCGCCAATGACCCTGCGGACTGGCAGCACATCACCACCTTCACGGTGGGCCTTGGCCTGACGGGAAACGTCTCCTACCCGAGCGGCGACTACGTCCCGGGGCTCAACATCCGTACCGACGGCTTCCCAGGCACTTGGACTGCCTTCTCATCGACCGGGCTCAAACCGACGCGCGCCGAGATGATCGATGATCTTTGGCACGCGGGGATCAATGGGAGGGGTGGCCACAGCACGGCACAAGACCCGGATGCCCTGCTCGAGGGATTTCGGCGGATCTTCGTGACCGTGTCCGAGGCGGTGCAGGGCGATGCCGCCGCGGCCTCCCCGACCTTCAACACCAGCAGCGCCACTTCAGCCACGCTCGTGCTGCAGGCGACGCTCGACACCTCTGACTGGACGGGGGATCTGCGGGCCTACCAGGTGTCGGGAGGGCCAGGCGCCGCCCCATGCCCGGAGGCGAACAAGCCCCGCGGGGAGCTCTGTGAAGACCCGGGTGTCGACTACTTCTGGTCCCTCGCGGACCATCTCGACGGCAACCCTGCCGAGGGAACCGCGCCGCGGCTGTGGACCACCCGCCGCGTGTTCTCCGCGACCGCATCCTACGCCGCCGACGGCACCAAGACCGACACCGCCATCGCCTTCGGCTCCGGCTCCTGGAACAGCCTCTCGGAGGACGACAAGCGCGCGCTGCTGGGCCTTACGGATCCCGCCGTCGCCTTTCCCGACGATAGCTCGCCGGTGGTACTGGAGGCCAAGGCGGTGATGGACTTCATCGCGGGCAAGGTGGATTCTGATCCCTTCGATTTTCGGGATCGCAGGAGTCTCGTTGGTGACATCATCAACGGCGCCCCGGTGATCGTCGGCACGCCCAATCGGATCTTCCACGATCCGGACTATCTGAGCTTCGTGCAGACGAACGCGGACCGGCAAGCGATCGTCTATGTGGGGGCCAACGATGGGCTGCTGCACGCCGTGGCGCTCGAATCGGGCGACGAGCTCTTCGCCTATGCGCCGAGGCCCCTGTTCGGAAAGCTGGCCACGCTGACCGAGCCGGGCTACGGCAGCGATCCCCAGCACACCAACTATGTGGATGGACCCATTGCGGAGGGGGATGCCTATTTCGGTTCCTCTGGCGGCTGGGGCTCCGTGGTGGTGGGGGCCCTGGGGGCCGGCGCCCAGGCGGTCTACGCCATCCGCTCCCCGTCCACGGATGTCTCGAGCGTCAATGCGACGGATATCCACCTCTGGGACTTCACGGATCGGGATGACCCGGATCTGGGGTATGTCTTCGGCAAGCCGGCCATCGTGCGGACGCTGATGGCCGACGGCACCATCCGTTGGGTCGCGGTCTTCGGCAACGGCTACAACAGCTCGCAGGACGACGGTGCGCGTCCACCCGGCTGTGACGACCCGAACCAGGACAGCGGGTCGACCGCCTGCGGGCGGGCCGTGCTCTACGTCGTCGACATCGAGACCGGCCGGCTGATCGCCAAGCTGGACACTGAGCGGGGCCGAATCGACGACCCCAGCCACCAGGGCGACCCCGCGGCGGCGGAGCCCAATGGGCTGGGCCAGCCGACCGTCGTGGGGCGGGTACTGATGGACTCGAGCGGCAACCCTATCGGCGACGGAGATCCCGTTGCCACCATCGCCTATGCGGGGGACCTGTTCGGCAATCTGTGGCGCTTCAATCTGGTCGGCCTTTCTACCGCAAGCACCGCGGGCGAGGCCGCAACCCTGGTCTTCCAGGCCCGAGGCCCAAACGATGTTGCCCAGCCCATCACCGCGCCGGTGGCGCTGGCCCCCCATCCCACCGGGGTGGGCACCCTGGTCCTATTCGGAACCGGGCGCTATCTGGGCCAGCCCGATGTCACCGACCTCTCGGTCCAAAGCTTCTACGGGATCTGGGACCGGGGCGACTCGACAATGGTTTCGGCCGATGCGTTGCTGGAGCAGTCATTCCTCGAGACCGGCGTCCAGGTCACTGGGAGCGACTCCACCACCGTCGTGAGCGAGGGGCGCACCAGCACCCGTCTCCCCATCGACTGGTCTGTCCACAGTGGGTGGAGACTCGACCTGGTGGACGGTGTAGTACCTCAAGGCGAGCGGGTGGTCTCCGCCCCCCAGCTGCGTGGGGAGCGGGTCGTCTTCGTGAGCCTGATCCCCGAGCCGGACCCCTGCAAGGCAGGTGGCTCCAGCTGGGTGAACGCCGTCGCCTTCGCCAGCGGGTCGGCCTTGGACGAGACCCCCTTCGACTTCGATCTCAGCGGCACCCTCGACAGTGCGGACCTACTCGTGACGGGTTCCGGGGCCTCTGTCGCCGGTACCAGCATGCGGCTCGCCGCCGGTGTCATCTATTCGAGCCCCGCGGCCCTGGTGCTGCCAGGCGGCGAGACCATGACACTGATCTCGAGCTCCGGGGGGGATCTGGTGCAGCTGCAGGAGTCCTCGGCCCTGCGCTGGCGGGTCTGGAATCAGCTGCAGTAGGCCCGGATGAGCCCTTCGCCGATGGCACGCAGTTGACCGAGCTCAGGGGTCGGCAATGCGCCCGACGAGGTCTCTCAGCCGCTCGATCAGGGCCTCGCGACCGGGCATGGCGGCAAGCCTGACCAGCTCGCTGACCGGCCTGAGCTGGCGCATCGCGGCAATGAGCAGGGCCCCGTCCGCGAGGTCGATGGCGCCCCGGCGCAATGCGGGTCCCAGGCGTCGCCGGGTCAGCCCGCAGAGGAGTGGGAGCGCCGCCTCCAGGGTGCGGTGACCCCGGACGAAGGACTCGATCTCCGGACCGGGGTCCTCCCCATCGGCGCCAGACGACTCGTCCGGCAGGCCCGGGCCGGCAGCCCCTAGTGCCTTGACCAGCGCCGCCGCCACCTGGGGGTCGAGGCGCCTCAGGGGTCCGCCAAGCAGCACCCCGAGCCGTCGCTCCAGACGCGCCTCGGCCCCGATGGCGAGTCGCCATCCCGCCAGGCCGATGGGCCTCAGCATCACGATGGCGTGCTCACCGCTCGCGGCGTTGCGGCTGGTGCCCATCTGAGCGGGCCGGTAGCCGCAGGCGGCCCAGAAAGCGATGAGACCAGGGGTGGCGCCGAAGCTCGCCCCCACCAGGTCGAAGCCCTCCCGCCGACCCTCCACCGCGAGCCGCAGCAGCAGCCGAGCCCCGAGTCCTTGCCGCGTAAGGTTGGGGTGCACGGCGATACGGATCACCCGCAGGTAGCGCAGCCCCGGGGCATCCCGAAGGCCACCGTGGGCGGACAGGGTCTGGGGCAGCAGATGACCTCGGGGTCGGCGTCGTCCGGTGAAGATGGCCTGCCGGAGTGCTTGCGATTCCATGCCTCCCTCCTCGGCGACGAGCAGGGTGGCGAGCACCCGCTCGCCCCGGCGCAGGGCATAGACCCGCACATTGGGCCCATCGAGCAGCATGCGCAGATCCAGGGGGCGGGTCTGGTAATGGGCCAGGACCAGGAGGCCGAAGACCTGTCCGAGCGTGAGCTCGTCCTCGGTCAGGGCGTCCCGGTCCAGGCGCACCAGCTCCGTGGGGAGGGGTCTCGCTTCGGATCGGGTTTCTAGGTCGGCGGGGGCCGCGTCGAGTAGCAGCAAGCGAAAGACCAGCGCTTCGACGGGGTCTCCGGGGGACCAGCGGATCGGTGTCGACAGGGACAGCGGCCGCCAGCCAGGGATCTGGTGCTCCAGGGTATCGCGAAAGCGCAGATCGAAGCCTCGGCCCGTCCCCTCGTAGCCGTGAACCGTCGTGGCGAAGCAGATGCGGGGATAGTGCGCCAGCATGTCGGCGAGCATGGGCGCAGGAATGCCCGCGGCCTCGTCTACCAGAAGCAGGTCCGCCTGCGGGTGCGACTGGCAGAGATCATCCGGGGCCACGAAGCGGAGGGCGTTTGCCGACGTTCCACCATCTGCCCGCGTCCCTGACCGGGCACCGACCGCGAGGGTGAAGTGGTGGAAGAGGGTGGTGCAGGCGCTGAACCTGGGTGCCGTGACCAGGATCCGCCGGCCCCCATCCCGTGCCAGCCGGCCCGCGGCGATGCCGAGGGCCGCGCTCTTGCCCCGTCCCCGGTGCGCGGTGAGGACCAGCGGTCGATGAGGGCGGCCACGGGCCAGGCGGAGGATCGCGTCGATAGCCGTCCGCTGATCCGGGGTCGCGGCCTCGGCCGGGTCCGGCTCCAGAGGATCGAAGGCTGGCGCCTCGAGGGGGATGGGGCCCGGTGTGGGTGGCTCCGGGGCCGGGTCTGCTTGGCGTACCAGGGTCACCCCGGGGTGGCCGGCAATGATCCTCGCGAAGCGGCGCTGGAAGCGTCGCTCCAGGGTGCTTGGGTCATGGGGCCAGACCGCGACACGCTGCGCCTGGGGATCCACCAGGTCTGGCCAGGCATCGAGGGGTGGGGTCAGGATCAGGAGCAGGCCGCCGCCGCGCAGGGCCCCGCTCGCCGCCCCGAGTCCATCCGGGTCCAGCCCGGACCAGGCGTCATAGACGAGCAGGTCGGTCTCCGCCCCAGTCAGCCTTGTGCCGGATGCCAAGGGCAGGACCAGGGCTGCCGGGGGCTCGGGCGGGATCCCCCGATCCGTGAGCCAGACCGAGGGGTGCGGGCTTGGGGGCACGCCCAGGCCAGAGGTCGCGATCTGTGCCGCCGCGGCCGTCCACTCGCGTGAGCCGCTCAGGGCCAGGGCCCGCCGGTGCCCCGCCTGCTGCGCCTGGTCGCGCAGGGTGCGGACCAGGGGGATGAGCCAGCTGACCTCGGTCGGGGCGGCGGACCCGCTCAGCCCGGATTGAACCGGGCGGTGCGGGTGAAGGCCCGGCCCTCCGAGTCGAACAGGTAGCAGGCATCCGCCGAGACCCCGAAGTCGAATTGGCTCCTGGGGTAGGCGGGGGTCTCGGGCCTGACCTTCACCGTGAAGTCCCGGCCGCCCACGTCGAGGTAGACGAAGGTCTCGGCCCCCAGATGCTCCGCAACCTGGACGGTGCCGGTGATGCGGTTGTCGGCCCTGGGATCGTCCAGGAGGACCGTATGCTCTGGCCGGATCCCCACCTCCACCTTGTCCCCCTGGCGGGCGTTGTGGGTGTCCACCGCGGCGGTGATGGTCATACCGGTGTCCAGCTTGACCTGGGTCCGCTGCTCCCCCGTCTCGGCGATCATGCCCGGGAGGAAATTCATCTTGGGTGAGCCGATGAAGCCCGCGACGAATCGATTCGCCGGCTCGTGGTAGAGCGTCAGGGGCGGACCGAACTGCTCGAGGTTGGTGCTCGCGCCCTTCGCCAGGGGGCTCAGGACCACGATCTTGTCAGCGAGCGTCATGGCCTCGACCTGATCGTGGGTCACGTAAATGGTGGTCGCCCCCCGCTCCTGGTGCAGCTTGGCGAGCTCGATGCGTGTCTTGACCCGCAAGGCCGCGTCCAGGTTGGAGAGGGGCTCGTCGAGCAGGAAGACCGACGGATGCTGGACCAAGGCGCGGCCGATTGCGACCCGTTGGCGCTGCCCGCCAGACAGTGCCTTCGGCTTGCGCTCCAGGAAGGGGTCCAGCCCCAGCATCTCCGAGGCCTGGGCGACCCGCTCCTTCGTGGTCTTCTTGTCCACCTTCTTGATCTTGAGCCCGAAGGCCAGGTTCTCACGCACCGTCATGTGGGGATAGAGCGCATAGGACTGGAACACCATGCCCACCCCCCGGTCCACCGGTGGGACTTCGTTCATGCGCTTGCCGCCGATGTAGAGGTCACCGGAGGTGATGTCGTCGAGCCCCGCGATGGCCCGGAGCAGGGTGGACTTTCCGCAGCCTGAGGGGCCGACGAAGACCACGAACTCCCCCTCCTTGATGTCCAGGTTGATGTCGCGGAGCACGTCACGCGCGACGCCGGGGTTGTAGTTCTTGACCAGGTGATCGATCTTGACGTCGGCCATCGGTGTCAGCTCCTAGGGCGCGCGATGATGCGCGCTCGATTCGGTCGGTCCAGCGTAGGTCGGGCTTCAGGCCCAACTGGGACCTTTCAACGCATTCTTTGCCTTTCAGGGTCGGTCCAAGGCCAGACCCACAGGCTAACCCTTCACCCCACCCGCGGTGAGCCCGCCCACCAGCCATCGTTGGGCAAGCAGGAAGACCACCGTGATCGGCAGGCCCGAGAGCACAGCGGCGGCGGCGAAGTCGCCCCATTTGTATTCCTGGGGGTTCAGGTAGTACTGGGAGCCGACCGCAAGGGTCAGCTTGGCCTCGTCCTGGAGCAGGATGGAGGCGACCGGATATTCGGTGATGGCGGTGATGAAGGCGAGGATGAAGACCACCGCCAGAATCGGCACCGAGAGGGGCAGCAAGATCAACCGGAATGCCTGCCAAGGGCTGGCTCCGTCCAGCATGGCGGACTCCTCCAGCGATTTGTCGATGGTCTCGAAATACCCCTTGATGGTCCACACGTGGAGCGCAATCCCGCCGAGATAGGCGAAGATGAGGCCAGGGTGGGTATTCAGACCCAGCGGCGGGAAGTAGTCGCTGATTCGGCTGAACAGGGCGAAATAGGCCACCAGGGCGAGCACCGCCGGGAACATCTGGAACAGCAGCATGGCCTTGAGGAGCAGGCCCCGACCACCGAAACGCAGCCGCGCGAAGGCGTAGGCACAGGTGGTCGACAGGGCCACGATCAGGGCCGCCGTGACCAGTGCCACCTTCACGGAGTTCCACAGCCACAGGAGTACCGGGAAGGGTGGCGGGATGGTGCGTCCAGCCTCGTCGATGATGGACATGCCGAGGGCCAGGCGCCAGTGGTCCAGGGTGGGATTGGTGGGGATCAGGTCGCCCACGGCGAAGTTCCCGGTCCGAAACGAGATGGCGATGATCATCAGGAGCGGGAAGATGATCAGGGCGAGGAAGCACCACAGAAAGACATGGGCCGCGAGCTTGCGGTACTTGACGGACTTGGGTTGAACCATGGCCATGGTCGTGTCCTCGATTGATCGGTCGGGGGGCTGGCCTGTCATGCAGGCCTGTCGACCCGCATCAGCTTGATGTTGACCAGCGCCAGGGCGCCGACCATCAGGAAGATCATGGTCGCGATCGCCGAGGCGAGCCCGTAGTCCTGCCCCGACCCTTCGAAGGCGATGCGATAGGTGTAGGTCACCAGGAGGTCGGTGGTGCCGGCCGGTGTCTGGGCCCCGATGATGTCCGGGCGTCCGTTCGTGAGCAGTTGGATCAGGACGAAGTTATTGAAATTAAAAGCGAATGAGGCGATGAGCAGGGGTGTAAGCGGCTTCATCAGGATGGGGACCGTGATGCTGAAGAAGTCCCGGATGAAATCGGAGCCGTCCATGGCAGAGGCCTCATAGAGGTCCTGTGGGATGGCCTTCAGCAGACCCATGCACAGGATCATCATGTACGGATAGCCCAACCAGGTATTGACGATCAGCACCATGGTCCGGGCGAGCGTGGGGTCGTTGAACCAGCCGGGCTTGATGCCGAAGAGGGTGCCGAGCACCATGTTGATCTCGCCGAAGTTCTGGTTGAACAGACCGCGGAAGATCAGGATCGAGATGAAGGCCGGTACCGCGTAGGGCAGGATCAGCAGCAGCCGGTAGATGCCACGGCCCCGCAACGACTCCCACTGGACCAGGGTGGCCAAGACCATGCCGATGGCGAGGGTGAAGACCACCGACAGGAGGGAGAACACGAGGGTCCAGACGAAGATCTGCAGGAAGGGCCCCTGGACGCCGGGATCTGTCAGCACCCGAAGGAAGTTACTCCAGCCGACGAAGACGCTGAATCCCGGTGCGATGCCGGGACCCGTGAAGTCGCCGGTCTCGTCGACCGGACGGAAGAAGCCGGTCGCCATATCGGGCGCGATGCGTCGATGGGTCTTCTGGTTCACCAGGATCCGTCCGTCCCCTCCCTGGGCGCTGGGCAGCTCTTTGTACAGGTGGCGAAGGGCGGAGAACTGGCGAATCCCGCTCATGCGCAGGTCGGTCCCGTCCGGCAGATGGGCGACCACGTCCTGGAGCACCCCGCGCAGCTTGATCAGGTCGCGCACGGCCAGGGGCGGACCTTCCGGAAGGGCATCGACCGGCTCGAGCTCGACCTCGATGGTGGCCGTGGAGGCGGGCGGCGCGGCCTTGGGATCCGGAATCAGGAGCTCGACGGGCTCGCTGAGGAAGTGCTCGCCCGTGCTGGCGGTGAGCGCCAGCCGGTAGACATTGGTGCCCTCACCGTAGATCGCGAAGCCATAGTTCTGCCCTTCGATCTGGTAGGTCTGGGACAGGTGGTAGTCGCGCGCGCGGTCGAAGGTCAGGATGTTGGTCGCGCTGTAATTGGTGAAACCGATCCAGACCGTGTAGGCCAGCGGGAAGAGGATGAAGATGAACATGGTCGCCACACCGGGAAAGATGTAGCGATGGACATAGGTGCGCTCGGAGCCGAAGACGTAGAGGCCCGTGGCGACCAGGATCAGGGTGACCAGGGCGAAGACCGTCTCCCCCTGGGCATACATGAGCACGACCGCGTAAAGGTTGACCAGTCCGATGAGCCCCAGGATGCCCCATTTGAGCCAGTGGGTCGGAGTGGGGGCGGCGTTACGCGATGCGGCCATGACGATTCTCCCGCTTGGGCAACCGGGTGGCCTTCGCGCGCCGCCCGGGGCCTTCGTCGGCTTCGTGTGTGGGTCGGGCCCCAGCCCGACCCGATCTGTTGGCCCGAGGCCGCTGTCGGGCTGAAGCCCGACCTACGAGCCCGAGCTATTGCACAATCCGCTGGGCGGCCGTGTCGAGGGCCTCGTCGACGCTCTGACGGCCAGCCGCCACATTCTTCAGGGCCCCTTCCAGATTGGTCCAGTAATTGATCATCTCCGGGATGCTCGGCATGGGCTCGCCGGCCTTGGCGTTCTCGAAGGTCACCTCGATCCGCTCGTCCGAGGCGAGCTGCTCCTGGAACTCCTTGAGCGCGGCGGCACCGATGGGCTTGTCATCGTTCACGGCCTTAAGTCCCTCCGGGGTCAGCAGGAACTCCTCCAGGAAGAGGACCGCCAGGTCCTTGTTGGGGCTCGCGTTGTTGATGGCCCCGGCGAGCACGCCGACGAAGGCCCTGGCGGGGTTGCCTCCGAGGGTCGGGAGGCGGGCCACGCCGTAGTTGACGCCGCTCTTGTTCAGGTTGTCCCAGGACCAGGGTCCGTTGATGGTCATGGCCGCCTCGCCCTTGTTGAACTTGGCCTCGGCGACCCCGTAGTCCAGTCCCCGGGGCAGGTGACCCTTCTCGATCATCTTGGCGACGAAGGCCACGCCTTTCTTGGAGCCGGCATTGTTCACGCCCGTGTCCTTGATGTCATAGCTCCCGTCCGCCCGCTTCTTGAAGGCATAGCCACCGTTGGCGGCGAGCAAGGGATAGGTGAAGTAGGGGGTCTCGTAGGCCCACAGGATGGCGTGCTTGCCCGACTTCTGGAGCTCCGTGTCCAGGTCCATCATCTCCTCGAAGGTCTTGGCGGGCCCGTCCGGCATCAGGTCCTTGTTGTAGATGAGCGAGACCGCCTCCACGGCCACCGGGTAGCCGTAGATCTTGCCGTCGATGGTGACCGCATCCCAGGCGAAGTCGTCGATCTTGTCCTTCACCTCGGGGCTGGGATTGAGCGCCCACAGGAGCCCGCCCTTGGACCATTCTCCGAAGCGGTCGTGGGCCCAGAACATGATGTCGGGCCCGCCGCCGCTGGCGGCGACCTGCTGGAAGCGCTGCTCCACGTTGTCGGGGTGCGAGACCTCCACGGGGACGCCGGTCTCTTCGGTGAACCGCTGCCCGACCTCCGCCAGGCCGTTGTATCCCTTGTCCCCGTTGATCCAGATGGTGAGCTTGCCCGGCTCCAGTGCCAGCGCGGCCCCGGAAAGGGCGAGGGTCGCCGAGGCGACCACAAAAGCGATGAGCTTCTTCACGAACGATCTCTCCTTATGGTGGTGGCGACGGTTCGGCGTCGGTGCGCGCGGCGGGTGGTCCTCTGCCCGCTGATCCGACCTCCGATGCCTTAGGGATCTACGAGATCCAGGCCCGGAACGTGCCGGTTGGAAATTGGTCCCCTTTGATCCGCCGAGTATAGACCAGGGATCTCAAAGGGCAGACCGAAATTCGTCGTCAAACTCCAGGGAACAACTGCAACGTCGTTGCTGTAGCGCAACAAATCGTGGAGCTTGCTCCTCCGTTCCTTGGCGCTGCTTTGATGCCTCGCATAAAAAAAATATTCAAAACAGAACTCGACAACTCGTTTCTCAGTGTCTACATTAAAGGAAAACGACATTGTATGTTCGGCGCAACGTCGTACCGTGTTCCTTCGGGCGGGGTTGGATGCCGTGGGACGGGCGCCACGAGGGGGGGGACAAAAACCTCGGCCCCGCGACCCTTGCCGGAAGAAACGGAGGCATCCGGACATTCAGTAGAGTCGGTCTCGGTTGATTTTGCAGTGCCCGACCGAGTCCCGGTGAATGGCGGGTGCCTCGTGCCCGCTTCGTTGGCAGCGCGTCCGCGACGGGGCCGGCACGGCCACCGCGGCCCTACACATTGCCTACATATCGATTGGGGGGAATCGAGATGAAGATCCGTCTATCGGCAGCGGCCTTGGCCGCCGTCTTGGGTTCCGGGGCCGTCTTGGCCGACGACCCGGCGACGAGCTATGTCCCGGACTTCCACGGGTATATACGCTCTGGCATTGGTGCCACCGATGGAGGGGGTGACCAGTCCTGCTTCCAGTCCAATGGCGCCGATACCAAGTACCGGCTGGGCAACGAGTGCGAGACCTACATGGAGCTCGTGCTCGGAAAGAGCATGTGGGAGCAGGATGACCAGAGCTTCTACGTCGATACCCGAATCGCGTATAAGTCCGCCCAGCAGAACGACTGGTCCGAGGACCCGGGTGACGGCTCGGGCTCCAACAGTGATGCGATCTCAGCGGACCGGGCCATCACCGCCCACCCCTACCGGGACTCGGTGGTCTCGGTGCGGGAGGCCAACGCGCAGTATAAGGGGGTGATCCCGGGCCAGCCCAAGTCCACCCTCTGGGCGGGCAAGAAGTTCTATCAGCGCCACGACATCCACATGGCGGACTTCTACTATTGGGATCTTTCCGGACCCGGCGTGGGGCTCGAGTACTGGACCCTGGGGCCCGGCGACCTCTCCCTTGCCTGGGTGCGCAACACAGACGGCCCATGGGTCAACGGCCAGGGCACCGAGTTCTACAACGACGAGATACTTAGGCCCAATGTCATCAACAATGTCCTGAGCACCCGTTATGCGAACCTGAACGTCAATAAGGACGGGTCCCTGGAGATCGGCGTCGAGTACGGCACGGCAGACCTGACCAACGATCAGGATACAGCGAGGGTGCGGGTACTCGAGTCCGGCGAGGTCGAGTACCTGGGCAAGTTCGAATACAATAATGGCTGG
>Ga0316578_10000222_pt1 | contig 16537 bp, 16 predicted proteins | sample J0NA_2_FD_203076 | JGI IMG/M metagenome (GOLD analysis project Ga0316578, IMG submission 203076) | Rhizosphere microbial communities from salt marsh grasses in Alabama, United States - J0-2_160517rDrC | ecosystem: Host-associated > Plants > Roots > Rhizosphere | place: USA: Alabama | collected... | reverse complement strand
AATGATTTGGGCAACAGCCCATTAAGCTTCGACCCAACAAGAACGATCCCTAAGCCAATCAGACAGCATCCAATTTAATAAAAGATCATCCATTCCGATATATACAGGGATTTAGGGAAAAAAACTCTCTGACTTCTCATTTAATTCTAATTTAAACTTAATAAATCCTCATCTAATTCCGATATATTTTGTAAAGGATTCGGATTGGAATCCAACAAAGCGTTCATAAATGACACAGCATAACCCCATGGCTTGTTTATACTTGTACGTTAGAGGATTTATAAATGGGAGCTTTTATCGATATAAGTTGGTGTGCCTATAAATCATGGAAACAGGCAGCTAGAAAAAGACATAAAAGACAAAAATTGATCTTAGGGCCGCAATACCGAAATGTGCTGCATGAGGAATGCATGATGGCCATTGTAACGGGCTATAATGGCCCGCTACTGGCAAAAATCCTGGCATACTCCCATCCTTCCGAGTATGAATATATAAAAGCGTTATTCGCCAATGAAATTGACATCACGTTCAGTAACGGAAATCTTGTTATTTCCAACTGATACTTAATCGCCCATCGTGCTTTCTCAATCCTCCAACAGCCATATGATTTCACGTTCCTCACCATTCATTTGTTATAAATAAAAATTTGTTCCCTTCTTCTTGGGGTGATTAACGGCATATTTTCATCTTTAAAATCTACCACATTGTGATATTTATTTCTTGACTTCCTCATATTCATACACATTTTAGAAAAACATTATAATCTCTTTAACATGAGAATTATAAACGTTTTTTTCGCTATCAACACAAAATTTCGTTTAAGAATAATTTTCTTGTTTTTACGTATGAAAGGATGAAAACCATGCAGACACAATCAGATGAAAAAATAGAGACGCTTAAGAAAAAGGTAAAAGGTCAAATAGTGCTTCCAGATGATCCGAATTATAACGAGGTTCGAAAAATATGGAATGCCATGATTGATCGTAAACCAAAAGTCATCGTTCAGTGCGCGGAAGCGGATGACGTTTTGCATGCACTCTCTTATGCCCGCGAAAACGGGTTAGAGATTTCCATCAGAGGGGGTGGGCACAACATTGCAGGAAGTGCTTTGTGCAATAACGGTGTGTTGATCGATTTTTCCCATATGAAAGCCGTAAGCGTCGATGCACAAAACAGGCGCGCCTATGTCGAACCCGGTGCCACACTCGGTGATTTTGATAAAGCAGTACAGGCCCATGGACTGGCGACACCTGTGGGAATTAATTCAATCACCGGTATTGCAGGACTGACACTGGGTGGGGGTATTGGATGGTTGAACCGTAAATACGGTATGACAGTCGACAATCTTGTCTCTGCTGATATGATAACGGCAGATGGAAGGAAGATAAGAGTTTCGGAAGATGAAAATACGGATCTATTCTGGGCGATTCGAGGTGGTGGCGGTAATTTCGGCGTGGTCACCCAGTTCGAATTCAAACTCCATCCCGTGGGGCCTGAGATATTGGCTGGCTTGCTTGTTTTTCCCATCAACCAGGCAAAACAAGTACTCCAAAAGCATCGTGAATTTGTAAAAACCGCACCTGAGGAACTTAATATATGGGTTGTTATCCGCAAGGCTCCACCACTACCGTTTCTTCCTGAAAATGTCCACGGCAAAGAAGTTGTTGTGCTGGCCATTTTTTATGCAGGCGATATCGCGGAGGGTGAAAAATTGATCGATCCGATACGCAGTTTCGGAGACCCTTATGGTGAACATATTGGGGTTCAGCCATACTTACAGTGGCAGCAGGCTTTTGATCCATTGCTCATGCCTGGCGCAAGAAATTATTGGAAGTCTCATAATTTAACTGAACTCAGTGACGGTCTGCTGGATTCCATTATCGAATTTGCTCGCAAGTTGCCTTCACCACACTGTGAGATATTCCTGCCGCTTATGTCAGGTGCAGTCAATCGCGTTCCATCAAATGCCATGGCCTATGGTCATCGGGATGTGCAGTTTGTCCTGAATGTGCACGGACGATGGGATGAGGCAGCCCAAGATGAGTCGTGTATTTCATGGGCACGTGAATTTTTTAATGTGTCTGCTCCCTTTGCCTCAACCGGCGCTTATGTGAACTTCATGTCCGGAGACGAAGACGGCCGGGTAGCTGCGGCCTACGGTGCGAACTATGATCGACTGAAACAGATTAAACAGAAGTATGACCCTGAGAACATTTTTCATAATAATCAAAACATCAAAGCGTAGAATGGTTGATGGTAATGTTATGAGATATCAAGCTCAAGATGGTCTACGGTTCTCCGTGTGTTTCAACCTATCCAAGGTCTTGGTGAACACGTAGACCTGCTTGAATCGTTTAAAAAAAATCAGGCATTTGATACTTGTTCGTCATTGCAGACATCCAATTGTTTTAAAGAATCTCGATGCGTAATCTCTTGCCTCTCATTCAATACCTTCCGAACTTTAAATGCCAGAACAGTTTTATCATAAGGTTTTTCTATGTAATCGGCTGCACCTATCTTCCTTGCCTTTTTTTCATCTATTTTTTCACTGAATCCGGTGCAAAGAATAATAGGAATGTCTGATCGTATGTTCAAAATTTCTTTTACCAGTTTATCACCTGTCATTTTTGGCATCATCATATCTGTTATGACCAAATCGAATTGATCCGGCTGGGACTGAAACAATTTTAAAGCCTCGATAGAACTTATCGCCGCTTCAATTTTATACCCGAGTCGTTCCAATCTTTGGCGCCCCAATTTTACAATCACTTCTTCATCATCGACAAAAAGGATCCTTTCATCTCCAGTGGGGAGTTCTTCATCGGATTCAATTTCGACTTCGGCCTCTTTTTCAACTGCCGGAAAAAAGATACTGAAGGTTGTTCCTTTTCCAAGTTCGCTTTTTACTGTAATGACACCATTGTGGTCCTTGACGATGCCATGAATTACGGCCAATCCCATTCCCGTGCCCTTCCCGACTTCCTTTGTCGTAAAATAGGGGTCAAAGATACGATCAATATCTTCCTGAGAAATTCCGTGACCCGTGTCGCTGACTGTTAAATTTACATATCGTCCTGGGTTTAAACCGGGATATTGAGGAGCATTATTTTTATCAAAAATCGCATGTTTCAGATTAATTTCAATAGCACCACCATCCGGCATTGCGTGATTTGCATTGGTACACAAATTGATTAGAATCTGATTGATCTGTGTTGGGTCGGCTAGAATCGGATCAACATTTTCCGCAATATTTTGTTGAATTTCAATGCTGGCAGGGATAGATGATCGCAGTAATCTAAGTGATTCTTCGACAATGGGGGTGATATTTGTCGGTTTTTTCTCGAGCCTTGTTTTTCGGGCAAAACTAAGCAGTTGGCGCACAACATCTTTTGCCCGTAAGCTGGCTGTTCGGATTTCTTCCAAATTGAGTCGGGCCGGATGCCACTCAGCGATGTCATCCATTCCCAGTTCGATATTTCCAAGAATAATTCCAAGAATATTATTGAAATCGTGGGCGATGCCTCCAGCCAGCGTGCCGATGGATTCCATTTTATGAGATTGTAAAAGTTGGTCTTCCAATAGCTTCTTATCCGTAACGTCTTGGGCACACTGAATGGCTCCCAAAATGTTACCCTGGTGATCTCGGATTCTGGTTGTAATGATATCAAGAATACGTTTCCTACCTTCAGGCCAAATACTCGTAGTTGATTCGAAAGATCCGCCAAGACCAGTCATCCTGACCTTGTAGCCGTAACGTTTCATCAGCTCTTCATCGGTCATTTCTAGCATTAAATCTGCCAGAATCGGAGGAATTCTGTTTGGATATACGGGGCGAAGACTTTCCGAAACAGTTTTGTTCAGAGCGTTTTTTCTTGGTACCATAGATACATTTTCTAAGGCTCGATTCCAAAAGACCACCTTATGATCCTGGTCTATCATGAAAATGGGTATGGGATTTCCATCCAGGATAGTGGCGAGTTGCTCCCGTTCATTACGCAGGTTTTCCTCTGCCTGCTTGCGTTCATTTATTTCTATCGCCAGTTCGTCGCGAGAAGTCGTTGTCCTCTTTAAATCTTCAGCCATATCGTTAAAGGAGTCAGCCAATTCCTTTAACTCACCAAGGCTTTTTATATGTATTTTATAATCTAAGTTCCCTTTTCCAATTTCCTTTGTTCCTTCCACCAGCTTCTTGATGGGCATGGTCAACCCTCTGGCAAACCAGAAAGAAACCAGTATACCCAATATAAAAATAGTACTTCCCCAAATTATAGCATTTTTAAGAACTCGCTTTTTTGCTTCTTTCACTGCCTTCAGAGAAACTCCCATTATTACGGACCATTTATCACTTCCGATTTTAATGGGTGTGATTATTAATTTTATTAATTCATCAGTTTTTGGATTTAACCCATCGGTCAAAGTTTGTTCTTCCAGATTCACTAATTGAGTGGACAAAATATTTTCTTTTAACTCCTTCTTGCCAGAAGACAGATAAATCTCTCCATTCGGTTTAATGAGTTCAAGAAATGTTACATCACTTGTGTTGGTTATTTCTTGCATCTGCTTTTCTACAAAAAGCCAATTCAATGTCCAAAATGCGCTTTTTATACTGGAAGATAAGTGTTTAGAAATGATCTTATTTTTTTCGATCAGTTCATTCAAAGTTATCTTGGTCTGTTCCCTGATGGATACTGCTGTGATTACTCCAATGGTAAGTATAAGTGTGAGAAAAACCAAAATGGTTATTTTATAAAAAAGACTCGATTTTCGGATAAAAGAGAAGTTTTTCATTGTTTCTGCTTTAAAAATATTTATATTTTTATTTCCTTTCCAGGAGTAACAACCAGCGTCTTGGTTTTTGGTGCGTAATTTTTAGTTTTTTTAATAAATTCATGGGCAGATTGAGCAAGAACAGGAAACGTCCCATAATGTTGGGGAATCGCGTATTTTGGACGAATCAACTTACATGCAAAGGCTGCCTCTTTAGGCCCCATGGTAAAAACGCCTCCGATAGGAAGAATTGCAACATCAGGTTTGTAATAATCTCCGATAATGTATTTCATGTCGCTCATTAGAGACGTATCACCGGCATGGTAAATTTTGAGCCCATTTTCAAACTCAATAATGTAACCGGCAGCCTCTCCTACGAACCGGTTGATGCCTTCAAATCCCGTTAATTGGGCACCAGCTGAATGAAAGGCCTCTGTCATTGTTATCTTGATATCATCAAAATTTGCAGTGGCCCCCTTATTGGCCAGGGCAAACGTCTGGCAATTGGCTTCAGGTATCTGGGCCTTAATAAAAAAGCTGAGTTCCCAAGGCGCTACAATTTTTGGTTGATATTCAGCAACCAATTTTTTGGCATCCGGTAGCATGAAGTGGTCCACATGCCCATGGGTCCACAAGATCAAATCCACACTGCCAAAAATACCGGTTTCGTTAAATTTAACAGGACACTTTGGGTTGGTTTTAATCCAGGGATCAATCAAAATTTTACGTCCTTTAACGGATGTGAAAAGGAAGCTACCATGACCCATCCAGGTAATACCGACCTTTCCTTTTCCGATTGGTTTTGACTCACTTGCTTCTGCTGATTCAACAGACGTTAAATGGGAAAGGCCAGAAGCTATCGCTAGGCCTCCAAGACTTTTGAAAAAATTTCTTCTTGAAACCTTCACTTTTTCCTCCTTGCTTGATATTTTCCTTTAAGGCTCTGTATATTCGTTTGTTCTTTGATTTTCCATTACTATAAATAATATCCTGTTCCGAGACCTCCATTTTGTAAAATTTTAAATAAAACCGATTCTTCCAGGGGTATATCAAAACCAGTTCCTTTTGACCCGGATTCCTTTTTAAAAATGGTGATAAAAATATGCAAAAATTATGCCTTTAAAATTATGGAATTTGCACTAAAACAATCAGTTATAATATTAAGAAGTTGAAAGAAATTTAGCCATTTGGCATTAACTGTAAGTTCAATTTCAATCTATTAAAAGTCGAAATTATGACGCTTTAGATAGTTGACCGTGGCGGCACAACATAAGTGGCTTTATATCTCAATGCCTTTCAGTTAGATTTTAAATAAGTATCCGGTGAAATTTCTTCATGCAGGGCAAATCCTTTCCACCGATCAATTATACCACGATGTGGCATATTATTTCTTGACTTGCTGAATTTCATATTTAAGTTTTGATTAGATTTCTAAAGGATATAAAAAAATTATCTTTAGAGAATACTTTCTTTTTATATTGATGATAAGAGGAGGATACAAAATGAGAATGCTTTTGAATGTGAGAATTCCTCACGAACCGTTCAATACACTCGTAAAAGAGGGTAGGGCTGGAGAGATCATTAGAAGGATTTTGGATGATTTAAAGCCTGAATCCATTTATTTTACAGAGCAAGGTGGCACCCGCGGAGCTGTGGCCATCATAGATGTGGATGACCCTTCGCGAATTCCATTTTTTGCTGAACCTTTTTTCTTAAACTTCAATGCGGATTGTGAGTTCAGAATTGCAATGTCTCCCGAGGATCTTGGGAAGGGAGGTCTAGATGAACTGGGGAAAAAATGGGGTTAGTCCATACCCTTGGTAAATGGTTTCATCATGGCAATTCCACGATTTTTCCAAAGTTTATCATATATGAAACTTGAATCAATTATCGCAGATTTTCAATTAAAAGGCCAACCACTATATTTTTTGGTTGGCCATATTTTTTTTTGGTCGTTTGATTGTTAAGCGGCTCAGTTCACATTCTTTGTGTAAAGTGCTGACGTTTTCAGTTGATCAGATGCTGTGACCTCTCAACTGGGTGTTCCTTCTTTAATTCCGTTAAAAATTGTTTCTCTAACTTCAGCGGTGTCTTCATATCCATGAACTGTTGTTGCATGCTGAATAACGGCTTCTATTAATTCTTCCTTTGTGTCAGCCGAGAGAGCTACAGAGCACTTCACATCACTGGGATGATCGCGGCAATCAACATAGTATCTATTCATGATCGTATTCCTTCCATTTTGAGGTTAAAATTGACGCAGGTTGCTGTTTATTTAAAGGCACAGCATCCCGAATTATTCATATATAATAATACCACATTGTGATATGTCAAATCTAAAATACTTTGTGTTCTGTTCTACTGTTTGATTTATACCTATCAAATTAAGTCTTTTAGCACTAACTATATGTAGTCAGTATATAATAAACTGCCTTGACAATTTTTCACTAAGTGTACATATTCCTATTTTAAAGTTTAAAGATTTGAAGTTTCAAAATGTGAAGCCTAACCTTCAAGTATTTAATTGATTAAAGCTTGGAACAATGTCAGAAATCGAAAAAAAATCTGGAAAAGATTTGCGTATAGGATCGGATGAATTGAGCCGTCAAAAGACAGAAATAGAAGTTCTCGAAAAACGTTGCCAACAGGCGGAAGCTGCTTTGAAGGCGATTGAAGAGAGAAACCGAGTACTTGGTGATAGTGCGCCTTTCGGCATATTCACTACTGATATGAAAGGACGCATTACCAGACTGAACCGCAGAGTGCGGGAGATGCTTCCTTGGCCCTCAGATCAACATCCTGAATCGATGAACATTTTTGAATTTGATTTTCTGACCGATTCGGGAGTCAATGATGATATACGTCTTTGTTGGCAAACCAAACAATCTATTATTCGCGATTATTCTTGCATAAACGATAATGGAAATTGTTTAGAAATACGCTTTTATTTAAGCCCTGTTGTGGATTCCGCCGGTGATGTGTCGGGTGTTATGGCGTTTGTTGAGAATTTTACCAAGTTGAAACTGGCCCAGGAAGCGGCCGAGGAAAGCGAACAACGATACCACTTGTTATTCCAGTCAGCACCAATTGCCATGATTGAACGGGATGCCTCTGGACTGAAAGCCTATCTTGAACAGCTTCGACAATCGGGTAATTCTAATTTAAGCCATTATTTTAGGCAGCACCCCGAAGAAGTGCGACGTTGTATGTCACTGATAAAAACAGTTGACTGCAATGATGCTTTTTGTGACCTAATGGAGGCACAGGATAAGGACATTCTTATGTCGGAATTCCCCATGACGGCAATGGGCAGCGAATTTCAACAGATGGCGGAAGATGTTATTCTGATGGTAGCTCTAGGCACTATTCAACGCGAACGGGAACAAACGATTCAGACACTGAAAGGAAAACAGAAAAGTGTGCTTGTTCGCGCTCTAGTGCTTGCAGGTCATGAAGATACACTGTCGAGGATTGTAATTTCTTTGGTGGATATTACCAAGCGCAAAGAAGCTGAAGAAGCATTACGAACCAGCGAACAAAGATTTCGCGAACAGTCCTTGCGTGATAATTTAACATCCCTTTATAACCGGCGTTTTCTTTACCAGTCTTTGGCTGGTTTGATCGAAACCGCCAAGAACAGTCAAACCCAGCTATCGCTTATTTTCATGGACCTGGACAATTTTAAGAAAGTTGTGGATACCCACGGACACTTGAACGGTAGCCTTGTGATTCAGGAAGTCGCATCCACCATCCGCAATTCCCTGGAATCACCGGCTTATGCCGTGGCCTACGCAGGTGACGAATTTGTCGTGGTACTGCCTGGTTTAGACAAACATCTCGCTGCAAGCAAAGCATCACAAATTCAATCTCAAATAACAAATACGGTTTACCTTAGCAGCAAAGGTAAGGCGGTAAAGCTTCAAGTCAGCTGTGGAGTGGCCGCTTTCCCCGAACATGCCATCGATGGGGATTCGCTTTTAGCTGCAGCTGATCATGCTTTGTTCTCCGTCAAGAAAATCGGTAAGGGGGCCATCGGTTTTTATGAAAACATCAACCCATAATCCGGATGGAAAGCGACTATAACACCTGATTTATATAACTTTTTAGAATCGCCATTTTTTTAAAAAGATTCTGATTTTTTTATTGCTATTATTTAGGTTTTAATATAGCAAAGTTAGTTATACTCCCACTTGAGATCGGTCGTCTATTGTATCTCAATTTCCTGTTAAAAATTAAGCAAATTTGTAAAATATCAATGGCCTTCTTTATATAAGAGGATTTTTTCAAGTTGAAGCGGCTATCTATTTTTATTGTCTTTATCTTTCTTGTTACTATTCTTTTTGTTAATTATCATCATAGTGAAGATAAAATTATTCAAGATAATTCTCTTTTTTTTGACACTGTTGATGACAATCCACATATTTCAACTAATAATATAGATAAAGTTCTTTTAACTGACCGATTTGTTGCTATAATTATAATAGAAAAAAAAATATTTTCGCCACGTATCTTAACATGTAAATTTATTTCCCGAGCCCCTCCTGCATAATCTATAAGACTTAAGTTGTACGTCTTCCAAAAGTGTCAGACAAAACAAAATACGCCAATTTCCCGAATAGGGATTCGCTAATATGTGTAAAACGAACCGGCTTATGAACCATTCGATTTTTAGATGAAGAAGTTTATCGAAATGTGAATAAATTTTTCTTAAACATGACGGCATCAAACTGTTTCCCTAAAAAGAAATCGTATCATAAAGCAAGTTGAATTATCTCTCATAAAGTTCAAAAACTAAATTATATAATCGATAAGATAGGAGGCAAAGAGACCGTGGAAAACAAGATATGTCAAAACTGCTGGTATTACGCTCCTGCTCCCATCATCGATAAAACCATTGAAAAACATGTACCGCTTAAATATTCTCCGTATTGCGAGTTTGATAACGAATTGCCAACCATAACCCCAAATAATACTTGCGAAAATTGGGAAAGTAAGGAATTGAAACTAATAAACGTTATTAAAAGCTTATACGGCGTATAATTTTCGTTTCATATAATTAAATAGCATTTATAAGTTGGAGACGGTTTCAGGATATCGTTTTTCCTTCTTTGATCATTTTGCATTTCTGAAAATATTGATAACGGCATTGAACTCTCTGGATGGACTGTTGATATGAGCACTAAAAAGATTCTTGTTGTTGATGATAATTTAAGCCAACTGAAATTAATGAAGGAATTGCTGAGGAAGCTTGGCCATTTGACAGTAACCGTTGATAGCGCAGAAGAAGCCGAATACCTCTTGAGGTATGGAGAACAATTTTCGTTGATTATTACGGATTTGAGAATGCCCTGGTTGAACGGCTTAAACTTTTGCCGTCGGGTGAAAAATTTAAATCCTGATTTAAAGATATATGCATTGTCCGGATGTCTTTATAATTTTGATATGGACGAATTAGAGGATGCAGGCTTCGACGGGATCTATCAAAAACCTATCAGCAAATCGAATTTAGAAAAAATTTTAAACACCGATATCTAAAGAAAAACAGATACAGATTCCAGATTTCAATGAAGGCAATCCCTTTTATGGGATTTGCCTTTTTGATTTTTTATGGATTTTCATTTATATATTAGGTGCCATAAAAAACTGTAATATTGAAATTGTACCTTATGCGTGGTTTTCTTTATACATGTCATGCAAAAAAGGATTTAGGTGAGAGAAACTTCAATCATTATCGTAGTGGCGATAAACCTCTTTATCTTGGTTAGATATTGTTGGCTGATCTGGAAAAGGAGGATCAAACCTGCCTTGGCCATGTGGGTTTTCTTCTCCATTGCGGTGGGCGGCAGTTTGGTCACTTATCTATCTTCAGGAGACTACAGTCTCCTCGATAATATCCTGAACACCTCGGATTTTGTCTTGGTGGTAATCGTTTCAGTTTTCGTATTCATATTCGGGGACCGAAGTACTCGATTCAACAGGTTTGATATTGGCTGTCTCGTCGCGGTGTTGGGAATCATGGCGTTCTGGCTTATCTCTCAACATCACGTCGTATCTCATGTTTCGATTCAGGTGATTATGGTCATTGCTTATTTTCCGGTAATAAGCAGGATATGGAAATCCAATGAAAACACGGAATCATTTGCTGCTTGGATCGGCCTATTTTTGACTCCATGTATTTCCCTGCTTTCAAGCAAAGGTATCTTGGCCACTATTTATTCGTTGAGAGCGATAATTTCGACTTCAATCCTATTGGTCTTGATGGTCAGAGCCGAACTGAAGCAAAGTGCAAGGTCTGTGTCAAAGCTTGAATCGTAGAAAATAATTTATCACCAAGACGATAAACAGACATTGTACTCTTCCCGTCATCCAGATCCTATTTTACGGATAAAGAGCACTATACCATGCTGTCAGAGTTCTGGAAATTTGATCGAAGGATGATTTACGAGAAGTACAAATGAATTGTCAAAGAATTGGAAAGTCTTGACAAAGGTTTTTCTCATAACTAATTTTAATTATTAGGACGATGTGGGAAATCCCTCTTAAGATCCCCATATGCCCTACGTTGTTAGCCCTACTGAGAATCCAAGACGCTCTATCGCCCCAGAGACAGGCCAAAACGATAGAATCAGTGGTTAAGCGCGGCCTTCAATTCATTCGAACCCGAATTTGTATGGTTCAACAATAAGAGGAAGACCTATCAATGGAAATTCTACCTGAAGACCTGTCATGGCTATCGATTTACAACATTCTGGTCGGCTCGATCGTACCACGCCCAATCGGTTGGATTTCAACTGTGAATCTGGTCGGGCAGCCAAACCTTGCCCCCTTTTCTTTCTTTAACGCGGTGTGTCCCAATCCACCGCACGTGTTGTTCTGCCCCAATGTACGCGGTACCGATCACCAAGCCAAAGATTCTCTCCTAAACGTGCGAGCAACCGGCGAGTTTGTGGTGAATATCGTTACTGAGGATTTGGCTGAAGCAATGAACCTGACTTCTACAGAACTGCCCGATGAGGTGAACGAATTCGAATTCGGCGATCTAAGCATAAGCCCATCCAAAGCAGTACGACCGCCTCGCGTGGCTGAGAGTCCCATTCATTACGAATGCAAGATGGTTCACATCTTCGATCTGGGGGACCAGCCGGGCGGGGGCAGCGTGGTCATCGGGCGGGTTGTACACATCCATGTAGATGAATCGGTTTTGTTCGGTAAAGATAAAATCGATGTGACGAGACTCAAACCCATCGGTCGTCTGGGAGGCAACGGATACTGCAGGGTCACGGATCTGTTTAAGATGGTAAGGCCGCCTTCTCAAATTAAAGTGGAATAGCTTTTTCGGTATTCCCTATTTTTTCTAACGATCCCTAAGACACTCAAACAGCATCCGAATTAAAAAAAATCATTCATTCCGCTATATTCAAGAGTTTAGAGAAAAAACTCCCCGACCCTTCATTTAAATAGATTTTTAGATTAATAGGATTCCTTATAGGCTAAATCCTTTACGGTTAATTTGTTTTTGAACAGATTGTAAGCCCAAATCTGGTAAATCAGTACAATAGGTATAAATATAATAACCACCGTCAACATTATCTTCAGCGTTAACGGGCTTGAAGATGCATTATGAGCTGTTAGACTGAATTCGGCGTTGATACTTGATGGAAACAGATTGGGATAGAGCCCGATAACACCGTAAAATGTCGCCCCGACAATCGTCAGCGCAGAAGCAAGCCAAGCCTTAAAAAACGCTTTCCTTACCAGAAATATTTTAATCCCAAAGAGGGCAAAAACCGTAATGAGGATAACAAGAAAAAAGGCGGGGTAGGCCAGGTAGTTATCATATAAATTAGTAGAAAATTTACTCCATATTAGAAAAATCACTGCTACACCTACTTCAACCGGCCAAAGTCTGTTGGCAATGGTTGCGGCTCTTAAATGAAGATTATCCTCTGTTTTGACGGCAAGCCATAGGGAACCGTGTACCAAAAAGAGAAGCAGAAAAAGCAAGCCACCCAAAAGCCCGTATGGATTAAGAAGTGTGAAGAGAGTCCCTTGGTACAGGCCATTTTTATCAATGGGGATTCCCTGGAATATATTTGCAAAGGCAACACCAAAAAGAAGGGCTGGCGCAAAGCTGCCTATAAAAATACATGTATCCCATATTTTTCGCCATCTTGGGTCATCTACCTTGCTTCTAAATTCAAAGGAAACACCGCGCAAAATCAGGGCAAAGAGGATCAGCATCAATGCCGAATAAAGGGAAGAAAACATTACGGCATATACTCTGGGAAATGCGGCAAAAGTGACGCCTCCGGCAGTAATCAGCCATACTTCGTTACCGTCCCATAACGGTCCTAGAGAGTTAATCATGATCCGTTTATCTTCATCGTTTTTACCAATAAATGGGTAGAGTGTACCAACCCCAAAATCAAATCCGTCTGTCATGAAAAATACTGCCCATAACAGGCCCCATAAGAAAAACCATATTGTTTGTAAAATCATTTTAACCTCCAATATAAAATATGATATTGAATCTCGATGGTTGACCCGGTTGACAATTTAGAATTTTAAATGATTGTCAGTGGTCAGTCGGATACGAGTTCGGGTCCTTTTTGGGCATTCTTGATAATCAGATAGAATCCGACGATGCCCAGAAGACCGTATACCAGAACAAACGCAATCAATGATGTCATCACCTGGAGACCTGCCACCGGAGATGCAGCATGCTGAGTTTTTAGCAACCCGTAAACAATCCAAGGTTGTCGTCCGACCTCGGCCAACATCCATCCCAGTTCACTGGCTATATAAGGCAATGGAATGGACCAGAGCATAATTTTCAAATAACGCGGGCTTTCAGTTAAACGCTTTCGTTTGAACCAGCCGATAATACACAAAATAGGAAACAGCGTTCCAAGGGCGACCATTACCCTAAAAGAAATAAACGAAAGGAAGACCGGCGGTCTTTCATCTTTGGGGAAATCCTTAAGCCCTTTAACCTCGGCGTTTATGTCACGATAACCTAAAAGGCTGAGAAGACCTGGGATGGAACCGATTTCAATACTATTTTTTTCATTTTTTTCATCAGGAATAGCAAACAGATAAATGGGGGCTCTGGTTGTCGTTTCCCAATGCGCCTCCATGGCGGCCAGTTTTGTGGGTTGGGTTTTTGTGACATGAACTGCGTGTAAATCTCCTTCAACAACAATAAAAATAGAAAAGATCAGGCCGAACGTTAAAGCCAAACGAAACGATTTTGTAAAGAAGTCAATTTGATGTTTTTTTAAAAGGTGATAGGCGCTAATGCCCATGATAAAAAAAGCGCTTAAAATATAGGCGCCTGGTACGGTGTGAAAAATTTCAAGAATGGCAAACTTGTTAAAAATCACTGCAGAAAAATTAACGAGTTCTGCCCTGCCGTCTCTGATGGCAAATCCCACAGGGTGCTGCATCCAGCCATTTGCCGTAAGAATCCATATGGCCGATATGTTGCTGGCTGCTGCGACTAGCCATATGACGACGGCATGGGCTCTCTTCGATAATTTCTTCCAGCCGAATATCCAGATGCCTATAAATGTCGATTCAAGGAAAAAAGCAACAGAAGCCTCTATGGCAAGAAGGGAACCGAACACATCGCCGACATAGGCTGAATATCTAGACCAGTTTGTTCCGAACTGAAATTCGAGGGTAATTCCCGTGACGACGCCGAGAGCAAAGTTAATGAGAAACAGCTTCCCCCAAAATTTTGTCATTCGAAGGTAAACTTCCTCTCCGGTTTTGACATATTTGGTCTCCATAATAGCGACCAAGATAGATAGTCCCAATGTCAAAGGGACAAACAGAAAGTGAAACATGGTGGCAGCTGCAAATTGTAAGCGTGAAAGCATAACTACATCCATAAGTACCTCCTTTCATAAAAAATAAGCATAGAACCTATCTCAAAAACAATCTAAGTCTCCATAGCGGTGTTGTGTAACGGTTCAAAATGTATTGCTCATCCCGCTTTCAGCGGGACTCCGCTTTTTCACCGTTTCACGCCCCCGATTCTCGGGATTTCGCAAAGCTCAACTTGCTGTTTATGAAGCCTAATCTTATTTTTGAGATAGGTTCTAATAAAATTATTAAAGGATTGCGGCCGCTTATTTCAGCTCAAGTTTAGATGGACAAAGCGTATCTATTGGCTCGCACATCCCTCCATCTTGAACCAATTTTGAAAAAGTGGCTTCACGAAGAGTTTCTCTCAATTGATTCCTGGCCTTTTGCCAGACATTATGGACGGCGCATGTAAAACTTCTTCCGCAGGAGTCGGGCCTCAAAATGCAATCATTAAGAAAAATTTCACCGATAATGGCCTCAATTACATCGAGCAGGCTTAATTTTTCAGGCGAAATCAAAAGACGAAATCCCCCTTTTGGTCCCTGAATAATTTCAAGAATACCGGATCGTGATAACTGTTGAGCGATCTTGCCAAGAAACTGATTCGGAACATCCATTTCTTGAGCAATTACTTTTTTATTAACAACAACACCCTCTTCCTGTGCAGACAAAAAGAGGACACAGCGTATAGCATACTCACTAGCTCTAGTTAATCGCATAAGATTACCTCGAATAAACAGGATATATAGGATCTTTTTAATCCTATATATGTCAAAAAAATAAATGTCAAGAATTTTTTACTTTTTTTATTTTTGAGAATGTAATATTAATAATATCTTATCTATCAATAAGTTAACCCAACTGAAGCAAGAAATAATATTTAACATGCTTTTTCTACAATAAGGAGGAACCCATGGAATTCAGGGCCAATACAGTGCTTATCACCGGCGGTGCATCCGGGATAGGATTTGCACTTGCAGAGCGGTTCGTTCAAGCGGAAAGCAGCGTCATCATCTGCGGACGCCGCGAACATAAATTAAAAGAAGCCCAGTCAAAATACCCACAGCTGGATATTCGAGTATGCAACGTGGCTGATCCGGCAGAACGTTCGGCATTGTTTGCCTGGGTAACAGAAACATACCCGTCGCTGAATATTCTCGTCAACAATGCGGGGATTCAACAACAGATTGAACTGCAACAAAAGCCCACTTGGGAAATGTTGGATGAAGAGGTGGCAATCAATCTTGAAGCCCCGATCCACCTTTCGATCCTTTTTATCCCCCATCTTTTGAAACAGAAACAGCCTGCAATCATCAATATTACGTCAGGGCTTTCCTTTGTGCCAAAGGCAAGTGTTCCTGTTTATTGTGCGACAAAAGCCGCGCTGCATTCGTTTACGCTTTCACTTCGACATCAAATTTCCAGCACGCCGATATCCGTCATTGAAATTATTCCGCCTGCTGTTGATACGGATCTGGGGGGAAAAGGGTTGCATACCTTCGGTGTGCCCGTCAATGAGTTCACGGATGCCATTGTGGAACAACTGAAAATGGGAAACATTGAAGCTACATATGGTTTTTCAGCTGAATCGAGCCATGCAACACGCGATCAGTTGGATGCACTCTTCAAGCAGATGAACCAACCCGTGTAGGTCAAAAATATCCTATAAAAACCTTCTGGAAAAGGGAGCGTTCATTTGTTTATAAGTTGATGGTAACCTGCAACCGGTTTTATCTTTCAATTAACCTCTGCCGTCCGAAATGCTCTCTCTGTTGCCCAAAATTTGATCTTTGTTGACTTGCATCAGAATTCTGCATACCACCCTCCGACCATCCTCTTCTATTCCTTGATTCCTGTATGTTGTCCATTGACTGCTTCTCCCTGACTCCTGGTCTCTGCA
>Ga0316578_10000221_pt1 | contig 16558 bp, 16 predicted proteins | sample J0NA_2_FD_203076 | JGI IMG/M metagenome (GOLD analysis project Ga0316578, IMG submission 203076) | Rhizosphere microbial communities from salt marsh grasses in Alabama, United States - J0-2_160517rDrC | ecosystem: Host-associated > Plants > Roots > Rhizosphere | place: USA: Alabama | collected... | reverse complement strand
AATCGCCCTTCTGGATCGTCTCGTCCCGCTGGTTGAGGACGACGACGTTGAAAGTGACGAACCCGCCGCCCAACCGCTTCATCTCTTTCTTCTGCTGGACCACGAACCGCGCGCGGATGGTGTCGCCGAACTTGACCGGGTTGCGGAACTTTGTTTCTACGCTGATGAGCGCGTCGGCGGTGCCCTCCATAAAGCCGGTGCGCCAGGCCAGGCCGCTGACGATAGAGAGGCCCAGCATGCCGTGGGCGATGCGCTCGCCGAACATCGTCTCCTTGGCGAACTCGGCGTCGGTGTGCAGCGGGTTATAGTCGCCGGAAAGGCCGGCAAAGATCACCACGTCGGTTTCGGTGATGGTGCGGGCGGGTGTCTCGAGGGCTTCGCCGACCTCGAACTCTTCAAAGTAACGTCCGGGGGGATGGGGTGATTCGCTCATTTTTACTCTCCTTTGTGATTGGTTGTCGATTGGCTGATTTTAGCACCAGGTCGCCGGAGCCGCAAATTCGGGCGCAAGCTCGGCAACTTCTCAGCCGGTGCAGGCTGCGGTATAATGACAACCTCAGTTCCAGATATAGAAACCACGCGCAGGGGGAATGGTTGCGCGGTACCGGGAGGTTCTGACGACGATGAAGCTAGCGAAGAAACTCGTCAAAAACGCGGGTATTTTGTGGCTGCGGTTCACCAAGCAAGGGCTACGCGTCTCGATGCTGTGGGCCGCCGACCACGCCGTGCGCATCCTCACCGGTGCGCCCATCCGCAGCGTGAGCCAGATCACGCCGCAGCTGCACGTGGGCGGGCAGTACCGGCAGCGCGGCTGGCCCGAGCTGGCGAAGCGCGGGATCACCGCGGTGGTCAACCTGCGCACCGAGTTCGACGATGCTGCGGCTGGCATTGCGCCGCAGCGCTACCTTTATCTCCCAGCGGTCGACGACACTCCTCCCACGCTGGAGCAGCTGCGCCAGGGAGCCGATTTCATCGCCGATGAGATTGGCCGCGGCGGCGGGGTGTACATTCACTGCGGGGCCGGGGTGGGCCGCGCGCCGACGATGGCCGCCGCCTACTTGGTTTCCACCGGCTTGACCCCCGACGAGGCCTGGGCGCGCATCCGCGCGGTGCGCCCCTTCATCCGCATCAAGCCGGAGCAGGCCGTGCAGATAGAGCGCTTCGCACAAGACGCGCGCTTCGCACAAGACGTGCGCTTTGCACAGGAGTAGTGGGGCACGGAATAACACGGATGCACACGAAAGATCTTTCGTGTGCATCCATTCCCAAATCGCACTCATCTGTTAGGCTTTGTGATTCGGGTAACGTTTTGCCGTGCAACCTCGCTACGGTTCGACGTATTCTTGCAAGAATTCCTGGACAGGGCTGACCGGTGGATAGACGTACGAATCTTCTTCTTTGTCCGAGAACATGTGGAACATCGGGCAGGCCTCGAACTCGGCTTTCACCGTGGTGGACCCCAGCTCCTCTCCAGAGTGGGCTGCATACACTTTCACTTCGTAAGTGGTCTCGTAGACGTGGAGCATGTATTCTTCGTTGTCATCGTCGTCTTCGTAAGCACAGTCTTCGGCCAGGGTGCTTTCGATGCCCGTCATGCACACGACCAACTCTACGGTGCCAAAGTTCCCCCCATAGTCGACCATCCACGGGATGGGCAGCTCGAATGAGGAGGGGGATAGGTCTAGGTAGCTGTCGTCTGCTGTGTCGCGTTTGAACACGACCACGGGATGGATTCTGCCCGATCCTGCCTCCGGCTCGTAGGCCGGGGCACGGTCTATCGTACCGCGGCGGCACACGTCTTCAAAGTCAAAACTCGCCAAGGGCCTCTCGGTGGGTTCCGGCGTCGGCGTGCTTTCACCGCAGGCGGCCAGTAGCAGCAGCCCGATCAGGGCTATCGGGAGCATAGTGCGCATCTTGATGGACATACTTCCTCCTGTTTTGTGGATTTGTGCGCTATTATAACATGCGTGCGTAACAAGACCGTAACGGCCTTTACATCAAATTTCAAATTGGCGGCCATTGTAAAGGTGGGCTTTATCTGTTATGATGGGATCAAGTCGGTCCTTCTGTGAGTGGGAGGTGTGAGTTGAGCAAACAGCTAGCTTATCTGGAAGTGCGCGGGCCGGATGGGCAGGAGTTCAAAGTCGATCTGGAGAAGGATCGGGTGACGGTCGGCCGGTTTCACGACTTTAACGACGTGGCGCTAGAGCCCGATCCGCAGCAACTCGTCACGCGGAAGGTGCATTGTGCCATTGAGCAAGACGCGCAGGGCTGGTGGGTGGTCGATAACGGGAGTGTGAACAGAACCTTCGTGCGACGGGACCAGGAGTTGGCGATAGTGGATGGTCGGGCATCCATCAAGGATTGCGACGTCATCTGCATCCTGGGCAGGCTGACGGAGGCTGGCACGCCTATCTACTGGGAGCTGACCTTCCGGGACCCCTTAAGGACCCAGCGTGTGGAGCAGGTGCTGCGCTTTGCGTATCTGGAGTACGATTGGCTACAGGCCAAGCTCTACCGCGTCGATGGTACAGAAAGGCAGGGGATCGAGGGGCTGCGCCCGCAGGAGCACAAGCTGATCCGCTATATGGATCATCGCAACCGGACGAACGGTAGCGTGCCGGTGATGTGCACGTACGAGGAGATCATCACCGCAGTCTGGGGAGATGACCCTTATCACACGGAGGGTGAGGTCTCTCACCTGGTCTGGGAGTTGCGCCAAAAGATCGAGGCGGATCCAAAGGAGCCCCAGTTTCTACAGACGGTGCGGGGGATGGGGTATCGCCTGGTGACGCTTCCTGCCGTGGAGTAGAGAGAGGTCTGGGATTCGTAGGGTACGGTGAGCGATGCGTGGTAGAGGGAGCTCGATGCCGAAAGGACAGCTTACAGCGCGACTGGAGATTCGCCTGTTAGGGGCGTTCCAGGTGACGTTGGACGGCGAGCCGCTGGAGGGGATTCGCTCGGACAAGACGCGTGCGCTACTGGCTTATCTGGCGGTTGAGGATGATCGCCCTCACAGTCGGCAGGCACTGGCCACGCTGCTGTGGGGTGAGCATTCTGACGAGGCGGCTCGGGCCAGCCTGAGGTCGTCGCTTTCCAACTTGCGCCAGAGGTTGGTTCGTCAGATCATCCCCGACAGCGATTCACCACTTCTGGACACTACCCGCCACGCGGTCAGCTTCAACGCCGATCCCGGCACCTGCTGGCTCGACGTAGCCGAGTTCGACGCCCTGATGGATGCCTGCTATGTGCATATGCACGCGCACTCGCACCGGGACTTGGCTCACTGTCCGGCCTGCATCGCGCGGCTGGAACAGGCCGTGGCGCTGTATCAGGGCGACTTTCTTTCTGGACTGGCGTTGCCCGACGGCCCTGCTTTTGACGAGTGGCGCGTGATTCAGCAAGAGCGTTACTATCAGCGGATGCTGGTTGCGCTGGAAGCACTGGCCGCTCACTACGTCACCGTCGGCGACTATGTCAAGGCACGAGGATACGTGCGGCAGCAGCTCACGCTGGAGCCCTGGCGGGAGGAAGCTCACCGGCAGTTGATGCGCGCCCTAGCCCTCGACGGCCAGCGCAGCGTCGCCCTGGCCCAGTACAAAACCTGTCGGCGCGTCTTGGCCGACGAGTTGGGCGTGGAACCGGCGCCAGAGACGGAGGCGCTGTGCGAGGAAATCCGGACCGGCGAGTTGGCCCCCGCCCTATTGGTAAAACGTCTGGCACCCAGGCAAGCCGATGACTCCGTCGTTTGGATCAGCCTCCGCCCCAGCGCTAACACCGATCTGGACAGACTCTTTAATGTGCTATCCGGCGCCCTGGACGAGTTCGGCGACGCCAAGCTGCACGCTTTTCTCCCCTCCGGCGCTCAGGTGCCGGCACCGCTGGCCAATTGACGCACACCTCAGCTTTCTGACTCCCTGGCGACAAACGGCATATGGTACCACAGTGGGGCCTCGTCCGCGCCGAGGTCGGGCAACAGGCGAATGGGCCTCACATCGCCGTCGATATCGAACGGCACCTCTGTCCAAGTGCCATGGTCGATGGCGGCTGATCCTGAGCTGAGGTGGTATCCATCAACGGTAAACGCTGGCGTGCCGGTGATGGCGTTGGTGATGGTGACCGTGCCAGCGCCTGCGGTGTTGGCCGTCGTGTTATCGTACCACAAGACGCCATTCAGCTGGGCAGCGGTGCCTGTTTCCGTCTCGAGACCCGTGCCGTGGTTGGTCAGGATGGTGTTTGTCATCATGACGAGGGTGGCGCTGACACCCTGTCCGAGGTAGACCCCACTGCCGCGTCCGTCGATGGACGACGTGCAGCCGTTGCGTGCGATGGTCGTGTGCGTCAAACGGGCCGACGAGCCGTCGACGTACAGGCCGCCGCCCTGGTTGGCGACTTGGTTATCTATGATGGCATTGTTGACCAGCCCCGCGGTGCTCCCACCGTGCAGGTACACACCCCCGCCGCCGGCCCACGACGCGCTCTCTCCGAGAGCCGCGTTCCCGGCAATGACGTTGTCTTCAAGCGATGCTCTGCTGGCCCACAGGAGCATCCCGCCGCCGCTGGCCCCCGCAGTGTTGGATAGGATCGCATTGCCGATGAGGGTCGCTTCGCTTGCGTGCAGATATAGCCCGCCTCCTACCAGGCTGGCGGTGTTGGAATAAACGATGCTGCCGCTGATGGTAAGCGTGGCGCTGACGACGCATATCCCTCCTCCGCCATCGGCGATGCCACCTGCAGCCGTCGCGTCGCCGCCGGTGATGCGCAGCCCTTCGAGGGTAGGGCTGGCGCCCTCGGCGACGTAGAAAACGCGCCCTTTCTGCTGGGCGTCGAGCGCCGTGGGGTTAGCCTCGGGGTTGGGGGGATCGGCAAAGCCGTTCGTCGTCGTGTAGCCGCCGCGTATGGTGACGGTCTTGCTGATGTAGACGGCCTGCGTCGTCTCGGCGCGGATGCTGAAATCGGTGTAGGTGCCGGATGCGACCTTGATGACGTCGCCCTCGCCGGCTGCATCGACGGCAGCCTGGACGCTTGTATAATCGCAGGGGCCATCGGCAGGCCGGCAAACGGTGATCGTGCTACTGGAGGTTGCGGCGCGTGCTGCAGATGGGGATGCCTCGCGCAATGTCCACAGCAGGGCTGTGATCAGGATCAGTCCAAGGACGAAGGAAATGAGTAGATGCTTGGTTTTCATGACTTGCCCTCCTCTCAGATGTGCTGGATTGGGTGCGTTGAAAGCGCCAAGCACTCTCATTATAAGTCACCGGTGGCCCGATTGCAAGGTTTTTTTGCGGTTTGTTTTTGTAATTGCTAACCCTTGCGAAGGTTTGAGGCCAATTTACTGGCAACGGTGGCTCGGTTTGACGAAACAACTTTCGCTTACAGACGTGATTCGAAACCTTCGCAAGGGTCAGTTGAACGATCGGTTTTTCAGCACCTGCGCGATCTTGCGGTCGGCCACCGACATCGGCAGCGCGTCCAGCTCGGGGAGGGATACCCAACGGAAGGCGGCACAGTCGAGGCAGCGGGGCGTGCCTTTCACCACGCGGCAGCGGAAGGCGTGCAGCGTGATGCGAAAATGGGTGTAGGCGTGCTTGACCACGGTCAGCAGCTCGCTCACCTCGACCTGCACATCGAGCTCCTCGCGCATCTCGCGGGCCAGGCACTCGGGCAGCGTCTCGCCATCCTCACGCTTGCCGCCGGGGAACTCCCACAGTCCGCCCAGCATGTCGTCGGCGTTGCGCTGCGCCACCAGCACGCGCCAATCTTTATCGACCGTGACCGCAGCGGCCACGTCGTAGTGGGGCGTGCGTTTTCGCGGGTGCTTTACCGGCAGCGATGCCTGCTCTCCCAACGCGTGGGCCTGGCACGACTCGCGCAGGGGACAGTGGTCGCACTGCGGCGTGCGCGGCGTACAGACGGTGGCTCCCAGCTCCATCAGCGCCTCGTTGAACGCGCCTGCCTGCCCGGGTGGGAGCAGGCGCTGTGCCAGCGCCTCTAGCTTCCGCTGCACCGCCGACCGGCTCACGTCCTCACGGATGGCAACCACGCGCGCCAGCACACGTCGCACGTTGCCGTCGACGGCGGGCGTGTCTTGCCCGAAGGCAATGGAGGCCACCGCCCCGGCGGTGTAGCGGCCCACGCCGGGCAGGGTTAGCAACGCCTCGAACGTACCCGGAATCTGGCCTCTGTGCTGGGCCACAATCTGTTGGGCAGCGGCGTGCAGGTTGCGGGCGCGGCTGTAGTAGCCCAATCCCTCCCACAGCTTGAGCACGTCCTCCAGCGGCGCAGCGGCCAGTGCTTCGACGGTGGGAAAGCGAGCCAGAAAGCGCTCGTAGTAGGGCACGACGGTATCGACCTGTGTCTGCTGCAACATCACCTCCGCCAGCCACACGCGGTAGGGGGAACGAGCATCCCTCCAGGGCAGATCACGGGCCTCGATGGCGAACCAATCAAGCAGACGTTGTGCAAAGTCGACGCGGGTTTTGGGGTCGAGCATGACGGCACAACTATACCTCGGTTGCGGCAAAGATCAAGCGCCGACGGGCGCATTTCAGCCCTGGGGTGAAGATTGTTTTTTCAATCGATGTGTTATACAAGTGCTCACAGTCCCAATCTGCAGGGGCTGAAATGCGCCTCACGAATTGCACATTGGGCAGTTTCTGCTATTATTGCTCGTAGAGCAAGCGTTCAGATGACCGGCACTTTTGCGCTGCTTCTGGTAAGATATACTCAATGCTTACCTGGATGACTTCTTGAGGCGGTCACTATCTACGTGCCGGTTATTTGCGCCGTTACAACAACCATCGACGAGGGCGGGGATGAAGATTGGCATCATCGCAGACACCCACGATGAAACGGATCAATTGCGAGCTGCGTTGGAGATATTGCAAGCCGAGGGCGTAAAGACGATCCTCCACTGCGGCGATGTTTGCGGACCGCACGTGATTCGCTCTTTGGCTGGCTTTGACGTGTGGTTCGTGCAGGGGAACATGGACGGCGATTTCAAGCTGACCCAGGCGGTCGAGGAGGTTTTTGGACAGGGTCGGCTGGCTTGGCTGCAGAGACCTGCGTTGGATGGGACATCGGTGGCGATGTTACACGGGGATAACGAGGAGGCGCTGCAGAACCTGATCGCCTCGGGTGAATATGCCTACGTCTTCCACGGTCACACGCACAAGCGGCGCGATCAGACGGTGGGCCGTACCCGCATCATCAACCCCGGCCCGCTGGGAGGCAGGCATCCGCAGCGATATTCTTTCTGTATCCTCGACCTTGATACCGGGGAAGCGCGCTTTGTGGAGCTTGGATGACGGACGATCTCTATCGCTTTTCGACCACCCTTGAGGTGCGCTGGCGTGATGTGGACGCGCTGGGCCACGTCAACAACGCTGTCTACTTTAACTACCTGGAGCAGGCGCGCTTGCATTACATGCGCGAGCTGGGATTTCTGCCACCCAACTCTACTGCTGTCGGTGTCATCATCGCCGAGGCCAGTTGCCGCTTCGAGTCGCCGCTAAAGTTGGGCGAGCAGGTGACGATCCGCGCGCGGGTGAGCGGGTTTCGTAGGTCGAGTTTCATCTTCGAGTACCGGATCGAGGGAGAGGATGGGCGGCTGGCGGCCACTGCCCAAACGGTGCAGGTGTGCTACGACTATGAGGAGCAGCGCCCTAGCCCCATACCCGACGCGTGGCGTGAGGCTTTCGACGCCTATGAACCCGGATTGCAATCAACACACTAACCAATCAATCAACTAGCTACTTACTCAAGGAGACACATTCATGGCAAAAATCAGACCTCTGTCGGCGCGCAAGCTGTGCCAGGAGTGTAAACCGTCGCAGTTCAAATTCAAAACCACGGATGATTTGGGGGATCTGACCGACGTCATCGGGCAGGATCGAGCGGTGGAGGCGATCCAGTTTGGCATTGGCATTCAGCGTGAGGGCTACAATCTATTTGCACTGGGCCCCAGCGGCACGGGCAAGCGCACCACCATCGGTCAGTTTCTTGACCTAAAGTCTGCCGCGGAGCCGACTCCTCCTGACTGGATCTATGTCAACGATTTTGAGAAACCTCACAAGCCGCGCGCTATCAAGTTGCCGTCGGGATTGGGGGTCGTGCTGCGCGACGATATGGAGGAGTTGGTCGAGGAGTTACGCACGGCGATCCCTGCCGCCTTTGAGAGTGAGGACTATCGCACGCGCAAGCAGGAGGTCGAGGAGGAGTTCAAGGAGCGGCAGGAGCGGACCTTTGCCGCGGTGCAGAAGAAAGCCCAAGAGCGCAGTGTTTCGCTGATTCGCACGCCGGTTGGACTGGCGTTTGCGCCCATGCGGGACGGGGAGGTCGTCAGCCCGGAGGATTTTCAGAAGCTTCCGGAGGAGGAGCGCAAGCAGGTCGAGGGCGAAATTAGCGGGCTCCAGGAGCAGCTTCAGGAAGCCATATACCAGGTGCGCCAGTGGGAGCGCGAGGCGCGGGACAAGATGAAGGAATTGGACCGCGAGGTGGCGATGTTTGCAGTAGGCCACTTTATCGACGAGCTGCGCCAAAAGTATGCCGAAATGTCCGAAGTAGTTGATTACCTGAACGCGGTGCAGGAGGATGTGATCGAAAACGTGGAAGAGTTCCGCAAGACAGAGGAGGCACCGCAGATCATGGGCATTCCGCTACCACCTTCGCTGGCGGAAGCACCTCTGTTCCGGCGCTACCAGGTGAACGTGATCATCGATCACAGCGAGTCGGCGGGCGCGCCGGTGATCTTTGAGGAGCATCCGACCTTCAACAACCTCATAGGGCGCGTCGAGCATATCGCCCAGATGGGGGCGCTGGTGACCGATTTTAACCTGATCAAGGCCGGAGCGTTGCATCGTGCCAACGGCGGCTACCTCATTGTGGATGCCCGGGAGTTGTTGTTGCAGCCCTATGCCTGGGATGGACTCAAGCGCGTCCTGCGTTCGCGGGAGTTGCGCATCGAGTCGTTGGGGCAGGCGCTGAGCCTGGTGAGCACCGTCTCTCTGGAACCCGACCCCATCCCGCTGGATGTCAAGGTTATCTTGATCGGCGAGCGGTTATTGTATTACTTGCTCTATCAATACGATCCCGACTTTGGCGAGCTGTTCAAGGTCGAGGTTGACTTTAACCAAGAAATGGAGCGCTCGCCGGAGGGTAACCAGCTCTATGCTCGGTTGATCGCCACTCTGGCCCGCCGGAATGACCTGCGTCCCTTTGACCGGCGAGCGATTGCGCAGATCATCACTCGCAGCGCCCGGCTGGCAGGCGATGCCGAGAAGGTTTCCGTGCACCTGCTCAGCGTCTCTGACTTGCTGCGTGAGGCCGACTACTGGGCCGAGGAGGTGGGCCACAAGGTGGTGCAGGCAGACGATGTCAAGCGTGCGATCAAAGCCCAGGTCTATCGCTCCGACCGGGTGCGCGAGCGCGTACAGGAGCAGATCCGGCGTGGCACGATCCTGATCGATACGCAAGGTGAGCGGGTGGGGCAGGTGAATGGCCTCTCAGTGCTGATGCTGGGCAACTTTAGCTTTGGGCAACCCAGCCGCATCACCGCCCGCGTTAGTATGGGCAGTGGCAAAGTGGTGGATATCGAGCGTGAGGTCGAGTTGGGCGGTCCCATTCACTCCAAGGGAGTGCTCATCCTTTCGAGCTTTCTCAGCTCGCGTTATGCGCCCAAGCATCCGCTTTCGCTGTCGGCGAGCCTGGTGTTCGAGCAATCCTACGGGGGTGTGGAGGGGGATAGCGCCTCGATGGCGGAGCTGTGCGCGCTGCTCTCGGCGCTGGCAGAGGTGCCCATCAAGCAGTCGTTGGCTATCACCGGCTCTGTCAACCAACACGGCGAGGCGCAGCCCATCGGCGGTGTCAACGAAAAGATCGAGGGCTTTTTCGACGTGTGCAGCGCGCGAGGCTTGACGGGCGAACAAGGGGTGATCATCCCAATCTCTAACGTGCAGCATCTTATGCTGCGCCACGACGTCGTCGAAGCGGTAAAGGCGGGCCAGTTCCAGGTCTATGCCATCGAGACAGTGGATCAGGCGGTCGAGCTGCTGACCGGCGTGCCGGCCGGCAAGCGTGACAGGACGGGCGATTTTACAGAGGGAAGCATCAATCAGCGGGTCGAGGCCCGGCTGATCGAGTTGGCCGAGACGCAGCGAGATTTTTCTTCGCCTCCTGAGAAGGAGGAGGCCAAGCAAGAAGGGTAGATAATGAACGCACGGAATGACGAGGTATCATTTCGGCGTATCCTGGTGGCGCTGGATGCCTCGAATCACAGCCTGGCGGCGCTTGAGGCCGCTGTCGAGTTGGCCGCTGCGATGAAGGCGGAGCTCGAAGGCCTTTACGTCGAGGATGTCAAGCTGCTGCGTGTGGCAAGCTCTCCTGTGACACGGGAGGTACGGTATCCGTTCGTCTCTACCGCTCAACTGGACTCTGAGTATATGGAGAGGCAGTTGCGGGCACAGGCCGCGCAAGCGCGGCGGGCTCTCCTAACCGCCTGCGAGAAACAAAAGGTCAAGTGGACCTTTCGCATCGTGCGTGGAGAGGTGGCTCACGAGATAGTGGCGGCGGCGGAGGAGGTCGACATGCTCATCCTGGGCAGGGTGAGCCGCCCGCTTGTCCGGCAGATACGGCTTGGGTCCACTGCCTTGGCAGCAGTGGTACATGCTCCATGCTGTGTGCTCTTGCTCAAGCGTGATATGGGCATCGTACCGCCGGTTATGGTGGCCTATGATGGTTCGCCTGCTGCCCAGCGGGCTCTGAGGATAGCGACGCGCCTGGCGAGAAAGAACGGAGGTTACCTGGCTGTGTTGGTCGTAGCTGATACGTCAGAGGTGGAGTATCGGCTGCAGGCCGAAACCGCCGACTGGCTGCGCCGCCAGGGGCTTTTGGTGCGCTTCCGGCGTCTTTCAGAGGTGAGCGCACCGGCCTTGCTGCAGGCGTTGCAGGCCGAGAGGAGCGGTGCCCTGGTGTTGAGTGACACGATCCTGCACCTGGCATCGCTTCAGAGGTTTTTGGACGAGGTGGACTGTCCGGTGTTGTTGGTGCGGTCGGGTGCTGGAGGTGCAAAGTGACCCGCTTGCTGCTCATCCGGCACGGCGCTAACGACGCTCACAAAGAGGGCATCTTGACCGGTTGGACGCCCGGCGTGCACCTCAATCAGGAGGGACGCGCCCAGGCAGAGGCCCTGGCTCAGCGCTTGGCCTCGACCGAGATCGAGGCGGTTTACTCCAGCCCTCTTGAACGGACCCTGGAGACAGCAGAGATTGTCGCCGCGCCCCACAACTTGCCGGTGGTGGTGCGCGAGGGCCTGGGCGAGGTCCGCTTGGGGCGCTGGACAGGGCAGTCGCTTGAAAAACTGCGCAAGCGGCGACTTTGGCGGAAGGTTCAATTTGTGCCCAGCATGATGCGTTTCCCTGGCGGGGAAAGTTTTTTGGAGGTACAGTCGCGGGCCGTGGCAGAGCTGGAACATCTCAGCTCGGAGCATCCAGAGCAGACGATTGCCGTCATCTCCCACGCCGATGTGATCAAGGCCGCCGTGGCTTACATCATCGGATTACACCTGGACTTGTTCCAGCGACTGGTGATCGCTCCGGCCTCGCTGACGGTGTTGGATTTGGGCGGTCTGATGCCTCACCTGTTGTGTCTGAACGACATCAGCCACCTGCCAGCTGTTTTAGAGGAGAAGAGGAAATGAACCAACCCGAATGGATCGAGCTGAGTCGGGTGGATTTCGTCACCATCGATACCATCGGCCCGCCGGGACAGCGGGTGTTCTATCTGCAGGCAGCGCAGGACGACTTGCTAGTGACGTTGATTATCGAGAAGGAGCAGGCCGCTGCAATAGCCGTCGCCGTCGGCGGTGCACTGCGGCAGCTAGGTGAGGACTTTGAGGAATCCGAACCTGGGAGTATGGAGCTAATCCTTCCGGTCGAACCGCTCTTTCGTGTGGGTAAGTTAGAGTTGGGTTACGAGCAAGAGCGTGACATGCTCGCTATCGTGGCCGAGGAGCTTGCGCCAGAGGGACAGGAGGGAGGCAGGGTTCGTATCTGGGCCACTCACGAGCAGATGGCTGCGTTGGCTCGCAAGGCCGCCGTCGCTGTTGCTTCTGGACGCCCAATCTGTCCGTTATGTGACGAGATCATCAACCCTGGCGAAGAGCACGTCTGCGTGCGAGACAATGGACACAAGCGCCTCTACAAGCTGGAAGGAGACTGACGCGGGCGACGCGATAGCCGTAGAGCCAGAGCAGGTCGTGCAACTGCTGTCTCAAGGGCGAGTGGAGCTTGTCGGACAGGTTCTCGCCAGTTCCAATATCATCTTTCTCGCCAGCGTGGCCGGCCAAGGCTTGCAGACGCTGGCGATCTACAAGCCGTATCAGGGAGAGAGACCGCTATGGGATTTTCCTCCCGGTACCCTCTGCCTGCGGGAGGTGGCTGCCTACGTGGTCAGCCAAGCACTCGGCTGGCCGCTGATCCCGCCCACGGTTTTACGCGATGGCCCTCACGGTGCCGGTGCTTTGCAGCTCTTTATCGACGCCGATCCCGATGCGACCTACTTTTCACTCTGCGAGGAGGAGCGCCTGCCCGATCTGTTGCCGATAGCCCTGTTCGACCTGCTGGCCAACAACGCCGATCGCAAGGGGGGCCATCTGTTGTTGGATCGGTGGGATCGCATCTGGGCGATCGATAACGCGCTCACTTTTCACGCTGAACCCAAGCTGCGCACGGTAATCTGGGACTTTGCTGGAGAGCCGATCTCGGAGGCATATCAAGCCGATTTGCACGAGCTGCAGGAGCGATTGGGCGACGAGGGGCCGTTGCGTGAAATGCTGTCCAAGCTGCTCGCTGAGGAGGAGATCGCCGCACTGGGCGCTCGTCTTTCGGCTCTGCTGGAGAACCCCGTCTTTCCCTACCTCGATCCCGACCGCCGTCAAGTTCCGTGGCCGTTGGTGTAGATCGTAAAAATAAGCCCCACCACACACGTGTGGTGGGGCTGCGTGATTCCGTGTCGATGCCGGCCGTTTAGCCTTCTTCCATCGGGCGCCTTGGTTCTGCGTCCACGACCGTGGCCTGCGGGGGTCGCTGTGGAGGGGTAGGCTGCGCTTGCGTCTGGGTCTTGGGCGCCTCGATCATCGGTGGTTCGATGTCGCCGTGCATCATCGTCTGCCCGCGAAGATAAGCACCCTCATTGAGCAGCAGCGAGTTGATGGTCAGATCGCCCCATACGCGCCCGGTGTCTAGGATTTCCACCCTGTTGCCGGTGATGTTACCCTTAATTGCACCGGAGATGGAGATGTTGTTGGCGTTGATCTCGGCGATGACTTTTGCGCCCTCCCCGATAACCAAATTTCCGGTGATGTCGATTGAGCCTTCAAAGACACCATCAATGCGGATGCCGCCGTCAGACTGGATGTCGCCCCGGAAGTAAGCGTTAGGGCCGATGATGGTTTCGATCTTGGAGACGGGAGCGGCTGCTTGTGGTGCTGCTGCTGCCTGTGGTTTTTCTTTTCCAAACACGGGTTAAAACCTCCTTACCATAGAATGCATACTTCGTCGGACGTTGGAATGATACATCAGCGGTGAGCTTTTGTCAATCGCGGCTGTTTGTGCTGTGGTTTGTTGCTCCGGAACCGACGACGGTCTTCCGGGCCTCTGCCAGTGCTTGTTCTTCTTCTTCGCCTAAGGGCTTTGGTGAGAGCCACCCTTGCACCGGTTTAGCATAGACGCGCGTCTTCCCACGGCCGTAGAGTGCCGAGACGACGACGCCGTTTCCCTCGCCATCTGCCATCGCCAGGGCAAAGCTCTGATCGCCGCCTGTATCCTGAAAAGCGCGAAACCGTACCAATCCCACGCCCTGTACGACGTGGGCCAACGTGTCGTCGATCTGTTTGGTTTGTGCCACCAGCCGCTCGGTGCGCGCGTTCGTCTCTGAAAGGCGAGCAGCCAAGTTTCCCAACGCTGCACCTAGGCTGGTGTCTCCTTCATCCGCGACGAACATCTCATCGCGGCGGCTCTGTAACCGGCGCAGTCGGACCTGCAGGTCGAACACCCACACGACGCCGAGGATCACCAACACGGTCAACGCTACCGACCAAATTAACAGTGCAACTTCCATTGCTTCCTCCTGCTACTTTACCTGTACCGGCCCTAGGATGATCCGATCGCCGGTCAGTTCTGCCAAGTTTACCACAGGAAGTCGTCGATGGGAAGTCATTCCATACATTCCTGCCTCCAGATAATAGTCGCCTGGCGGCAGATCCGGCGGGATTTGCAGCCGATAGGGATCATCTACCGTCTGCCCTGGTAGCCATTTTGGAAACCAGAGATAGGTGGGAAAGGAGCCGCCCAACGGTGTGTCATCGGGGTTGACCCCCTGGACAGGGCGATTTCCTGCGTCCATCAGGTGGATAAATATGGTGTAGCTATCGCGCGGCGAGGATAGGCCGCGCCAGGTGAGGGTCAGGTGGATGACCTGCCCGGGCTGCACGACCAGTGGCTTTTCCCAGTTGGCCCGGCGAATCTGCAATCCGACTCGCGCGCTGGCTCTCAACAGCGCGACCTGATTATCGAGGTTCGCCAGGGCATTTTTCGCTATCACGCTCTCCGCCAGCGGAGGTAGCACGGTGATAGTCGTCAGTTCCACTGTGTTCCCGCCACTGGAGAGAGCTAGCTCCGATCGCCCGCCGCTCAGATCGGCATACCCCAGGCTCAATGGGTACTCCCCCGGCGACAGGCCGAAGGGCACCGGCAGTTCGTACTCTTCGACGATGGTCTCGCCCGGCTGCCATTGAGGGGTGTTGAGACGGCTGTCGGTCGTCCAGCGGGCCTCGAACGATCCCAGGCAGGCATACGGCATCCAGTACACTTCTAATGGCTCCGTCACGCTTTGATACAAGACTAGTCGCAGCGGCTCGCCTGCGCGCACCGTCGTTGCGGGCAAATCGTAGCCCAGGATATGCACGCGGTCGTCGGCCCAGATGTCGAGTGTGTGGGATGGCGTGCCATCGAATGCAGCCGGCAGGAGGACGCGGTAGAACGGGCCATCGGGGATGAGGCGCAGACCCTCGTCGCGCAGCGCCGGGCGATACCCCACCACGTAGATGGGACCTTCCTCGGCATTCTCCCACACGTTGCGCACCCACGTAGGACCGTCGGTGGGGTTGACGTAGACCACCTTTTTCACGTCGGCTTCGTCCAGCTCATCACCGTAGACGTGGGTGTGGACGAGGAGGGGCGTCAGGTGCTCCCAGTCGGAGAGGATCACCGCACCCTCGCCGCGTCCGGCAAAGCGCTCGTACAGGGCGGCGACATAGTCGTCGGGGGCGGTGAAATCGCGCAGGGAGATGCCGTGTTGGAGGTTGAGCGTACCTTGGTAGATGAGGAAAATGAACAATGAACAATTAACAACGACCAATGACCAGCGGGCACTGGCCGATGAGAATTTGTGCGTTGTCTTGGTAAAAAGGTCGGCGACGGCGATGGTGCCGAGCCCGGCGAGGACGGCTAGGACAGCAAAGGGGTTGAGCAGATAGGCCATAATATCTTGGTAAAAGTTGATGGTAAAGGCGACGTGGACGAGGATGAAAAGGCCTAGGAGTACAGCGGCCTTGGGCGCGCGGCGTGCCAGGAGGATCAGGCCTGCCAGGATTAGGAGAACGATAGGGAGTGAGAACTGGAGCCTCAGGAGCGACCACAGGACCACGATCCGGGCGGGTTGGTCGGCCAGGCCAAAGTGGCCAAAGTTGACCCGCAACCCCTTGGCCGTGACGTGGTTCAGGAACCCCTCCCAGGTGTTCATGTCGGTGGGCTGGAAGCCGGGGGGCATATTAGGGCTGCGCAGGGGAAAATACAGGAGTGGGGTCAATCCTATCAAGAAACAGAGGGCCAGCACCAGGAGCAGCCGCCAGCGGCGCAATATACGGAATCTGACCAAAAGGATAAAGAGGCCGTAGGCCGGGCCGCCCATCAGGGTGATAGGGTGATGGGTGGCCGAGAGCCCCATCGCGAGGGCAAAGGCGATCAGCCATCGATCATTCTCTGTGCGCCACCATGATGTCAGCAGCCACAGGTGGGTGGCCGTCAGTGCCACGCTGACCACATGGGCGTTGGAGTGGATCGAATGCTGCCACAGGTCGGGGGTGACGGCGATGCAGAGGGCGGCAAAGAGAGCGGGGATCTGCGATTTACGTTTTGTGATTTGTGCTTGGAGATTGTGCGTAGTCAAGTAAACGACTGCGACGGACCAAGCTCCTGCGGCAGCTGCCAGCAGATTGGTGCGGTAGGCGATGGTACCCACCGGGACGACCGCCTGCCAGAGTCGGGCCAGCAGGGTGTAGAAGGCATACCCGGGCGGGTGGGCGATGACGGGGATGGCCGGGACGAACTGGTACTCGGATGGGTCGCCAAAGACGGTGCCCGGTGCGGCGGTGGCGGCATAGAGGGTGAAGGTAAGGGCGAATAGGATAAAAGGTATGATGCGAGATAGCTGGTTGGTTCGTTGGTTCGTTGGTTGGTTGGCCGGTTGAGTGGTTTCCATAGACGGCGGGCATTATAACACT
>Ga0316578_10000220_pt1 | contig 16564 bp, 11 predicted proteins | sample J0NA_2_FD_203076 | JGI IMG/M metagenome (GOLD analysis project Ga0316578, IMG submission 203076) | Rhizosphere microbial communities from salt marsh grasses in Alabama, United States - J0-2_160517rDrC | ecosystem: Host-associated > Plants > Roots > Rhizosphere | place: USA: Alabama | collected... | reverse complement strand
TGGGTCATCTGAGGTTGCGAGGACAAGGCCACGGACAGTGCCATTCCACCCATGTTCGCCAGCAATTCCTGGCTCATGCGCTCGTTGCCGTGATTGGCGAGGGCATGGCCCACTTCATGCCCCAAGACGACAGCTAGGCCCGTTTCGTCCTGGGTAAAGGGCAAGATGCCGGTGTAGACCGCCGCCTTGCCGCCGGGCATCACCCAGGCGTTGGCGGTCTCGTCGTCCTCGATCAGGTTAAACTGCCATTGAAAGTCCTTTATCAAGTCCTTATGGCCGGTTTCTGCCAGAAAGGACTCGGCCGCTTTCGCAACCCGATTTCCCACCCTTCTGACCATGGCGACTTTTTGGTTGTCGGTGGAGAGCTTACTCTTTTGGAGCACCTCGTTGTACTGTTGCAGGCTGAGTGTCAGCAGCTCGCTTTCAGGGACCAAATGCAGACTCCGGCGGCCGGTGATGGGGACTTGGGCACATCCCCACGCGACGGCAGCCAGCATAACGATCCCAAAAATCCGTCTTAGATTCCTTTGGTTACGCGTCAGCGTCTTTTTCACCGGCATTCTGATTTACTCCTTAACTCGTAGTTGCTTTGAACGGTTTTCCCGGATGCGTGAAATCTCTGACATCAAATCAATCTGAATCTGCTGAATCTCGACCGATCGCTACCACTGGTACGATAAAGGTGGATTCTTATTCTTGCGGAGAATTTCTGTCGGCAGCCCGCACGGATACCATGCTCTTCTCGACACGCTGAGCGCACGACACTATTTCGCATAAGTCATGATAAAATCTGCTATTGATTTTCGGTCTGCATCGGTGAGTTGCTTGGTTTTTTCGATGTGCCGCTTCATCATTCCCGCCTTGTCGGGTTTGACGATTGCCTCGGTCTCCCCGTTCAGGTAGCGCGTCAACTGGACCTCTTTACCCTGATACATATGGGCAATCTCCGTCAGCGATGGGTTCACCTTGGAGGAGCCTTCAGGTCGGTGGCAGGCCGTACAGCCCTGAGATTTGAACAGGTCTTTGCCCTGCTCGGCTGCTAAGCCCGGTGCGCCAAACCAAACGACGGCAATAAAAACAACGATGACCCTTTTCATCTTACACTCTCCTTTATTGACGTTCTTCGTAAATGTCCCGGATCCGATCCTGCAAAAAAATGTGGTCGAATTCTCTCTTATCGGCCGACGCGTACCACTGAAAAGCCTTTTCGCGGCAAGCCGCACAGGCCTTGCGGGGGATGTGAACCGCCAAAAGACGAATCCCGCGGCTGGAAGATGAATCGATGCGCAGTGCCCCGGCACAATCGCCGCAAATGCGCACAGTTTCTTTCTGGGACTCGCGAATCATGTCGGTGTCATAAAAGATGTTTCGGTTGCGGTGGTCAAGTGTTTTCTCATTCAGGACCTGCGAGCGCTTGGTTTCGCGCTGGTCCCAGAGCCCCCGCACCGCTTCGCAGACCGTTTCGATGCGACGTGTCACTTCGGATCTCTGGCGGAGCCGCTGCGGGTCGTAATCCGGTTCCCTTACCTTGCTGTAGTCGATGCCGGCCATGGCCAGGATAATGCCGACATTGACATACGGTAGCGCTCCTTCGATGGAATACCCCCCTTCGAGCACCGCGATGTCGGGTTGCAGAAGGCTTGTCAGAGCGGCGTATCCCTGGGCGCAAAAGTTCATGTTGGTGATGGGGTCCGAATAGTGGTTGTCCTGGCCGGCTGAGTTGACGACGAGCTGAGGCTTGAAGTCGGCCAGGATCGGCAGGACCGCGTTTTTCAATGCGTAGAGAATCCCCTCGGCCGAAGTGTGCGGCGGCAGGGGGATATTGACGGTTGTGCCGAGCGCGTTCGGACCGCCCTGCTCGTTGGGAAATCCCGAGCCGGGATAGAGCGTACGACCGTCCTGGTGGATGGAAATAAAGAGCGTGTCGGGATCGTGCCAGTAAATGTCCTGAGTGCCGTCACCATGATGGCAGTCGGTGTCCACGATGGCAACCCGGTCGATCCGGTAGGCTCGACGGAGATATTCGATCATGACGGCTTCGATGTTGATGTTGCAAAATCCCCTGGCGCCGTGAACCACCCGCATGGCATGGTGTCCAGGCGGACGGACCAGGGCGAATCCCTTGTCGACCGTTTTTTCCAGTACCGCCATGCCGATGGTCTTGGCGCCGCCGGCACTGATAAGGTGAGATTCGGTGGTGACGCGCCACACATCCGGGACGCAAAAGTGCACCCGCTGAATGTCTTTTACGGTCGCCAAGTCCGGTTTGAATTCCAGGATGCCGTCGATATCGAACAAACCCTCTTCCTGCACCTGGTCTTGGGTGTAGAGCAACCGTTCTTCCCGTTCGGGATGGGTTGGGCTGATGGCCCAGTCGAAAGCCGGGAAAAACACCAGACCGGTCTTATGCTTGGCTTTTAACATTAATTTTTTTTAGGCACTCATGGCCCCTTATGCCGTCACGGTTCATGAAATTTGAGCGGTCCATCGTTCGTAATCGCTTATCAATCCGGGCTTGATCTGTACTTTTACCCTTAAATTTTTCCCGGTGGTCAAAAACCCGCGCACCATGTTGAACTGCAAGTCTTCCAAGACCTCCATGTCCAGATCTTCATCGGGCGCCCCCATCTGCAAGGCTTTCACTTTGAGCAGTCGGTAAGCCCGGTCGATAGCGTCACGGCCGGAGAAGTCCCGATCGACCATCTCGCTGTAATTTTCTTCAGGTGCTCTGATGATGCCCAGTTGGGTATCGGCAAAAACCATGACTTCACAGGTTGTCCGCGCCAGGGCCGCGCCGACGGCGTTGGCCACCTGCCAGCGGGGCACCAACTGCGCCCGACAGCCGGAAAGCGCTTCGATACGTCGGGCAAAATAAGGCGCGGGCCCGCCGAGAATCGAGAAAATCTTTGGATTGACCTTGTCCCCCTGCTGAAGGTCTTGAACCGTATACACCGGCCGGTTGTTGATGCGATCGATCAACTCCCGTGCTTCCACCAAAATTCTATGACAGGCATGGTCGAAAACGCGCCGGGCGGCACCTTCGACCGAAAGACCGAGATCTTGGGCCACAGCGGTCATCCCGTGAAAGGCCGCTTGTCGATCACCCCCGGTCATCTCTCCCAAAACGAACAGCGCATCGGTGGGGGTAGGTTTCGAGCCGCCGAAGGCCATGGCCGGTCCCTCTCTTTCGGGCCCGATGATCAGCTCGCCGTTGCTGACTCTCACCAAACTGTCGCCCCCTATCCCGATCGAACGCGTCTCCAGAGAACGTATCAGGGTTCGTAAACCGCCCAACCGCACGCCGATTGGGTGCAAGAGCGGAATACGGTTGCGAATAATCGCCATGTCCGTGGTGGTCCCACCGATGTCCATCACCATCACATCCGTGTCGATCGGAGCAAAGCCAACCGCCCCCATGACACTTGCGGCCGGACCGGAAAGAATGGTTTGGCCGGGAAATTCCATCGAAGCGTCGAGGTTCATCGTGCCGCCGTCAGCCTTCAGTATGTATAATGGAACGTGAAGACCCTTTTGTAACAAAGATCTATTGACGGCATCGAAAAAAGACCTGTGGATCGGATAGACGGCGGCGTTTAGATAGGTCGTGGCCACCCGACGCGAGAAGTTCAAATTTCCGGAGACCTGATGACCCATGAACAATCGCTCGAAATGACCTGCAAGGATTTCGTGAATCTGGATTTCATGCCGGGGATTGCGCACAGAAAATTTGCCGACGATTCCGACGTTCCGAATCCCTTCGGCTTTGAAACCGTCGGCCACTTTCTGGATCTCGTTTTCGGAAATAGGGCTGACTTCACGGCCCCGGTGATCGATGGAACCGGCTACCGCACAATAATGCAAATTGGTGCGATAAAAATCTGGATCGACCCCGGGTCCGCTCGAAACGATCATGCCGACGGGGTGAAGCTTCTTTTGGGCAATAGCGTTTGTCGTGAGCGTCGTGCTGAGAACGATGCGACGGATGTGATGCGGATCGACGCCGGCCATGATGTTTTCGAGGCCTGCGAGAACGGTCTTGAAAAGATTCTCCGGATCGGTGGGAACCTTGATTTCTCTCACCAAACCCGAATCGCCCAGAAGCACGACGTCGGCGTGCGTGCCGCCAACATCCAGTCCGATAATCATGCGTCAATCCAGGTGTAGACGAACCGTTGGACAATTAAACCACTTCGGTTTTTCAACGCGCCATTCTCAATGGTCATTTTTCCGCCGTTCCGGTGTCAAACGGCGCGAACGAGCGCGCCATCTCCCCGCTACTTGTTTCTTCTTTGCTGCAAACTTTTATAGGCTTCGGTCAATTTGATGAATTGCGGTGCCTGACCGCCCTGGTCCGGATGCAAGTCCCGGGCCCTGCGCCGGTAGAGTCGCGCCAGCTCTCTTCGGCTCATTTTCATTAGCATTTCTTCACTCTTGCCGAATATGCGGCAAGCCGTTTCCATCGATACCGTCGGTTGCGGAGCCGGCGGTCGATAGGTGCGTCGGCTGTTCATAAAACCGCGGATGTATTCATCCATGAAACTCCGGGGTTCATAATCGAAATCGAAAAACATGATGGCGTAGCGAATCAGATAATCGTTCAATCCACCGAACGGATCGACACCAGCCCAGAATTCCGCGTCTTCGTTGAGTTTGCAGATTTCGCTGATGAAGTGGGCATCAACCTTAGATTGATCCAGAAAGTCCGGAACGGATTTCGCGTAAGATTCAGCAAAAAAATCCTGTAAGTTGAAGACGGCGTAAACGTAGGTTTTGACCTCTCTGGCACGCAATCTCCGCTCCATATCGATAAACTGCTGCTCGAGTTCGTCACGCGACTTGTTGCCCAGTATCTTGAACATTTTCGCAGGAACGGCCTCGATGCGGCTCAGGTTTTTTTGACCGGTTTTTAGAAAAATAAGCCGGCGCCTGTCGAAAATATGACGGCTGTCGTCGGATGCATTGACCGGCGGGCGCTTCGCTTGTCTGGAGCGAAATTCTCGGCGACGAAAAGGTTCCAGTTTGATACGGATATCTGGATCGAGAAAAGACCAGAAGATATCGTCCAATTGATCACCGGTGGGGGTCGAGCCGAAGGCCGAGAGGCTCTCTTCTACGATCTCGTCGATGTAGTAGGCATTTCCACCGGGATATATGATAAAACGCGTCGGATCGGTTCCCAAATCAAACAAGTCCCGGCTGCGAAGGCAACCGTCGTGAAAATACGATTCTCTTATGAAGTAGTGAAGTCTACCCTTGGTATGTTTTCTGGCCAGGTACAAATAAATATCCCTTAAAGCACCACGTCGAATGCCATGCGGCCCAGCATGTTGCCACCGGCATCCAGGATGTTAGATTATTTTTAAGTGAGCCCTGATAAGGTCAGTGGACAGAATCCTGGCCCAAAAGTCAAGCAAAGATAATAAAAATTGCCCTGATGCGGTCACCAGTACCACGGCCGATGTCTGGATCTGAAACCGACAGGTGTCTTTCCCTAATTTGTGGATGGACTATCTGACGTCTGGGATACCCATGGAGAGGGGGCAGCGGAGCGGATATGGCAATGATGGCGCCCGGTCATGCGGGTTCCCGCTGCCGGAGGATGTGATCGATTTGAGCCGTTAATTCTTTGATATTGAACGGTTTTTGGATAAACCCATTACAGCCGCTTTTCATGATCTCTGAGGCTTCGCCGGAAAGGCTGTAGCCACTTGACAGCAGGACCTTTACTTTCGAATTGCATTGCTTGAGCCGGTCGTATACGACCCGCCCTCCCATATCCGGCATCACCATGTCCAGAATGACAAGATCGATCTTTTCTTTGTTTTCGGTATAAATCTGCAAGGCCTCTTGGCCGTTTGCGGCCGGTAAAACCGCGTAGCCGTAATGTTGCAGCATCTGGACACCGACATCCAGAACCACCTCTTCGTCGTCGACCAGCAAGACGGTCCGCGTGGACGTCATATCGGTTTGTTCGCCAACCGGTTGCGGATCGGCCGTCAGTATTCGGCTCGACGCCGGGAGGAAGAGTCGAAAGGTGGTGCCGCGCATAATTTCAGAGTCGACCTCGATGAATCCCCCCAGGCTCTTGACAATGCCGAAAACCGACGCCAGGCCCAGACCTGTTCCACGGCCTCTTTCTTTGGTCGTGAAAAACGGTTCGAAAATACGTTCGCGGGTGGCCTCATCCATTCCGACGCCGGAATCCTGGACATCGAGCTGAACGAATTCACCGTGCTTCGGCAGGTAGGCGTGATCTTGCATCACCGCACGGGTGGTGTTGCTGGACTTGAAAAACAGGCGGCCACCGTCCGACATGGCGTCCGCTGCATTGACACACAAATTGAGCAGCACCTGCTCGATCTGGCCAGGGTTGGCGTCCACGGGTCGCAGGGCATCGTCCAGATCGAGGCCGATAGCGATCTGTTTGCGGGTGCGGCCGAAGGCTTCGGCGGTTTCACGCACAACCTGGTTAAGATCGATCAACGTCGATTCCGAGTGCTCTCGGCGGGCATAACCCAGAAGTTGGGCGGTCAGTTTGGCCCCGTTTTTGACCTGTTTCTCGATTTTGGTAAGGGTAGCGTAGTGGGGATGGTCGGCGCCAGTATCCTGCAGAATCAGTGATGCCAAGCCTTGGATCGCCATGAGCAGATTGTTGAAATCATGTGCGATGCCGCCGGCCAGGGTCCCAATAGCCTCCATTTTTTGGGCATTGAAAAACTGTGATTCGAGACGTTTCCGCTCACTGATGTCCACCAAACTGACGAGCACCGTTTCAAATTTTTCCTTGGTCTCTGGAATTTGAAAACTCATCAGGACATTGATATTTTCTCCCGACAGGGTTTGGCTGACCGTTTCACCTTCGAAGTCGGCTTGGGCCTCAAAGATGGCAATCAGTGCTTCCCTGAAAACATCCAGCGATTGAGAAGTGAAAATCTTTTCGGCCGATCCGAACAGCTGGGCTTTGCTTTCAGCCTGGAAGAGCCGGAGCGTGGCCATGTTGAACTTCTTGACAGTGATCCGTTTCAGCCCTTCTTGCAGGAGTTCCGGATGAGCCGATACATAAGATCTGAGGTCGTCCATGCCTCTCTTTTTAAGGTCATTAACCGTCTGTTTGACAGCCGACAGGTCGACCTCCAAGAACGACACGGCAGAGGTTTCGAAGAGGCGTTGGTATTTATCCTTGCTGGTCTGCAGCGCTCTTTCGGCGCTTTTCCGCCCGGCAATCTCTTCCTTGAGTTTAGAAGCCATCGCCGCCATTTGATTTTCAAAGCGGCAAAAAAGGCTTGGGTTGGCAATTTTATTGTTTAACGGTATAAGCATTTTTAGAAGGCATTGGATTCCGAAAATCGCCAGCGCGTCAGCTCCCACCAAGAGTCATAGTCCATGCGCTGCCGCGCTTGCTGACGATCGGCCGCAATCTAATTATCGGATAATTTTTCGAGAACTTGAATGAATGGGACAGTGGACAGATGAAACGACTAAACAGGGCCAGCTCAAATGGGATCTTCGTGTGGGCCGCTTTTCTGATACTGGCTTGGGCCGGCTGTGCCGGACTCGGACAATCGCTCCAGGCGCCGGACATTCGATTGGCCGGCTTGGTCGTTGAAGAGATGGATCTTTTTGAAACTGTACTGCAACTGAAACTGCGAGTGATCAACGGCAACGATATGCCCTTGGTACTCAAAGGAATTCAGTGTGAGTTGGAACTCAACGACAAATCGGTGGCAACGGGTGTCTCCAAGACACCGGTCAATATTCCGGCACTGGGCAGTGACACCGTTTCTGTCAGGGTCTATTCTTCAATGCTCAACATTGCCTCTTCCATTTTTCGAATGGTACAAAATGAGACGGCTAAATCCGGAAACCCCGATTTCACGTACCAGTTAAGTGGCCGGATACACTTGGAAACCAGCGGTTTGATGCGAGCCGCTATTCCATTTAAAACCACCGGAAAAATATCGCTCGAAGATACTTTTGGAAAAATCGTAGAGTAAAGGAGTTTGTGACACATGAAATCGGGTATAATCGGGGCGCCTGGATCGGGTAAAACCACTGTTTTTGAAGCCCTAACCGGTAATTTTCAGGAAGCTGGCCGCCGCGGGGACAATCGTATTGCTGCCATAAGGGTCCCTGACCCACGGGTCGATCTGCTGGCCGGGATGTATGCCCCCCAGAAGACAAGTTATGCGCAGGTTGAGTATCTGCTGCCCGGAAAGGGATTGGAGAAGGACGGAGCGAAAGCCGCAGCTTCCTGGACGGCGGTAAGAGACTGTGACGCGTTGATTCACGTGGTCCGCAATTTCAGCAGTTACGGCCTGGCTGAACCGACACCGCTTGAAGACGTCAACCACATCGACCAGGAACTGATCCTGAACGACTTTATGGTCGCCGAGAAACGCATAGAGCGGCTGAACCTGGACCAAAAAAGGGGCCGGAAGAGCGATACCGAGGAATTGGCCCTCCTCGAAACCTGTATCTCGACTCTGGAAGACAACATCCCCTTGCGGCAGCGACCCGAGCTGGCCTCTGCACCCCAGCTGAGGGGATTTGCATTTCTGTCGAGCAAGCCGATGCTCCTTCTCTTCAACAACGCCGATGAAGACAATGGCCTACCGGATATAAGCGTTAGGGGGTCAAACGAATTAGGCTTGGCCATCCGCGGCAAGCTCGAACACGAACTGGCCCAAATGTCAACAGAAGAGGCTGCAGAGTTTCTTAAGGAATTCGACATTGCGACTTCAGCTAAAGACCGGATCATCGCCAAATCCTACGAATTGTTGGGACTGATTTCCTTTTTTACGGTCGGAGAAGACGAAGTCAAGGCATGGACGATCCGGAAACATACTGCAGCCATCGATGCGGCCGAGGCTATTCATACGGACCTCAAAAAGGGCTTCATTCGGGCCGAAGTGCTGGCTTACGATGACCTGATGACGGCCGGCAGTTATGCCGCCGCCCGGAAACTGGGAACCGTCCGACTCGAAGGAAAAGAGTACGAGGTCCATGACGGTGATATCCTTCACGTGCGCTTCAACGTATAGCCGGGGATTTCTTCTTTCAGCAGGCAGCAGGCAACCCGGTATTTCGGCGTTCCATCGGGACGGTAACTGAGGTTGTCGGGCTGAATGAGCTTGTTCATCACGCAACCCTCCGGAATATCGAGCTGAAAAAGATCATTTTCGTTGATCGGTTCCCGCTCTGTCAGACGATTGCCGTCGATCATCAGGCTGTGCATGGCAAAATCCTCGCACAACGGGCAACGGTAGACGCGGCCGTTCGGAAAAACGAAATAATTATCCGCCACGCGTCCGGCGCACTCGAAACGGTCTCCGTCTTTCAGAAAAACGGTAGGGTACGTAACCGTTATGCCCTGCCGCGCGATCGCCTCGGCCGCCGCAGGCACGGTAGCCAACCAATCGTTTCTGGCCACCTGCAGATTTTCCGTTCGATTGGCGGCCGAGCGGCCTCGAATACCGATGACCTGAATGAAAAACCGCTTCACACCCAGTGAGATGAGAAGCGGCCCCATCGAACCGATTTCATGAATGTTGGCTTGACTTACCGTGAAGATCACGCTGACCGAAAACCCGCGGCTCACGGTCTGCCGAATACCCTGTGTGCAGGCAGCATAAGACCCCGCGCCACGAATCATATCGTTGGTGACGGCAGTGGCACCGTCAAGGCTGAAACTAAAGTAGTCGACATCCTGCGGCGTGACTTTGGACAGGATGTCGTTGAACAGGTACCCATTGGTGTCCACGGTGATCGATTCGTAACCAATCTTCCGGGCTTTCTTGATCATAGGGGCGAGTTCAGGATGTACCGTCGGTTCGCCACCCAGAAAAACGATGTTGGCCTTGACGGGCCTGCGTGCAAACAGTTCAAGCCAGGTTTCGACAGTTGCCAGCGGAAGGGTTTCATCGCCGTGTTGTTGGCGGTTGATGTAACAGTGTCGGCAGGTTAGGTTGCAGCGGGTGGTAATGTGAAAAAAGACGTTAGCGGAATCTCGTGAAAAAGAGACGGTTTTTTTCATTTCTGTGATTTCTTAAGCTGCTCTACCTGCTTCTTGGCCTTGATCAGCTCATCGTTGGTCAATCGCAGCCGGATCGACATGTATTCGGCAAATATTCTGTACAGCAACAACAAAAAGTCCAGTTTTTCATCACGGGTTCCCTCGCTGCTCATGCGTTCTTTGGCGGAGGTATCAACCGCCATGCACACGGTTTGCCCAACGGCCGATACCGTCGCGGACCGGCTCAGACTATCAATGATGCGCATCTCACCGAAGATTTCACCTTTTCGATCGATGGTTCCGATTTCATGCCCGGCCTTTGAGATTTTTATTTTACCGGAAAGAAGGAAGTAAAGCCAGGGATCCAAGTCGCCCTCTCTAATGATCACCTCGCCGTGTTCATACTGACGGATTTTGCTCAAGCGCAACAGCTTGCCAAGGCTTTTGGTCTCGAAATTCTTCAAGGCGGGAATCGCCATAAGCTTTTGAATATTCTCGATATTTTCCTTAAGATACTTCGATTCGATCATTTTGTCCTCGCCTCGTTTGTCGTATGTCGCCCGGCTTTTCGGCCCGATAGACCCTTCTCCACATCTACAAGACGGCCTTGGCATTCTTATCGCACAGAATGAGACGTCAATTCTATCAAACTGCAGGATTTCTTTCAAGACAGTCTTTGGACAATTGAATGTCGAATTCGACGGGATAGCACCCGTCGAAGCAAGCTTTACAGAAATGCTTTTCCGGCTGTGCAATTCCTGTGGCATCGAGAAGACCGTCGATACTGAGGTAGTGGAGGGAATCGAGGCCGAGATAATCTTTCAGTTCAGCGATCGACATTCTGGCAGCGATCAATTCGCCCTTTGTGGAAAAATCAATGCCGTAGTGGCAGGGAAAACGATGGGGTGGACCAGCCACCCGCATGTGCACCTTTTTGACTCCCAGTTCTCTCAAGGCCTTGACGCGGGTTCGTGCAGTTGTCCCCCTTATTATTGAATCTTCAATGATAACAATGTCTTTACCCTTGAGAAGATTCTTTACCGGGTTCAATTTGACCCTGACGCCGAAATCCCGCATGCTCTGTGTCGGCTGGATAAAGGTCCGGCCGACGTAATGATTGCGGATCATGCCCATTTCAAATGGAATGCCGGAAGCCTCCGAATACCCCAAGGCAGCATAGGTGCCGGAATCCGGAAAGGGCATGACCAGGTCGGCTGCGATCGGGGCCTCTTTGGCCAGACGGCGCCCATGTGCCTTGCGGGTCAGGTAGACGTTATGATTGTTGATGTTGCTGTCGGGCCGCGCGAAGTAGATGAACTCGAAAATACACAGTGTGTGCCGGGTTTCGGCGTGTGGATTGATGCTCCTGACGCCTTCTTCATTGATGATGACAATTTCGCCGGGTTCGAGCTCGCGAATGTGCTCGGCCTCGATGAGGTCCAGAGCGCAGGACTCGGAGGCCAACACGTAATGGCCGTTCAACTTTCCAAGGCACAGCGGACGAAAACCGTTGGGATCTTTGATGCCGATCAGCTCGCCCTTGCACGTCAACACCACCATTGAATAAGCACCTTTGATTTTTTTTACGGTCTCGATAAGGGCTTCTTCAAACCCCATCTTCAAGTTTTTAACGAATATGTGCAAGAAAATCTCGGTATCCATGGTCGTCTGGAAAATCGACCCGGACTCTTCGAGTTCCTTTTTAAGTGAGTGCGCGTTGACCAAATTACCGTTGTGAGCGACAGCGTAAGACTTGTTGCGGTGATGCACGACAAATGGCTGTGCGTTGGCAAGGATTGAGCTACCGGTAGTGGAATAGCGGACGTGGCCGATGGCGATAGGGCCTTTCAATTTTTCGAGATGGCTGCTCTCGAACACCTCGGGAACAAGCCCCATGCCTTTGTGGGCCGTGACCCGGTTGCCGTGCAAAACAGCAATGCCGGCACTCTCCTGTCCGCGATGCTGGAGGGCGTAAAGCCCAAAATAGGTGAGCCGTGCGGCTTCTGGATGACTGTGTATCCCAAATATTCCGCAGGCTTCCCGCGGTTTGTCCTCTGCGTCCATCTCGTGCTGGTGGTGGTTCATATCCTTTTTTCCGCTTGTTACGTCGAACCTGGGGTATGTCTTAACACGTATTCTCGCCTGCAGAGCAGCTGTCACTGCAACCACGCAACCGTAAGGCTCACCTGTGGTAGTCTTGCAAGGCTTGCACCCGGTATCGACACTCCTTTAAAGCTGCAATTCCCCGACATATGGCACTGGCCCCCGCCAGGGTCGTGGCATACGGGATGCCGAACTTGATGGCCGCCCGCCGAATCATGTATCCGTCCTGCCGAGGCGTTTCTCCGCTGCCGGTGTTGATAACCAGTTGGACCTCGTTGTTCTTGATGGCGTCGACGACGTGGGGTCGGCCCATTGAGACTTTCTTGACAATTTCGTTCGGTATGTTGTAAGCGGTCAGCAGGCGGGCAGTGCCTTGAGTGGCCATAATCTTGAATCCGATAGCGTTGAAGTGGGCCGCAACCGGCAGAACGCCGGACTTGTCATTGTCTTTGACGCTGATGAAGACGGTCCCGGAGGTCGGCAGCCTCTGACCGGCACCGAGTTGGGCCTTGGCATAAGCCGGTCCGAACTGCAAGTCGATACCCATGACCTCACCGGTAGACTTCATCTCCGGACCCAGAAGTGTGTCCACATCGGGGAAGCGGTCAAAAGGCAGCACGGCCTCTTTCACCGATACATGCACCGGGATGCATTCCCGGTCGAAACCGAGTGATGTCAAACTGCGACCCAGCATCACCTTGGTCGCCAGTTTGGCCAGGGGCACACCGGTTGCCTTACTCACGAAAGGGACGGTTCGGGATGCCCTGGGGTTAACCTCCAATACGTAGAGTTGGCTGCCCTTTATGGCATACTGGACATTCATAAGTCCGATAACCTTCAGTTCCGCAGCCATGGCCTTGGTGGCGTGTGCTATCTCATCCAACATCGAGGTATCGAGGCTGTAGGGCGGTAACACGCAGGCCGAATCTCCTGAGTGCACACCCGCGGCCTCGATGTGCTCCATTATGCCGCCGATGACGGTCGTATCGCCATCGCAAATAGCGTCGACATCGACCTCGATCGCCTCTTCGAGGAATTTGTCGATCAGGATCGGGTATTCAGGTGAAGCCAGAATCGCCAACTGGCTGAAACTCTCTAAACCGGCCCGGTCGTAGACAATCTTCATGGCGCGCCCGCCCAGCACGTAAGACGGTCTCACGATGACCGGGTAACCGATGGCCTCCGCAATCTCCAGTGCTTCTTCAACCGTAAGTGCCGTCCCGTTTTCCGGTTGAACAAGCGCAAGCTTTTTCAACATGGTCTGGAAAAGCTCCCGATCTTCGGCCCGATCGATACTTTCCGGCTGGGTCCCCAAGATCGGCACCCCCGCCTTGTATAGTCCCACGGCAAGGTTGAGCGGCGTCTGACCGCCGAACTGCACGATCACGCCGTCGGGCTTCTCGGTCGCAACAATCTGGAGCACGTCTTCTTTTGTGAGCGGCTCGAAGTAGAGCTTGTCGGAGGTATCGTAGTCGGTACTGACCGTTTCGGGATTGCTGTTGACCATGATGCTCTCCACCCCTTCCTCGCGCAGGGCAAAAGAAGCATGGACACAGCAGTAGTCGAATTCAATACCCTGGCCGATGCGGTTGGGCCCACCGCCGAGAATCATCACCTTCCGGTTGGTCGACACGCGGGCTTCATTCTCGGTCTCATAAGTGGAATAGTAATAAGGCGTGGCGGCCTTGAACTCGGCGGCACAGGTATCAACCAGTTTATAGACCGGCTGGACTCCTAGTTCGAGGCGCCGGCTGCGAACCTCGTCTTCGGTGCCGCCGATCAGATGGGCCAGCTGAATATCGGAGAACCCGTTGGCCTTTGCCTGCCGCAGCAGCGGTTCGGCAAGGGCTTTCGTGTGCTCTCTTATTTGTCCTTCAAGGGTGAGAATGTCCTGCAGTTGATACAGAAACCAGGGGTCGATATAAGTGAGCTCGTGAATCTCCTTGAATGACATTCCCGAGAGCAAAGCGTAGCGCAGGAAAAACAGACGCTGTGAATTGGGTATGGCCAATTTTCTCTCGATTTCGGACTTCGAGGGCAGTTGCTTAGCCGGTCCGTCGATATCACAGAGGTCTTTACCATCGGCACCGAAACCATGACGGCCGATTTCGAGAGAACGAATCCCTTTTTGCAAGGCTTCTTTGAAGGTGCGGCCGATGGACATCGTTTCGCCCACCGATTTCATTGCGGTTGTCAGCACGTCGGTGGTCTCGGGAAATTTTTCAAAAGTCCAGCGCGGAATCTTGACCACGCAGTAATCGAGGGCGGGTTCGAAAGAGGCGAAGGTCTCACCGGTGATGTCGTTGGGAATTTCATCCAGCGTATAGCCGACCGCCAGCTTGGCCGCGATTTTTGCAATCGGGAAGCCGGTCGCCTTGGAGGCCAATGCCGAGCTCCGCGACACCCGGGGGTTCATCTCTACCACGATCATCTCCCCATTCACTGGGTTGATGGCAAACTGCACATTGGAGCCCCCGGTGTCGACCCCGATCTCCCTCATGATGGCGATCGAAGCATTGCGCATGAGCTGGTATTCCCTGTCGGTGAGGGTCTGGGCGGGGGCAACGGTGATGCTGTCGCCGGTATGAATTCCCATGGGGTCCATGTTTTCAATCGAACAGACGATGACCACGTTGTCGTTCTTGTCCCGCATCACCTCCAACTCGAACTCTTTCCAGCCGAGTACGGATTGTTCGAGCATAACTTGATGAATCAAGCTGGCGTCCAGCCCGGACCGCGTCAGCGTTTCGAGTTCTTCGGGATTGTAGGCTACTCCCCCGCCGGTGCCGCCAAGTGTGTAACTCGGGCGCACGATGATGGGAAAACCGATCAAATCGCTGATCGACTGGACGTCGTCCATGCGCGACACGATGCCGCTGCGCGGGATTTTGAGTCCGATGCGGCTCATAGCCGTACGGAACATGTCGCGGTCTTCGGCTTTTTTAATGGAAGTAAGCGTCGCACCGATCATTTCGACATCGTACCGCTCCAATGCCCCCATTCGCGCCACTTCCACGGCGGTGTTGAGCCCTGTCTGGCCGCCCAGAGTCGGCAGGAGGGCGTCCGGGCGCTCCTGCTCAATGATCATGGCCACCGTTTCGGGGTTAATCGGTTCGATGTAGGTTCGATCGGCCGTTTCGGGATCGGTCATGATGGTCGCCGGATTGCTGTTCACCAAGACGACCTCGAACCCTTCTTCTTTCAGTGCCTTGCAGGCCTGGGTACCGGAATAGTCGAACTCGCAGGCCTGACTGATGATGATGGGGCCGGCACCGATGATCAGGATTTTTTTAATATCCGTGCGCTTGGGCATGGTGCGATTGCTTCGTATTCCATATGGGGTTCGCTTAATGTTTGTCCATCAGATCCTTGAAACGGTCAAAGAGGTAGCGCGCATCGTGAGGTCCCGGCGAAGCTTCGGGGTGGTATTGCACTGCCAAGATCGGGTAGGTCAAATGCCGAAACCCTTCCAGGGTGTTGTCGTTTAAATTGACGTGGGTGATTTCGATATCGTTGCCGCTAATGGACTCCAGGTCGACTGCAAACCCGTGGTTTTGTGATGTAATTTCGATCCTGCCGGTCAAGAGGTTTTTCACCGGCTGATTGGCGCCGCGGTGGCCGAACTTCAGCTTGAAAGTCTTTGCGCCCAAGGCCAGACCGAGAATCTGATGGCCGAGACAGATGCCGAACATCGGACGAAATCCGAGCAACTGTCGCACGGTTGTGATGGCATCGGTCACCGGTTCGGGATCCCCGGGACCATTGGACAGAAAAATGCCGTCCGGCGACATGGCCTGCACCGTCCCGGCACCCGTAGCTGCGGGAACCACAACGACTTCAAACCCTTCGCTCTCCAGACACCGCAGGATAGTGTACTTGATGCCGAAATCAAAAACCAGGACGGAGCGTTTCCGACCGCGCTGGCGCCAGACGGATCGGTCCAGAGGAGCCTCCTTCGTCAATAACTCGGGCCGACCGTTAAACCAGTAGTAAGCCCTATCGGTGGTCACGCTTGGCGTTAAGTCCTGACCGGCCATGGTCGGAATGCCGTTGGCCCGCTCGATCAGCGATGAAGGATTCAAATCCCGGGTGGACACAATCGCCCGCATGGCCCCGGAATTGCGGATGTGCCGTGTCAAGGCGCGGGTGTCGAGCTGCTCGATCCCCAGAATCCCCTGGGATTTCAGGTAATCGGCCAGGGTAGCCGTGGCCCTGAAATTGCTGGGACGCGGCTGGTACTCTTTGATGAGAAAAGCGGCCACCTGAATTCGGTTCGATTCGATATCTTCACGATTGACGCCGTAGTTGCCCACCAGCGGATAGGTCATTGTGACCATCTGTCCTCGATAAGAAGGGTCGGTAAGGACTTCCTGGTAGCCGGTCATGCTGGTGTTGAACACCACCTCTCCGGCGGCCTCCCCTTGACCGGTAAATGAGCGGCATTCAAAA